>Ga0163217_1118073_pt1 | contig 13501 bp, 11 predicted proteins | sample SynspAceP_FD_185933 | JGI IMG/M metagenome (GOLD analysis project Ga0163217, IMG submission 185933) | Saline lake microbial communities from Ace Lake in Antarctica - Synechococcus sp. Ace-P (PacBio error correction) | ecosystem: Environmental > Aquatic > Non-marine Saline and Alkaline > Saline ... | reverse complement strand
CCATTGGTGTCATGTAATGGAGCATGGAAGTTTCGAGGATCAAAGTAACGGCAGATTTGAGAAATGAACATTTTGTCTGTATCAAAATCGTCGAGAAGAGCGACCAAACCTTGACAATATCTATATGGATGCAGTGCAAGCGAGGGATTGCAGGGTGGCTGCCACTAAATTGTCTTTCTGATGCCAAATCAAAAAACCCTTTTATGGCGGCACCTATGATTCCCAATACCCAATGGAAAAATCTGCTCGCCAATATTGCCCGACGCATTGAGAAGCACGAGATCAAGTTGGCGGAAAGCGCGAAGGCTTTGGGCAAACTCATGAATCGCAGCGAGACTGAAAAAATTTATGGAATTTGCTGCTGGAGCTCAGGATTAGATCCCGATGAAACTTGCCGAATGATCGAAACTCAGCGCCACAATTGGATCCGGAATGGAGGAATGAATCGGAATCCCCAAATTTCCGATGCCTGCATCTGGGCTTTTGTCCTAGACTATGCACTTTTAGCCAAGGAATGAAGAAACTCAAGGCGAAAGTTTTTTTTACCCTTCGAAAGATGGAATGGGTGAATTTACGATCAGTTAAGAGGGCTTTTCGCGTTATTCCGTCGATGGAGAATGGTTTGCTCCCCACTTCGAAAGATGGTATGACAATGGACAAACTAGTAGAATTATTTTCAAAAGCGTATCAGATCAGTAGGACCCATTTTTCTTAGAGGAAGTAAGCGAAACAGTGCTTGGATCAAGATCGAAAGCTTCAGGCAGGGAAGGTGGTTTTCACTCCGCCCAAGATGCAGATTCTTGAAGGTGTGGACGGGGAAATTTTACACGTGGACCTATGCCGAGCTTGCTGAAAATACTTCCAGGACGACATGCCTTGGTTTTAGTAACTCTATAACCTCAAGCTAATGGAAACTGGGAAGAATCAGCGTCAATATCCTATTTCCAAACCAAGTCCTATTAGCGATTTGCCTACTGAGTTTTAGGCATGTTCGGAAATCAGAATTTATCGCGCCAAGCTAAACGAAGTAAAAAAGCAAATCTGATTTGAAATCAAGAAATCAACGGACTTCCCCGTAAAGGAGGATTAAAATTCATCAGCGGTTGGAATGGATTACTCAGTGCAGTTGATTTCAGGCTTATTTTGCAAACTGCGTGAAAAACGCACGCTAGAGCTCGCTTTGCGACAATCTTAATTTTCTTAAACAAAGCTTTACTCGATGGAGTCTTTGCAATCGCGCTTATAAAAATGGAAAAGCTATACTCCCGGATTTGGAAGACTATGCCGCAGGTTATCCGAAGCTTAGTCTGATGGGGTTTGAGGCATCGGGAAATCAGATGCCTGAAAACTTTGGGCAGGCCAGCTCACTTGATTTTTGTCTGAGGGAAATTTCTACGATAAATCAGATGGCTTCTTCTTTTTTCAATATCCAAAGCAAGAAAAACTCATCGCCAACAAAAAGGAGCCTTTTCGACAATGTGATTCCAGCTTTCCAACTCTGTAATGTTCGAAAATTCTCCACCGGCTTTCGCTATTTTACCTATGAAAATAAGTACCAAAGAAAATATCCGCCTCCAAAATGCTCGGAGGAATGAAAGAACTGATCTGAAAGACCCTGATTCCTTTGCAATGGGCAAATTTATTTCTATTGAATTCCCTGATCCCACTGCAACGAAATTGCGATCGTGGAGGAAAGGTGCACACCACACACACACCCTTTGCAAAAAGGCCTTATCTCCCCAAATCCCTGATCGCTTTCTCCGAAGAAGGACAGAACTGCCCCGATACTTCAGGGAAAACCCCAGATTCGTTCAGCGAAATGCCTTAATTTATGTCTGTTTCGCATCATACTTGCCGAAGACCGGTAAGTTCATCGAGATGCTATTCACACACTTCCCTATTTAAGGGCCTAACCCTTGGAAAGCCTTTTGAGAGTCAAGATTTATTCCCCATTTTTTTCCCCCCTTTTTTTTTTTTCCCAGAAGAAAGCGGGATATAATTTCGCCGAACATCATCTGGCCGGTACCGATTCCGCGGATGCTTCACCTATAGGAATTCCCAAAAGCTAAAAACCAGAAATCAATCTCGGATCACGAGTCATCCGTGCAGTTTGCCAAGCCGGAAAGTCCTGACGGATCATCGGAAAGTACATAATAAGGCCCACAGGCTTACGAGCCAAACCTATTTTGGAGGTGTTGGAACATCCATCCAAGCGTGAATCCCATTCAAATCCGGTTTTGGGTTTGGATGGCAGGACGTATTATTTGCTGCCATATTGGAGAAGTTGATGGCATGCAGCTTTGCCAGCAGGATTGAGACTTAGCCAGTGAAAGTAGGTGCAGCTCAACCCGAATTTTGATGCGGCAGACGCAGTAAATACCCCTTAGATGACGAGAAAATAAAGATCTGGAAGCACTTTGAAAAACTACAGAACTTGAGCTATGAGGACTGCGAAAAAATACTTGGAATAAAAAACGATTCATCCGATCTTAAAAGTTTGTACGAAAGAGCCATTCTGATTTTGAAAAAGTGCAGGAGAAATATTCGCCAAAAGGTGGAAACACGAATTTCCGGCTTGGGGCAAAGAAATTGCTGAAAAGTAAACCTGCAAAATGAAGCAGATCTTCCAAGCTTGGCTTCCAAACCGAAGCAGCGAATTCCTCCTGTATGAAAACTTGACGGGATGTTGCCGTATTTCCAAAAAACTTTACCTCAATGAAAAAGGGGGTAGATAAAAACCACGATTTTGGAGAGGGAGATCAGGAAATCTTCCTTTGAAAACCCTGCATCAAAAAGGATCTTCGAATCCTCAAGCGTTATGTCATCGGAATTCCGGAGAAGAGCCTGAAGAAAAGAAGCCGCCAAACTTCCACCTCTCAGGGAAGCCGCCTTTTTCTAGATTTGAAAACTCAGTTTGAAGAGAAGCAGACTGTTCCTTTACATGGGGTCCACAGGTCACGGCAAAACGGAAATCTACATCCAGTTATTCAAGAAGTGTTGGGCTCTGCTCACAGGTTCTTTTGCTTTTACCGGAAAATCGCTTTGACCAACTCAGATCGTCAGCCGACTAAAGAAAGTATTTGGGCGGAGTCAGAATGGGAGTGTATCATTCGAAGTATTTCGGATAATGAGCGAGTAGAAAGTTGGAATGGATCTTAACGGGTCGATTTTCATTTGCTATCGGCGTTCGCTCCTCGATTTTTCTTCCTTTGACAGCTTGGGACTGATTATTCATTGATGAAGGACATGAGTCCAGTTACAAGCAATTTGCACCGGCTCCCCGATTCAGGCCGCCGATGCGGCTATTATGCTCGCCTATTTTCATCAGGCAAAAAACACTCTGCGATCAGCGACTCCATCATTTGAATCCTATTATAAGCCCCGCAGGGAAAATACGGCATGTAGAATTGACTCATCGATTTTGGTGGACGCGAGCTGCCGATGTATCATTTGGTCAGACTTGGTGTTGACAAGCGGAAAAAAACCTCCTCAAAGCTTAGACTCCACTCGAATGATGCGTGGAGCGAATCAAGAAGCATTGACAAGCAAGAGCAAGTGTTGAATTGTCCAAAATCGGCCGCGGCCCTATTTCTCCTTATATACAATGGGTGAGGATTGCGGCTGGACTGGTCAATGCGTTCAATGTGATGTCAGCCTTACGTTATCATCAGTATTCAGAGGAGCCTACGCTGCCATTATTGTGGCTACAAGGAGAAAGTCCCGAGGCTCCTGCCCCGGGCCTGTGGGTCTAACCCAAACTCACTACCATGGGAATGGAAAAAACTGAAGCGAAGAAGAGTCATTGAGTTGCTTTTCCCTGAGGCAGAATGGAAGAATGGATCTGGATTACTACCGAAAATAAATTATGGCTACCAACGACTATGGATGAAATTTGGCGCTGGAAATCTCGATATTTTGGTCGGTACACAAGATGAGTTACCAAAAGGCTTGCGACTTTGGAAGGTGACTGTAGTAGGGATTTGGGATGGAGATCGGATTTCGAATTTCCCTGACTGTTTCCGAGCTGGCGAACGAGCTTATCAGCAAATCACTCAAGTTGCAGGCGAGCAGGTACGAAGAGAAAAGGCAAGGTCAGTCATCTTCAAACTCGGAATCCTGAGACTTACCTTTTTACGAGCAAGTAATCAAAGGGGCATTATAAAGAGTTTTTCCGCAGGAAATTGATCGATCGGAGGAAATTCTATTTATCCTCCTAACGTCAAAGCTGATTCAAAATCACCACTCGGCATTGCTGACGCCAAAGTAAGCAGAAAAAGCCCGCGCTTCACCTCCACCATGGTATGTCTGAAATAGGGCGTGAAAAAGATTGTTTTAGGGCCGGAGAAAGAATTATCGCCCGAATCAAAAAATCAATAAATCAGTTTGAAAGCTTGATAATTAGAGGAAACAGGTTAATTCCCAAAGCGTATTAAAGAGCAACTTGCGGCCGATATGTTTGAGAAGCTTACCGCATAGACCAGAGTTTCGTCGCGTTCCGAAGTTTATTGTGGATGTGGATCCTTTTCTTAAATTGAAAAAAACTTGTTCCGCCGAGGCGGATTGCGGAGATGAGAGGATTGGGAGATGGAGAGATTGCGGAGATTGGAGATTGGAGATTGCGGAGATTGGGAGATTTGAGAGATTTGCAGAGATTGAGAGATTTGGAGATTAGAGATTGGAGGGATTGAGAGATTCGGAAGATTTGAGAGATTGGAGATGAGAGGATTGAGATTGGAGATTGGGGATTGGAGATTGGATAAAATCTTCTGCTAGCGCTGATTTTAATTCCCGCTGCCGTGGAAAGGGCTTTAAGAGACTTTTCCGGAGTATTTCAAGGAAATTTACAAGCCATAAAATGGGCACACACAACTGCAAAAAGCTGAACTATTAAAAATCAAGTTCGTAAATCATACGCATAAAGGCCATTAAACATGCGCATGCTATTGAAAAGCGTCTGAATTTGACCATAGAGGAAAAGCTCTTGAAAAAAAATCAAAAAAGTATGCAGAATCGCGCAGAATACAAGTCTTTCAAGTCTTTGTAGAGAGCATTTTGAAGCCGTTAGTTCAAACAAAAAACCTAAGCTACCTGCGGGGAATGTCACTTGTGAGTATATGCAATCTCTTCCTAAATCTAAGTTAGAGTTCCCAGAAGATTTCAATTGGGGAAAGGAAGAGGTATTACAAAGCAAAAAATACCGGTGTAGATCTTTTTTGATGTCAACGTCCTATTTGGATTTTTCTTAGAAAGAGCCCAAAGCAAAATCATATAAATTGCCATTTTTGACGAGCTAGATAATGGACAGAATTTCTGATTCGTGAGTATTTCAGTTATTCAGGCCTGCATTTTTTACCTTAACTCAAGCAAAAGGAAACCGTTGGTAACTCGGATATTATTCATGTTATTTACAAGAAATCGAAGTGATAGAAGGAAAGTATGAAGATGTCTTAAGTGCTTTGAATTTTCTTCTCATTCCGCAATAGAAGATTCTATCCACTACCACACGGCATGAGAAATCAAATTGGATGCTATCCTTCACTATCTGACAAAGGATTTCCTGAAACTTAGCAAGCCATTTTATCGCCCTTATCACTCCAGATGAGTTGAAAAAAACGAATTGAGTTTTGAAACCAACTCCTTATCGTTAAAATCAGGCCAATCACCCACATTATTTTTCAAGGATATTCTTTAATCAACCAAGCTGGCGGGATTTTCAATTAGTTCGCTAAATTTTCTAATTCATAGTTCAAAGAAAGCGATGCTTATAATGAGCGACCTTGGCTAATAGTTTGCCCTTGTTCACCATATTCTTTAGCCAAGGTAGTCGCATTAAAACCAAAATCCTGCATCCTGGATTTTTTATCATTTGCGACAAGGATCTACTTCAGCAGATCCACTGCTTACCGCTCATAATCAGCAATGATATGAACCAAAAAAGCATTCTTTTCCTTAGTGCTATTGAGCCTTTTCGAAGCATATTTGAGTTCCTCATACCGCTTCACCGCAGCATCATAATTCAGCGGAGTTAATCAAGTAAAAACAAGTATTCCAACGCTTTTCGCTATTCATGTCTTGACTGTTTTAAATTGGGCTTCATCTACTTCGTCATACTCACTATGAGTACCATAAATCTGATTCTTTACGATTTGATCCTCAAAATCAACTTTCTACAATTAACCTATACTTATTACCTACTATCTGAATCTAGGCCCTATTCCCCTTTATTAACTTAGGCGGCCAGGAAAGCTATCTAGAACTTCCTGATTCCTATTCAAATACTGCAAACTCAACTATCGCTCTCCATGTTCGATTAAACCTTTACCCGCATTCAGAATGCTTTTCGAAATGAAATTAATCTTGTGAGATTAAAGGATAGTCATACTAAACGCAAAGGAACAAATTTATTTTTTTAAAAGTTGGTATTTTACAACATAAATTGGATTTAAAATCAATTCTCTCAATAACCCCAACACATCATTCATACTTTGCTCCAAGTCCAGAAAAACTGAAACGAACTGGAGTATTCATACTATGAGAAAGTTGAAGAAACACCAATCCAATGATTACCCAGTTTTTCTGGACTTGGAGCAAAAGGCTATGATTGATGTGTATGGGGTTATGAGAAGAATTGATTTTAAAAATCCAATTTATGTTGCGTAAAATTAACCAACTTTTAAAAAAAATTAGTTCCTTTGCGTTAGATGGACTATCCTTTATCTCACAAGATTAATTCGATTTCGAAAAAGCATTTCTGATGCGCGGGTAAAAGTTTATCGACATGGAGAGCGATAGTTGAAGCAGTATTTGGAATAGGAATCAAGGGAAGTTTCTAGATAGCTTTCCTGCCGCTAAGTTTAATAAAGGGGAATAGGGCTAGATTCAAGATAGTAGGTAATAAGTATAGGTTTAATTGTAGAAGCTTGATTTTGAGGATCAAAAATCGTAGAAATTCCAGATTTATTGGTACTTCATAGTGAGTATGACGAAGTAGATGAAGCCACATTTAAACAGTCAAGACAATGAATAGCCGAAACGGTTGAATACTTGGTTTTATTGATAACTCCGCTGATTTATGCATGCTGCGGGTTGAAAAAAGCGGTGATGAAGGAACTTCAAATATGCTTCAAAAGTCTCAATAGCACATAAGGAAAAGATGCTTTTGACGTTCATGAATCATTCGCTGATTATGAAGCCGTAAGCAAGTGGGATCTGCCTGAAGTAAGATCCTGTCGAAATGATTAAAAAATTCAGGATGCAGGATTTTGGTTTTAATCGACTACCTTGGCTAAAAGAATATGAGTGACAAGGCACTATTAGCAAGGTCCTCAAATTATAAGCAAATCGCTTTCTTGGGACTATGATTAGAAAATTGTAGCAACTATTTGAAATTCCCCAGCTTGGTTTGATTAAAGAATTATCCCTGAAAAACTATGGGGATGGCTGATTTTAAAACGAAAGAGAGTTGGTATTCAAAACTCAATCGTTTTTCAACTTCATTCTGAGTGATAACTGGGAAAATGGCTTGCTAAGTTCAGAAATCCTTGTTCAGAAAGTGAGGATAGCATCCATTTGATTTCTCAAGTGCCGTGTCGGTAGTGGATAGAATCTTCTATGGTGCGGAATGAGAAGAATTTCAAAGCACTTAAAGACATCTTCATACTTTCCTTCTATCAATTCGAATTCTGTAAAAATAACATGAATAATATCCGAGTTACCACTGCGTTCCTTTTTGCTTGATTGAGGAAAAATGCAGGCCTGATAACTGAAATACTCACGAATCCAGAAATTCTGTCATTATCTAGCATTCCGTCAAAAAATGGCATTTTATATGATTTTTGCTTTGGGCTCTTTTTCTAAGAAAAAAATCCAATAGGACGTTGGACATCAAAAAAAGATCTTCAAACACCGTATTTTTTTGCTTGTAATACTCTTCTTTCCAATTGAAATCTTCTGGGAACCTCTAACTTTAGATTTAAGGAAGAGATTTGATTATACTCAAACAAGTGACATTCCCCCAGGGTAGCTTAAGGTTTTCGTTTGACTAAACCGCCTTCAAAATGCTCCTCTACAAGGACTTGAAAGACTTGTATTCTGCCGATTCTGGCATTTTACTTTTTGATTTTTTTCAGAAAGCTTTTTCCTCTGATGGTCAAAAGTCAGACGCTTTTTCATAGCATGCGCATGTTTTCTAGTGCTTTTATGCGTATGATTTTAACGAAACTTGAAATTTAAATTAAGTTCAGCTTTTCAGTTTGTGTGTGCCCATTTAATGGCTTTGTAAATTTTCCTTTGAAAATACTCCGGAAAGTTTCTGCTTAACCCTTTCCCCACGGCAAGCGGGATTTAAAATCAGCGCTAGCAAAAGAGGAATTTTATCCAATCTCCCAATCCCCCAATCTCCAATCTCCCAATCTTCTCAATTCTCCCAATCTCTCAATCTCCCAATCTCTCCAATCCCTCAATCTCTCCAATCTCCAAATCTCTCAATCTCTCAACTCAATCTCCCAATCTCCAATCTCCCAATCTCCAATCTCCCAATCTCTCAATCTCCCATCTCTCCAATCTCCCAATCCCGCCTCCGGCGGGACAAGTTTTTTTCAATTTAAGAAGGACTCCACATCCCACCAATAAATCGGACCGAGCGAAACTTCTGTGGTTCTAGCAGGTAAGCTCTTCAAAATATGGCGCGCAAAAGTTGGCTCTTTAAATACCGCTGGGGGAAATTACCTGATTTCTCTAATTTGATCAAGCTTTCCAAACTGATATTGATTTTTGATCGGGCGATAATTCCTTTCTCTGCCCTAAAACAATCTTTTTTTCACGCCTATTTCAGACCATACATGGTGGAGGTGAAAGCGCGGCTTTTTCTGCTACTTTGCGTCCAGCCATGCCGTAGTGGTGATCCTTGATCAGCTTGACGTAGTGAGGAAATAGAATTTTCTTTCCGATCGATCATTTCCTGCCTGGAAAAAAAAACTCTTTATAATCCCCTTTGATTAACCTGCTCGTAAAGGTAAGTCTCAGGATTAACCGAGTTTGAAATGTATGACCTGACCTTGCTTCTCTCTTCGACCTGCTCGGCCTGCAACTTGAGTGATTCCTGCTGATAAGCTCGTTCGCAGCTCGGAAGTCAGGGAAATTTTCAGAATCCGATTCTCCCATCCCAAATCCCTACTACAGTCACCCTTCCAAAAGTCCAAGCCTTGGTAATCACTGCTTACCCGACCAAAAATATCAGATTTCAGCGCCAAAATTCATTCCAATAGGGCGTTTGGTAGCCATTATTTATTTCGAGTAGTATCCAGATCCATTCTTCCCATTCTTTGCCTCAGGGAAAAAGCAAAACTCAATTTGACTCTTTCAAATTCGCTAGTTCCCGATTCCCATGTAGTGAGTTGTGGGGGTCGGTTAGACCCCACAGCCGGGGCAGGAGCTCGGGACTTTCTCCTTGTAGCACAATAATAGGCAGCGTAGCTCCTCTGAATACTTGCATGATAAAACAAAACGTAAGGCTGACGATCACATATGAAACGCATTGACCCCAGTGTCCAGCCGCAATCCTCACATTGTATATAAGGAGAATAGCCGCGGCGATTTTGGAAAATCAACACTTGCTCTTTGCTTGTCCAATGCTTCTTGAATTCCGCTCACCGCATCATTCAGTTGGAGTCAAGCTTGAGGAGGTTTTTCCGCTTGTTCAAACACCCAAGCTGGACAAATGATACATTTCGGCATGCCCTCGGTCACCAAATCGATTGAGTATCTCACAATTCTTACATAGCCGTAATTTTTCCCTGCTGGGCATTATGAATAGGATCAAATGATGAGTCGCTGATCCAGAAGTGTTTTTGCCTGATGAAAAATAGCGCGACAGGTAATTAGCCGCATCGCGGGCCTAGAAAAATCGACGGGGAAGCCGGATCAAATTGCTTGTAACTGGGGACTCATGCTCCCATCGAATGATAATCATCCAGCAGTCCCAAGCTGGTCAAAAGAAGAAAAAACAGGAGCGAACGCGGACTTACAAATGAAAAATCGACCCGTTTAAGATCCCATTCCAAACTTCTACTCGCTCATGTATCCGAATACTTCGAATGATACCACTCCCATCTGACTCCAAATACTTCTTTAGTCCGGCTGACGGATCTGATGCCGTCAAAGCGATTTCCGGTTAAAAAGCGCAAAAGAACCTGTGAAGCCAGAGCCCCCAACACTTCTTGAATTCAAAACTGGATGTAGGATTTCCGTTTGCCGGAAACCTTGTGACCCCATGTGAAAGAAAGGACAGTCTGCGGTCTCTTCAAACTGAGTTTTCAAATTCTAGAAAGGCGGCTTCCTGAAGAGGTTTGGGAAAGTTTGCGCGGGCTTCTTTCTCAGGCTCTTCCTCAGGAATCGATTGACAATAACCTTGAAGGATTCGAAGATCCCGTTTTTGATCAGGGTTTTCAAGGAAGAGTCTGAATCTCCCTCCTCCCAAAATCGTGGTTTTAATCTACCCCTTTTTCATTGAGGTAAAGTTTTTGGAATACTGGCACATCCCGCAAGTATTTCCATCAGGATGGATTCCTGCTTCGCCGTTTGGAAGCCAAAGCTTGGAAGCATTCTCTTCCAATAGCAGGTTTTACTTTCAGCAATTTTCTTTGACCAGGCCGGATTTCGTGTTTCACTTTTGGGCGAATATTTTCTCCTTGCCCACTTTTTCAAAAATCAGAATGGCCTCTTCCGTCACCAAAAACTTCTTTAAGATCGGGATGAATCTGCTCGTTTTATTCCAAGTATTTTTTCGCAGTCCTCATAGCTCAGTTTCGTACTATTTTCAAGTGGGCTCCCAGAATCTTTTATTTCTCGGTCGATCTAGGCGGTATTACTCGTCTCCGCATCAAAATTCGGGTTTGAGCTGCAACCTTACTTTCACTGCTAAGTCCTCAATCCTGCTGGCCAAAAGCTGCATTGCATCAACTTCTCCAATATGGCAGCAATAAAGTCTGCCATCCAAACCCAAAACCGGATTTGAATGATTCACGCTTGGCGGATTGTCCAACACCTCCAAAAAATAGGTTTTGGCCTCGTAAGCCTGTGGGGCCGTATTATGTACTTTTCCGGATGATCCCATCAAAGCGACTTCCGCTTGCCAAACTGCCACGATGACCGTGATCCGAGATTTGAATTTCTGGTTTTAGGCTTTTTGGAAGTCATATAGTGTTGAACATCGCGGAATCGAGTACCGGCAAGATGATGTCGGCGAAATTATTTCGCTTTCTTCAGGGATAAAATCTTGATTCTCCAAAAAAGGCTTTCCAAGGATTTAGGCTAAAAGTAGGGAAGCTTGTGAAATAAGCCATCTCGATCGAACTTACCGGTCTTCGGCAAAAGTATGATCGAAACAGACATAAATTTAAGGCATTTCCTGACGAAATCTGGGGTTTTCCCTGAAAGTATCGGGGGCAGTTCTGTCACTTCTTCGGATAGAAGCGCGAATCAGGAATTTGGGAAGATAGCCTTTTGCAAAGCCAATGCTTTTTCTTGATGCACCTTTCCCACGATCGGCAATTTTTCGGCAGTGGGATCAGGGATTCTAGAAAAAATTGCCCAATTGCAAAGGAAATCCAGGGTCTTTTCAGAATCAGTTCTTTCATTCCTCGAGCATTTGAGGGCGATTCTGGGTACTTATTTTCAATAGTAAATAGCGAAAGCGTGGAGATTTCGAGCCAGTTACAGAGTTGGAAGCTGGATTCACATTGTCGAAAAGCTCTTTTGTTGCGATGAGTTTTCTCCTTTGGAATTATTGAAAAAGAAGAAGCCATCTCGAATTATCGTAGGAATTCCTCAAGACCAAAAAAATCAGTGAGCTTGCTGCGCAAAGTTCAGCCATTCTGAATTTCCGATTGCCTCAAACCCCCATCAGACTAAGGCTCCGGATAACCTGCGCCATAGTTCTTCCAAAAATCCGGGAGTAATAGGGCCTTTCCATTTTATAGCGCGATGCAAAGGACTCCATCGAGATAAAAGCTTTGTTTTTAAAAAATTAAGATTGTCAAAGCGAGCTCTTAGCGTGCGTGTTTCACCAGTTGCAAAATTAAGCCTGAATCAATCCTGCACTGAGTATCCATATCCAAACCGCTGAGAATTTTTCATCCTTTCCGGGAAGATCCGTTTGATTTCTGATTTCAATCAGATTAGCCTTTTACGTTTCGTTTAGCTTTGGCGATAAATTTCTGATTCCGACATTGCCAACTCAGTAAGCAAGTCGCCTGAATAGACTTGTTTGGAATAGGGATATTGACCTGATCTTCCCAGTTTTTCCATTAGGCTTTGGGTTATAGAGTTTACTAAAACCAAGGCATGTCGTCTGAAGTTATTCAAGCAAGGCTCGGGCATAGTTCCACGTGTTAAAATTTCCCTTTCCAACCACCTCAGAATCTGCATCTGGCGGAGCTGAAAAAACCACCTTCCTCCTGAAGCATTTTCGATCTTGATCCAAAGCAATTGTTATCGCTTACTTTCTCTAAGAAAAAAATGGGTCCTGAACTGATTGCTGAACGCTTTTGAAATAAATTCTACTAGTTTGTCCATTGTCATACCCCATCTTTCGAAGTTGGGGAGCAAAACCATTCTGCCATCGACGGAATAACGCGAAAAGCCACCTCTTAAACTGATCGTAATTCCAACCCATTCCCATTCTTTCGAAGGGGTAAAAAAAACTTTCCCTTGAAGGTTCTTCATTCTTGGCTAAAAAGTGCATAGGTCTAGGAACAACAAAGCCCAGATGGCAGGGCATTCGGAAATTTTGGGATTCGATTCATTCCTCCCCATTCCGGATCAAATTGTGCGGCTGAGCTTTTGCGATCCACTTCGGCAAGTCATTCGGGATCTAAATCCTGAGCTCCAGCAGCCAATCCATATTTCAGTCTCGCTGCGATTCAATGAGTTTGCCAAAGGCCTTCGGCGCTTTCCGCCAAACTGATCTTCGTGCTTCTCAAATGCGTCGGCAAATATTGGCGAGCAGATTTTTTTCCTTGGGTATTTGGGGAAAAAATAGGGTGCCGCCATAAAAGGGTTTTTGATTTGGCCATCAGAAAAGACATTAGTGGCCAGGCACCCCTTTGCAATCCCCATCGCCTTGCCACTGCATCCATATAAGATATTGTCAAAGGCTGCGTCGCTCTTCTCTCATCGATTTTTGATTAACAGGACCAAAATTGTTCATTTCATCAAATTCTTGCCGTTACTTGATCTCGGAAAAAACTCTCATGCTCCAATTACATGGACCACCTCAATGGCAGGCAGAGTAGGCGATCGAAAAAAAACCGAATCATTGAGGCTTATTTTTTCTACTTCAGGGCTTTTTCTCAGCGCTTTCGGTCCCAACCAAGGATTTAAACCAAATCAAAAACCGGATTTGGGGGCGTTGTGGGAGGAGGGGTAAAGGGGGATTGGAGGGGATTTTGGCAAGGACGATTGTAGGTTTTATTTCGTTCTTCCTTTTTCCGTGTGGTGTGGT
>Ga0163217_1105991_pt1 | contig 13501 bp, 19 predicted proteins | sample SynspAceP_FD_185933 | JGI IMG/M metagenome (GOLD analysis project Ga0163217, IMG submission 185933) | Saline lake microbial communities from Ace Lake in Antarctica - Synechococcus sp. Ace-P (PacBio error correction) | ecosystem: Environmental > Aquatic > Non-marine Saline and Alkaline > Saline ... | reverse complement strand
CCGCCGTTCGCTTCAGTTGGACCGAAACTTCGGCTTCGATGAAAGGGCTCTGCTGGGATTTAAACCAAAATCTCTGGGACGCGTTGTCACCATTTTAGTTTCGTGTTTTGTTGGTCGTCAGGCCTGCTTACACCGGCCGTGAAGAGCGGAACCGCCAGACCCAGTTCGCAAGCGTTGCGGGGCATGGTGAAGCAATGCCGCAGCAACTGCCAGAGCAACCGGCTGAATAGTTTAAAAACTGTAACCGCGGCCGCCGCGCGCTTTCTTGAGAGCCGTGGCGGCCGTTTTCTTTTTCTCTTAGGCGTGAAACCAAATGATGATGGCTGAAACTTCTGGGATATCGCATTCGGCATGATGTCGGACGGACATTACCGATGTCGTTTCTCATCAGTAATGAGGACGGGCAATGTGTCGGTTGCCAAAGTGCTCGAATCTCCACGACGACACCGGCGGGACTGTTGTAAGTGATTCGAGCGGTTGCCGCAGAGGCCAATGTTGAACCCGCCGATATCGGACCTGGATCCAGCCACCGGCACGACGATCACACCAACGCAGGTGATCGAGCGCAAGGCGCCAAGACCGCCCTTGATCACAACAAGAATTCCGCGATATTCTGGAAAGCGGCCCGCTTCGCGCGCCCCGCCGAACTGATCTACAGGCGTCCACGAAAGACAAACCTTGCCCCTGGTGCCTCGCTATCTGGCGCGCCTCGGTTGTCTCATGCGCGCGACCGCCAGGCGATGTGGTCACCGAGCTTGACGACCGGAGCCTCGCCCAGGCGATTGCGCAATCCGCGAGGAAAGACGTCGAAAGCGTCGCGGTCTGCTTTTGTTTTCCTTCCTCAATTTTCCAACCCATGAGGAAAAACGTGTTAGAGAAAGTCTCAGCGCTGCACTCCCAAAACCTAGACATTGTACTGGTCCAGCGAGATCTTGCGCGAGTGTCCGCGAGTTCCACGCACCTGCGACGACCGTGTTCGCCGCCTATGTCGCGCCGTGTTGCGCGCTATATGTCTCCGGTCTGCCTCGGCGATTGGCGAAAGCGATATTAACGTGTCCGCTCTATATCTTCCAGCTCGAAACGGCGGACTTCCGTCGCGCAGCGCGACATCGTCATTGCGCCAATCCCGCATTGACCTTGCTGTCTGGACCGGCCGGTGCCGTAGTTGCGCGGCTCAGCTGTGCGGTCAGGCCGGCTATCGCGACGCTCATTTACAATGGATATTGGCGGGCACCTCGCCGACGTTTGCCTGATTCCGAAACTCAGTGGCGGAGGCAACGACGACCCGCGAGATCGACATTGTTCCCCGTTGGTATTACCGATGCTCGATGGTCCACACCGATCGGCGCGGCGGAGGCAGCATTCATTCGGTATTCGACCGATGTTTGGCCGGGTCAAGGTTGGACCCCGACAGCATGGGTGCGCGGCCGGGCCTGCCTGCTACGGGCTTGGCGGTGAGCAGGCGGACCTCACTGACATTAAACCTGCTGATGGGCTGCTGATCCGCACGACGTTTGCCAATGGTGAGGTGCCCCTCACCGGCGCGCTCGGCCGAGGGCGGTTGTGCAAGCCAGGTCGCGGGGGCCGCTCGGGGTCGATGTCAACGCTGGCTGCATTGGCGTTGTATTCGGGGGTTGCTACCAACCAGATCGCCGAAGCCATTCGAACGTGACCGCTCGAGCGGCAGCCGAACCGCGCGACTATGCCCTGGTGGCGTTTGGCGGCGGTGGCCCCCTACATGCTGCCGCCGTGGCCCGCGAAATTGGATTGGTCATATCATCGTGCCGCGGCACCCGGGGTTGTTTTCCGCCCCGTATCGCGACGGCGGATTTCAACCACGACTTATACCCAGTCGGTTGTCCGGCCGATGACCGAAGGTCGGCCGGCGGAGGTCAACGCCGCTTTCACCGCGCTCGAGGAGCAAGCGAGGCGAAGCGATTCTTTGACGCCGGAAGATGTACCCACTGACGACGCGCATTGGCGCCGGCGCTCGATTCTGCGCTATCTTCGGCCAAAACCACGGAAATCACCGATACGTTGGCTGGACGTGGTGGACGTTTCGACGATGTCGTCGGCCAATTTCACCGCGTTACACGAGCGCTCATATACATACGGCGCTGCCGAAACGAGCCAGTCGAAACTGGTCAATGTCCGCCTGCGGCGGCTGGGAGGTGTCGACAAACCGCCGCTGCAGCCCGCGGAAGGAGCTGGCAAAACCCCGGAAAAAGATTGGACAGCGCCGGTATTATTGGCCCGGCTTTCGAGGACCTCAACCAGTCCCCCACTTCCGTGCATCAACTGCGCCGGACGCTAGGTTGAGCGGCCCGGCCATCATCGAAGAAGCATCCTCGACGATGCTGTTTTATGGCCAACATTGGAGGCAACCACGATCGTTTTGAAAACATGATCATCACGCTGCTTCCCAATAGGACAAACGTCATTGAGGCGTTCGACGCCTTCACCCTTGCCGTGGTCCACAGCTCGCTAATCGCTATCGCGCGCGACATGGAAAATCGATGGCACCATGCGCACCGCCTACCACCCAGCTCTGGAGAGCAGGGAGACTCTGTCCTGTTGCTTGCATGTGACGGTTGGCGGTGAGATTATTGCTCAGGAACCCCAACGCTTTCCCATCCATTGTCACCACATTGCCCCTGCAACTGCAGGGAGTTGGTGGAAATTCTTCGGCCGCAGAACCTGCGTCCGGGCGAGCGTGTTGGCTACCAACGATCCTTTCATCGGTGTGGCACCCATCTGCCCGATGTTGCTATCGCCGCTGGCCGGCTGTTCACCAGGGTGTGAGATCTACGCCGATGCCTGCAATCGGGGTCATTGGGCGCGATATCGGCGGCATGGCGCCCCGCAAGTTATTCGCCGGCGACGTCGCATATTCAATCAGGAAGGCATCTTCATTCCACCAGTGAAATGTTCGGACGCCGGCAAGCCCAAAACCCTGGCGTGCTCGAGATGATCATGTCGAATATCCGCAAACCGCTCAATCGGCTCGGCGAACCTGCTGTTCGCATATGCCTCTCGTGAAACCGCAGAACTCCGCCTCGACGCGCTGATCGAGCGCTACGGCTTCGACACATGAGGGCCGCGATGGCGAAATTATCTTACGGTCGGAGCAGATGACAACGGGCAGCATCGCCCGGAATTCCCCGATGGCGATTACCCACGCTCGCGACTGCCTCGGACGGCGACGGCCGACGGAAGATAAAATTGGTGTGGATGTCAAAGTCACCCATCCGCGGTAGCGATATCAAGTCGAACTTAAGCGACAGCAGCGACCAGGCCACAGGGGCATGAACTGTTCCTATTCGCCGCCGCCTCAGCGGGTGCAGTATTGCGATCAAGTCGATAACCGATCCGAAAATCCGCCCAATGCCGGCAGGCTACAAGCCGATTACGGTAAAGACCCGTCCGGTTCGCTTGGTCGACGCCCCAAAAAACAAGCTCGATGGTCGGCTTCGGCGACATGTGTGTTATCGCGGCTCGATGCCACTATGGCGGCGAAATCCGCCGGGCGCCATTGGTGACCGACGCAATCGGCAAAGCGGATCGGGTCGACGGGCACCGCCGTGGTCGCGGGCCGCCAAGCGACGGCTGTCCAATGGCGATCATTATTCACCACCATCGAGCTATCGTCGGGAGCGCTTATGGAGGGCGGGCCACAACGATGACGCATGAATGCCATCCGCTACGGCCCCGGGAATGGCCGGCCACATCCCTTATCGAGGCGATGAGAATGCAAAATCCGCTTATTCTTCGAAAGCCTTATGAAATTCGTGCCCGACACCGCGGAGCCCGCGCCGCTATCGGGCTCGGCAAGGGCTCGTTCGCGGCCTCCGGGTCATGTCCGACCGGGCGCAAAATTTGCCCTGTGCGCTGGACCGTCCATGAAACACCGCCACCCGGCCTGTTGGCGGCCGAACCCGGTGCCACGTCACGCTATGTTCTCAACCCTGGCCACCAACAACGAACCAGGTCTGCGCCAGCAAAGACACCCTATATCGATCTCGATCCTAATACCGTGCGCTGCGCGTGAATCAAGGGCCGGTGAGCGGCGGCTATGCGACCCCATGAGCGCGACCCAGCTTCAAATCGCTGACGATGTGAAGGAACGCTATATCAGCGAGGAAAAAGGCATTCGCGGCTTTATGGCTACAAGAAAGGCGTCAGACTGTAAAATCAACCGTCGCTGACGTGATTCAACAAGCACAAAAGCGGTGAAGCGGTCGCTTGCGGTAGGGTCGTTGATCCGTAGAAATGGGCTTCGCCGTGACGCCCGACAATAGGACCGCCTTGATGCGCCCCAGTCCGGCCGAGCCGTTGGAACATGCAGGCGTAACCGCGGTAGATTCACTGAAGATTAATCGCTGGAAATTCCGATTGAATTCAGTGATTCTCTGCTGAAAGACCGCTCAGAAAAGAAGAATATAAAGCCCCCTCAATTGCTGCCGATTCGTCGCGAAATTCCGGCAATAGGGCGCGACATGTAGGCTTTCATTCCAAGGCACCGGCAGCGCACCGAAACTGTCGCGCGTTTCACCGATAGGATTCGATTGTAAAGAAAACTGATTGACCTGGCTCGCAGCTCAATGTTTCAGGCGAGCGCTTCCTTCGGTAATAATATCACGGGTAACGACGTCTACCCAGCCGTGGTGTGGTGGCTGTGCTGCTCAACCTCGTCGATCGATTTCAGCGACAGGGCTGAAATTGGCGGGCACCTTTCCGTTTGTACGACGCGCGTACCCAAACCTTGCCGCGTTCGCCACCAGCCCACTCGATTGAATTTCTTTATCGCCTCGCGCACAGATGAGGCGGGCTGGACATTGTAGTTTTCGGCACCAATTCGGCTTCGCTCGGGCCAGCATGTCGCCTACCGAAATAACGCCCGGGACGCGAATGTCATTCTGCCAGATCGTCAGCCAGAATAGTTAAGTAGCGCCGCGCGGGGTTGTTTGCGTATCGACTTTGATGACATTAACATGAGTTTACGGATTATCTACAATCTTGAACCGGGTTTGCGTCATTCGCCCAGAAACAGAGGCTACCGATTTTTAAAACCAGTGAATTGAAGCGCCTTGTACAGGCAAACTTGTGTTTGATAACGGCTCGAAAGCCTCTTTACGGTGGTGTCAGGCTAATTGCAACCAGTCTCCAATAATGTCACAAACCGACGGTTCATGCGCCAGTGGACGCCACTCGGCCAGCGCGGCGGGAAAGGCGGTTCTGCTTGGAAGGACGTGAACGGCCTGTTGAATGGCGATCGAGAATTAAAAATTGGTTGAAGGTTGAAGCATGACGGCGGCGAATTTCTGCACTGCAGGGTCTTGATGTCCCGGAATTTCGACATCGCCCCTTCCCTTCGTCGAACGCGTTGATGTGAATTTTCCGCCCGGTGTTCAGCCACCGACCGGCACTCCTGGTCAGCTGCATTCCCGATGACATTCATCGCGGGCGCGATACACGACCGAAGCCGGTTCGGTGACAATCACATCGGTTGTCCATTAACCGCTCATTCGCCGCCGCTTCAGAAAACGTCAGCGCCGCCTTGCGATATTCCGCCGTTTCGTCGCCAAAAACCTCGAGGCACTTCGCCCTCGTGATAACGGCGCGCCACAGATTAATGCGTCTCGCCCGTTGATCCGCCACGAAACACCTCGTCCAGTGCCAGCGCCAATTCGAATACGATCGATTGTTGAACCCGGCGCTTCCGGATCTCGGCAGCAAACATCGGGCCGCAACCGGTTTCACCAGAACCGCACCGTCTCGTGACAAATATCGATGCCGCGCTCGAACCAGCAGGTCCTTCGACCTGGCGCAGCGAAAAGTGGATATCGGGACATACATCATCACACGTTCAGGCGGATGTATAAACCTCGTGGCGATGAGTTGAAATAACGAAATGGGTTTCTCCATCCAACGACGCTACGGAAAACGAAACCCACTTCGCCTCAAGCCAAAATTTCGTCTGACAGCTGCGTAGCGCCGCATTGGAAGAACCGGCGACCTTGCCCATGGTCACTGCCGTCGCAACGAATTCCAAACCGAAAATAGCTGCAAAACCACCGCTTCGCAGCAACAGTAGAAATCGCGCAGGCACCCCGTAGATGCCCCAGCCAGGCATTTGGGCGGCGTCAATACAGGTCGTCTGAAAGACGTGCGCGCGCGACAAAACATCCCCATCAGCAGGAATAAAGGCAGCACAAACAAACACGGGGAGACGTCGAAATCTCGTAGATTGCGTTTACTCGAACTGACAACCCAACAGGCCTCCAGCTGCGCAACTCCCCGATACCAAATAACGCCAACAACGATCATTCGAAGCCGATTGGGTAGACGCGCAGGTAATACCAACCCAAGTAATTCCGCCCAGACGAGAAGTGTCGCGATCATGCCGGCCCCTTTCCGCTACCGGCATTACCTGATCGAACGAGGAAAATCATTGATCTGAAGCGCCCAAAACAAATTGGCCGACCAAAATCAGCAAGTCAGCCCGGCAAAGACAGAAAAACACCATCGCAAATGGCCACAACTGGACATTCAATCATGTCATGAAGTTGTCCCATCTGCTTTGCGTCGTAGGGAGAACGACCACATCCGCTCCGTGATGAACGCTGTGACAAGAACGATACTCAGTAAAAGGCTGAACCATTCAGTCGCTGCGCCCAACCGGCCGCTGTAGTGCCTTTTCAAAACAAGCGACCGTTGATGTGGCGTCCGTCACGGGTAATAAGAGGATAGGCTGGTTAAAAGGGACAACCAAACCCAGCAGAAAACCCCATGATTGGAAAGGCCCCGTGGATCAGGTGAATTAATATGTACCTCAAACGACGTCGGACAAGCAAGCGCCATCATTGGCAAAAATAATAGGGTCGCCGTAAGGCACCGCAACTAGATGCACGTAGCCTGGTGCTGGGCAGGGCATCCTTGATTAAAACGCCCTGCCCATCCACACGTCATCATTCACCTTATCGGGCGCACGGGACTGTCCCATATATTGGGTAGTCTTCTCTTCTGAACCAAGCGCCTTGCTCTCGGAAAAAACGAAAGTGCCGCTTTTGGCATCAACACCCTTGGCCATTCAGCATCCTTGATCCATTCGGCTTCAAATTTGCCCAGCGCCGCTTGTTGTTTTGGCCATCATCTCCGGCTGGCCTTCAAACAATGCTCGTCCCATTTTTCTTTCATGGTTTCGGCCTCTTTTCAAGCGATTCCCAACTCCCTTTCCGACCCGCTGCGGCCATGGTTCGCCTGCCATACTTGTCAAAAGATTGCCTGATCTGCCGGAAGAGATCTTCGTCCCATTTCTGTTCGTTCAATGAACGCAATGAAGGACGAGGATTGTTGAGTGCACGGGAAAATGAACGCCGTGCTTGAGAACTGGCTGACCTTGACGATGTCGATAAAATGCGCCAGCACCAAACACGCCATCTACCACGCCCTTCGAGGCAAGCGGAAAGACCTCAAAGCCGCCAGAGACGGCACCCGGTGTCAGTCCATGCCTCTGCCACGCCAGCGCCGATTGCCAGGCAGGCCGTGCGTACCTTCATGCCTTTTGAAGTCTTCGAATTTCGAGATGGGCTTGTTGATTCGGTCCAAGCCTGTCACCCGCGTTAGCCTGATAGATACTCACCAAACTTCAAGCTAGAATTCATCGCCCTGCTTGAAATACTTTTTCATAGGTCCGCCAGTTCCGCAAACGAAACGGCTTCGGCCGACGGGGCCTCAAATGGCAGACGCCTATCTCCGGGAGGCGCCACTGGGGCCACGGTTCAGTCCAGAGTTCAGATATTTGCCGCGTCAACAGCTCCATCCTGCACAAGCGCGTATGTTTTTGGCCGCGGCAGCGCAACAGCACCGTTGGTGAACTCAAAAGTCACCGCCCTGAGTTTTCGCGCTCCACATTTTCCTTGAGAAACACCCAGCCCGCACGTTGTCGCGGTACTGCGGTGTGCGCAAGATGTGAACGAGAATGTTGGATCCGCGCTGACCAGGCAGCACCTGCCAGAACATGGCACAGGCGCAAAACACTGGAAACCATTACGGGTTTGAATACCGAGTATGCTTTTTCATCGCTTCCATACTACTATTCTTGTTATTCAGGGATCGGGATCTTCGTCCCATTGCCACCTGTCCAGTTAGTCGGAATCACTCGCGTGCTTTGCCAAACCTCCCAACCCGTCCCGCCGAGGGTAACGATTACCTGCGGCCAATCGGTAGGATTCAGCTCAGTCGCCATCGTGTCATTAAAGCGTTGAGGAAACCGAACATCGAAATCGTCGCAACATCTCGACCACCTGAGGGTCTGGAATAGTGTTCTTTGAGAATGACGAAGTCCTCGTCTTCGTCGCGTTGGCACCTGAGCAGCACCTTGCCGCGCATACGTAAGGCACTGCGCGCCTTCACCATTTCATTCGAACAACGGACTGGTTTCATATTTCCAGAGCGCTCCTGACGTCGAAGGCAACACCGATATCCGCACCGAAATAGGCGTTGTGTGCAGCGCAGTAGTTACAGCCTGCCGACATGCTCGCGACCTGTGGCCAAAAAAAACTTCAACTCTTCGCTCACAAGACCTGTCCAACAGTGTGCTCGGAATTCCACCCAGGGCACGCGCCACTTCGGGCCGGTGTGCAAGAGTCGCGAACGAAATTTAGGGACTTCCCGTTCCTGCGGCCGCATCCGGGCTGCAAATTTCGGCCCAATTCGGGGCAACATCTTCCAGTCGTCCGCGGTTCAATTCTGGGCAATAACTCAGCTACCTCTTAAGTATGTTTACGATCAGACGTCACGTTCGTAGCTTGGCCGTGAATGTGATGAAATGATGATGTACAAGGTGACGGACGTTCCGGTTGCTCCCAAGCAGGCTGGGCCTCCCCGTGGACGACGCGAAGTCACTTCTGCAAGATCACTTCCCTCGGTGTCGAAGGTATCAGCGTGACCGAGCCTTCAAGCACATACACGTAGTCAAGTTGTTTCAGGTTCGTTGGCATATAGGATGCGGTGCATCACGCGTGAACGACAGGCGTCGGGCGAACGGATTGCGCCTGAAAAAAAGCGCGCACTTTGTCTCAGTAATTTCCGTCAATCCAGCCAGCATCAGGCGGAATTGGTGACCAAAAGCGGCAAACCGATCCATCGACCGGCGCTCAAGAGTAGGAAGGTGCAAGTTTCGCGCACCCCTTTGACTGGTGCTGGCGTACTTCGCGTACCCAAGATTACGGGTCATGCCAAATGTCCAGGCCTTGCGATATCTCTCCGCGCACATCATGATGGACCGTTCACAAAAATTTCCGGTATTCCCGGTTTCGATATCGCCAAAAACAATGCGCCGAACCGGCGCACTCCCTTGATCATTTCAGGTGCCCCCTTACTCGTCCGAACCGTTATGTGAGCGTATTCGCCACCAATTCATGTCAAAGATTCATGAATGTTGTCGCCGCCGTACTATCCCATTGAATGAAAAAATTGGCCAGCTGGACCACCACATCGCCTTGCGCATGACCAAACGTCGGATCCGGCAAGCACATGGATTCGCTCACCATTAAGTCACGATGCCGTAATCGACTGTCCTTGTGCGCGTGCATGTTCCAGTGGCGCGCACCCGGCAGGCGTTCCGAAAGGCCACCATCGTTTCATAGAAGCCAAACTGCTTGTCAGCCTCGGCTTGATCGACTGGGCGTCAATCCTCTTTGGCTTGTTGGATAACCCTTTATAATGTGCCACCTTCTGCCGGGGAGAATGACTCAATCGGACGGTCAGCGCCATCAAGGCCCCAGGCGAGCGAGGCGGGCGAGAATTATCGAATGTCCAATTTCGTTAAACAGAATTGTGGACCCCCCTCCTCTGAATAGCGGTATATGGGTTGTCACTGTCGCTAAAGCACCGCCGACTTGCCGTCATCGCCGCTGTCCCCGTTACGACCCTCCGAACGGTCGTTACGACCTGTCTTCATGGCTTACTCACTGAGTTCTCTCCCGGCGCGCGCGTAAACTCTTGCGCTCCATAATAGTATACAGTATCTAAAATTGTATACAGTTTGATTGCGTTGCCAAACATCTATACGGATCAACCCACGCAGCCCAATTGCTGGGGCACGCAGTCAATCAGGAAAAGTATTCAATGACCACAGAACAAACGCTAGCCAACTCACCATCCTCCACGCGCGTCAGCAACGAAAGATCACGGAGGCTCAGAGATTTCAATTATAGAAGGTGACTTGCCGCCAGGAGCGCGGCTTTCTGAGACAAACAATTGGAAACGAATTGGGGGTTTCGGTACACCCAGTTCGCCTAAGGGGGGGGGGGGGGCCCTTTTTTGGGGGCCCGATGTTTCTTGCATCGGAAGATCTCGTCGACTGCAGCCCAACCCGCAGCGCCGTGGTAAAACAACGTTCAGGCAATTGAAAAGCGTACCGACGCTGGATCTGGCTCGGTGGTTTTGGGAATCACTCGCTGCCAAGCTTGTGATTGAACACGCAAGATGATGAAGAGAGGCGAAGCTGGACCTCGCCTATGCTCGATTAACCGTCGGCAGGCACCTCGACCCCAACGTCCCAAAGTATTTTGGAGTTCAACATGCATCTCCATTTCGCGCTGGTTGAAGCGTCAGGAAATTCAATGCTGATAAAATTTTCACCGGGGGTTTGCAACACACCTTGCTCCGTGCACGGGCACATGATCAACATCGAAGGACGCCATCTCGGATTCATCCATCCGCGATAACCAACTTATGGAAAGCAGTATTGAACGCAAGCCTGCCGCAGCGCAAAAAGCTATTGCGCGTATCCATATTGACAATAGAAGCGCGATCTGGCGTTAAATGTCACCAATGAAGCTCATAACAAATCCCGGGACTGAATACAGGAAAGGGTACGTCAGACCCAATGCGGAAACCAGTCTCCAAAATCGCCGCATGACCACCGCCTTTATGCCGCCAGTTGAGCCGCCACTCGGCCAGCGCGGCGGAGCGGTTCTGCTGAAGTCGAACGGCTGTTGAAGATGACGATCGAGATTGAGCGTTGAAGTTGAGGCTATGAACGGCGAGCGAATTTCTGCAGGGTCTTTACGTCCCTTGAATTCGACATCCGCCCACTTCCCTTCGTCGGAAAACGGTTGATTGTGAGTTTCGGCCGCGTTGTTGAGCCAGCGACCGCACGGTGCTGTCATGTGTGGACGGCCCCTTCGATGCAAGGGGTAAATATTAAATTGCTTTCATCGTTGCGCGGATGCGGTCATAGTGTCCGGCCTGTTTGCGCGGTGCGAATGACCGCTGGCCCTGAATGAAGTTCCGCTTTGCCGGTCCATCAGTCTAACTTAGCTTGAATGCCCAGACAAGCACCTCGGGTTTTCCCGGTTGCGGCCCCGTTTGCATCATTCATGCACTTAACATTTGCGCCTCACAGCGTTGCGCGGCGGCGGAGATGCGCCTGCCGGTCTGCGGCGCTTGTATGCCGCCATCGGCGCGCGGTACGGTCTCGCCCCGCCGTAAGTACAGCCCATGCGATCCGCGGCATTTTTGTTGGCGACCGCCACGCGTGACCAGTCTTCGCAGGCGCGCTCGAGCAGGCTTCGCATCCAGGCCCCTCTCCCGGCTCTGGCCACTTACTTAAAACGTATCAATGCCAACCGTGACCAGATGTCGATGCGCGTTCGAACACAAGATGCCTTCTACCGGACGCAGCGAAAGCGGATTACCGGATGTATATCATTTACCATCAGGTGCGAATGGTCTCGGGCGACGGAATTGAAAATAGCGGAACGGATTTTTCATCGTCTGAGGCCATGAAACGCCCTTCCCGTCATCAACCGGTTTGCTTTGGCAGTGCTATTTTTATGGCGTAATTTCTTCCCTCAGCTTGGCTCTTCGGACGTACCGATTTTCCAACCGCTGAGTGCCTAGGCTACCGTTCCAAAACGGACTAGGGCGATGAAGCGCCTCGTCCAGGTAGTTCAACCATGGTATTCTTTGCTGATGTTGCACGCGGGATTCTCAGGTCATCGTTCGTGACTGCAAAAGCCTTTTGCGTGATCGACTCGTCCCGCCGCCGAACATCTGATCGGCGACGGCTCACTCCCGTCGGCCTCGCTGCCCCTACGCTCGCGGATACGAGCGAATTACACGCCTGCGTCAATCCCGCCTCTCGCGTTCGCGAGGCCTATATGGGAAGGCCGCAGGTGGTATTCCGGAGGACGTTCTATGCCTCTACAGACTTCCTCGACGTCGTCGGCGCGCAAACTACGTACCGCCGGGCGCAGCCGGTGGTTGCGCTTCCTCGGAACTCGAGTAATCCCATACCAGCCATCGATTCAGCCGGGCGCGGCGCAAACGTGGCGGCATCACTACGACCTCTCTTCGGCCGCTCTACGGAACAATCTTCCTCGACGCCGACAGGCAGTATTCCCTGCGCCTACTTTTTACGGTCGCCGACGATTTTAGCCTGGAGGACCTGCACAAAAACAGAAACAAGAAACGCCACATCGGCGGCCAAGCTGTGGCCTGGACAGGCCGGGCTGAAGGGTTGCTCGGACCAAGGCCGTCGGGATGGCGGCGTCTCGGCCTGTCCTCGCGAAACCTTCGGGGCAGAGGTCACCGCGGGGTGGTGTCAGGGCTAATGCGAAACCAGTCTCCAAAATCGCCGGCAGTGCTGTCTCATGCCGGCCAACTGACCCGCCACTCGGCCAGCGCGGCGCGGAGCGGTTCTGCTTGAAGTCGGAGCGCTGATGAGATGGCGATCTTAGATTGAAGTGGTTTGAAAGTGTGAGGCATGAACGGCCGTGCGGAAACTTCTGCAAGTCTTTGATGTCCCTGAATTCGGACCCATCGGCACCTTTCCCTTCTTCGAAACGGTTGATGTGAATTTTTCCAGCCCGGTTGTTTTCAGCCATCTCGACGTTCCTGCCAGCGGCATTTACCAATCACCTTCATCGCCCGCGCGCGTAAGACTTTAGTCGCGTCCGTTACGATTTATCTTCGGGCGACCATACCCGCTTCCCATCGCTCGCGCTTTCAAGAAGAAAAGGCCAATGCCAGCCATACCGATATCCGCCGTTTGTGGCGTTAGAACCTCCAGGCACGCTCGCCTTCGTGATCAACAGCACCGCCACAAGATAAGTGGGTCTCACCCGTTGATCTTCACGAACACCTCGTCCAGGTTGCCAAGCGCCAATTTCGAATTAAAAGGCTCCGATGTTGGAAACACCGGCGCTTTTCTGATTCTCCGCAGCGAACCTTGGGGCCAAAAACCCGGTTCCCCACCAGAAACCGCCTCCGTTCTCTTGCCCAAAATTGGTCGATGCTCGCGTTTTCATGGAGTCCCATAATTCCTCAAACCTTGCGGTTAGGGACCAAAGCGGATAGCGAAAACGTTTACATTCATCAACCGTCCAGGGCGGGATAACTCGGGGCGGACGAAGTTGAACAATTAACGAAAAAAAAACGGGGATTTTTTCATCCCGGCCAAGGGGAGGCGTATTTCTTCTTCCCTCCTTTG
>Ga0163217_1060066_pt1 | contig 13503 bp, 19 predicted proteins | sample SynspAceP_FD_185933 | JGI IMG/M metagenome (GOLD analysis project Ga0163217, IMG submission 185933) | Saline lake microbial communities from Ace Lake in Antarctica - Synechococcus sp. Ace-P (PacBio error correction) | ecosystem: Environmental > Aquatic > Non-marine Saline and Alkaline > Saline ... | reverse complement strand
TGTGGTCGGCAACAGATCGCGGCGACTAGGCTTTTCTTGTATAGCGCTCTTCAACATTTGGTCCAGCAGCCGGGGCGGAGTTCTTCGACTGGTCTGACTTTCGTCATGCAGGCGATAGCGTGCATTCGGACATAGGCGCGACAAGACGAAGAAAATGCGGCGCTTTGCGAATTCGGTGTATTTCGGCATATGACGACCAACTGCGCGCTATCCGCTCGGCCCTGTGAAGCGCAGGAACTTCAGTTTGTGGATTTGGGGCTGTTAGGAGACCACAACCGTTAGACGCAGTGGTATAGTCGTTCGCTGGCCGGTGCAACTTAAAGGGCCGGGCTGAATTGTGTTGATTCATCTTGCCGAGCATATTGTGCTTGCTTAAGGCAAATACGAAGCGCTCGGGAACCAGTGCTCGAAAGTCGTTTGCCTTCGCCGCGTGCCTCGTCTGGTTCAAGCGATTTTTGGTGAAAGCAAGGGCGATACCCCTGCATTCGGAAAGAACGATTCCGTCGCGAGCGATATCGATTGAAGAAGGGGACGTCCCCGTGCGAGTTGGGAGTTCACCTTATCATAGGTGTGAACGATGAAGTTATACGGGATTGCCGTCACATGATGGGTTAATCGCCAGTCTTTGCACGAAACGTTCGCCGCCTTCTTCCCAGGCTTCATTACTTGATCGGCAAAAATGGCTGTAGTGACATCACGAGAGATCGTAATCCGGACAGATTAGCCGCTCTTTGCGTCCTCGACCCAGGTCTCCTCGGGCGTAGGAGCCAAAACAGAATGAGCTTGAGGATCCGTCCGCGTATGTTCTTTTCGGAAAGTTTGGTTTTCTGAACTTCTTCGATTCATCGAACAGAATTGCGGCGAACGCGCGCAGTTCGCGCTGCTTTGCGTTCCGGCCAGGTGGCAGTCAGCCTTTCAATGTCATCGCAAAGTCCTTCAAAATCTTAAATCGTCATAGTGCGCAGCCTTCAGACAAATTACGCTGGGCTGCCCAGTCTTAACAGGATCATTTACGTTCGGGCGGAAGGCCGCAAGATCTTCGTCCGGCTTTTGAATCGGATCGTGGGGGGCGATATTTTCGGACGATGGAGTCGCTGCACTCTTATGAGCGGATATGTATTGCTCGATCGTCTGCATATCAAGCGGACAACTAGGGCCTTCAGTGCGGACCCTTCCAGATACGTCGGCTTCGGCGTGTCTCAGGGTGCTTGGAGCGCGTCTTGCAGTCTGGAATTCTTCACGGAATTTTCGAGGATGGTTCTTCATTCGGTTGTACTCCCGGGTTGAGAAAGTCTGATGTTTCGAACCAGGTTTCCCAGGATTTGAGCGTGCAGCGCACGACCGTCGCACTACTCGCAGAGCGATGCTTTGGTAGAATGATCCCTGCCGTTCGAAGGCGGTTCAAGGCGCAATTATACGTCGCTGATGCGAACGCTCTGTTCTTACCCCTGGCGGGCCGCCTCTCTGACGAAACCTTTGAAATGTAGTTATGATCGAAGGAGGCTAAGTCACCGTGGCTGTCCCGCATTTCTCAGTCGCATTCGTGCGCGCGGCCTCAGGGCCGCAGCGGCGGTTGCTGGTCGGCCGGGCTACCGCCATTGTGCCAGGATGGGAATACGAGCGGAGCGAGAGTCATTTGATTACACCCGCAAAGCAGGGCCTGCTTCATGAGGAGTTCGTTCATACCAGCCGACGCGCCGGAATGGTTTGCGGGCGATGATCGCTGATCGCTCGGTGTCCGGCGCTCTGAAGCCTTCTGGAACAGGTCGAAGATTTCGAGAAGCGAGCCGATGCGCAGCTTGCAAGGATATGACTATTGCCCTGCCGATCGAAGCCAATGCCGAGCAGAACATTGCGCATTGTTCCGTGACTTCGTTGCGGATCACATCATGGCCACGGCATGGTCGCGCCGACCGACTGTGGTGTTTTCACGATGTGCGGGATAATCCGCAACATTCATCTGATGACCACCTTGCGACCGCTGACGAGGACGGGTTTGGGCCGAAGAGGTGGCAGTGATCGGACCGGGACGGCAATCAGCTGACAGCAACGAACATGGCAAGATCGGTTCTATCAACTCTGGGTGGAGGCATGAGGACTTCAATTGCGTTCCGACGGCTGGTTGCCTGCCAGAACCACCATCTGGCGCTTGCCGGTCTCGATATTCGTCGATGGTCGCTCTTCGAGAAGCAAGGCATAGATCTCGCGCCCACCATTCCATTTCGGGCAGTGTTGGCGCCAAGGCGATCAAGCGGAAAGCGGATGACGCAGGTGAGCTGGTCTCGCTTGAAAGGTTTAGAGCTGCAGCAAGAGCGCGGGCGGAGAAACCGCGCGATCAGCGCAATCCCGGAAATCGTACTCGTCTGATCACACGGGAAAGTGAAGCGTTTCAATGAGCGGGTATCGCCAGGATCCTGCACCGGTAATCGACGATTGCCCACCCTTCCAAGCCTCGCTGCGCCGCGGCATTCTGTCCAAAGCCCTTCAGGACTGCGTCTCGGATCGCGAGAGGATCGGTTTTGCCACCGTGAGCGGCTACCTGCTTAAATACACACCCGCGAGCTGATCCCGGCTCGAAAGCCGGGATTGGCCACGGGGTCTGGTTGTAGAGCGATCCTGGTCGCATGGTGTCGGGCAAGCAGTACTCGACGCGCCATTGCACTGCCATGAGCGTCTTCATGATGAAGCAGAAAGACGGCGATCGAAGCATGTCGCCGGGGCGAGCGGATCGCCGCCGTGATTGGTCCGTTTGCAGGGGTTGCGGGCAAGACGGACCATGATGAAGCCGCACGGAAGCGTGGGAGGCTTCCGGCTTACTGCGTCGCTGTGGTTGGCGGCCCTTGCCGGCAAGGCGGCGGAAAGCGCTAGGAAAAGGGAAGCTGGTTTCGTCTCCGCACGCTTGATCGTGGGGAGCTGCGCTGGCGCAGGCCGCAATCACTCGACAACAGACCATCTTCGTTCTCGGGACGAGGCCGGATTGGTGCGTCCGGCTGATTGGCGTTCTCATTGAAGCGGTGACAAAGCCGGCGCCAAACTCGTCGCTGGTTGGCGATCCCGAAACAGCTTGCAGCCCAATTCGAAGCTGGGCGCCGCGCCTTCCGGGCGATCGCCGATTCGCATCGGGATATGGAGAACTCTGAGTACGGATCTATCGTCAGCGCCTAGCAATGGATGCGGTGATGCCTCGCTTGATCTGAGCGGTGGCAATGTCGGCAAGGCCGGTTGATGCCTATCGGGCAAATGGAAGATAATGATCGGGTCCGGTTAGAAGGCGGAAGCCGGTCTCCAAACCTCCCATCGCGGGCTGAACCGGGATTCGAATGCCAGCAAGACCATCCTGATCCTTGCGCAATTTCGCCGCGAATGTCCGGATGCTGAATGAGCTGGCCGCGTTGCAAACTCATCGAAGCGTTGCATCTCGACGATGGTGAAGTGTTCAAGACAGCGGACGGAAATGTTCGCAAACTTCGCCGCCGGTGACCAGATTGTTCTTCGGAAAAGACGAGCGCATCGACTTGCGTGATGAGAACGGCATGCTGGCCAAGGTGGTAGAAGGCCATCCCCGGCAGGGATCGTTAGTCGAAACCGGTGAGGCGAAAACATCGCCGCCAGGGTCGTCACTGAGCAGCGCTCTACAGCAATGTCGAATCACGCGCTATGCCACCACAGTGCACAAAGCCAGGCGCCACGTCGAGGCGGGTCAAGGTTGGCCTCCTATCTCCCTCGACGGCACCTGACTTATGTTTGGCGAATGACCACGCCACCGCGAGATCTCGCCGTCTATGTACGGTGCTCGAATCATTTTGCCAAGGCCGGGCGTGTCTTGGTTCCGACCTTGTCGCGCAGGAATGCCAAGGAAACGACACCTTGATTACGCGGCGGCAGCTTTTACGGCCAAGCCTTCGCTTCCAGAAGCACGCGGACTTCACATCGTCACGTGGCCAGAACCATGCCGGGTATCGGCTTTGAATGCGAACCATTGCAGAGAAACAAAGCCGTGATTCGGCTGCGCGTCTCACTGCCATTGGCGTCAGGACTCGGCTCCCCTCAGGGCGTTACGAAAAACCATTCCCGATGCAGCAAAGGAAGGCAAAGCCATGCGTGACTGGCATAACCAACCTTCCGAATCCATCGACCAGGTGGTCGAGGAATTGGATAAGATCGCGCTGACCCAGCGCTCAAGAAACTATGGGAGGAAGTGTCGATGCGCTTCCATCATGTCTAATGCGCAACCGAAGCCGCATTCAGGCCGTCGGGTTGTGGACGCGATGTGCGGACCGGGACCGACAGCGAAAACCACAATCGCGAAGATCGGCCGGTGAGGCCGAAGCATTCGGCGCGCTCAAGGGAACAAGACGGGCATGTTTGCGCGCGCGAGTGGAGAAGTCGGATCGGAAGCGTGCGCTTAACAACGTCTCAGCCCTTGCCGACCAGCCATTCAGCGATTTAGTGCTGGTCAGAGGAACGAAACAGAGACGGCAAACACCGATGCGGCAAGAAAATGGCATCAAGAACAAAACAAGATTGCACGAGAGAGTCCTGCGCTCATCGGGCAATCGAGGCAGGTTGCTTGAGCGGTGTACGGCGACGCCATCGATCGCACGATCTTCCAGCCGGCCTCGAATATGGCGTTTGGCTGACAAAATGGCAAGGGGCCGAACTCGAAGTTTCGTCCAAGTCGGTAATTCGGCGCTTTGGCGAGCGGACCCTCCTGCCCTTGCCGCGAAAGAGGCAAATGGTGAGGCGTCTCCACCAGGGTCACCGCGGGATGAATCCGACGCAGAGATATGAAGTTTCAACATGCCTGGGAACCACGATGCAGGGGCGGTTCAGCAGTCTCCGCGCATGAGCGGGAGGGCGTGAGGCGCGCTGAAAGCATCGGAGGCCATGCGGACCAGACCAAAGAAGCCAGGGATTTCCTCTGACGTGATTCAGCACACTATCCGTCTTCCGCCAGTTTACGTCTTATTTTGCATAGTAAAAGCAAAAAATCTCTATTTTTCCAATGCGACACAGAAATCTGCAGTCCGATTCTCGAAAAAGTGACGCAGATGCCTCAGTCCCATTTCAAACCCTAATTAATCCGTCACATCGTTCAGTTTCTTACTCCCACCCTTCTAGCAGTGGCCTTCAAAGTATCCTTTGCGACTTCTCTTGTGGCATGTAAAATCAGAGGCTTGGGATGTCGCAAAAAACGGTGTCTCAGATCAAATTGATTCCGCTCTTCGTTCCAGGCTGACTTCATTCCGACTTCCGATCTAAGCTGGCTGGTGCGTGTTACTGGCATTGTTGTGCCATTGTGGGCAGCTTTTCCAGCGTTCCGCCGCTTCTTTAGGTAAGCGGTGATTCCGGTGCCCGAAAGGTATGACAAACCACCTCCGTCTCGATCCGGCATGCTTTGGCGCGTCTGCGAATCATATGCTGTAAGGCCATTGGCCTGGGGCAGGGGGGTTCACATGTGAGCTGGTGGTGCCCCGGGCCGATCGTGCGGAACAATGCCCCGCGCGGTCGGCCTTCAGTCGCGTTCAGATGTAGCCTCGCAGATAGTCTCCAGGGAAGTAGGTGCCGGCATTGGTTGTTCCTTGCGCCCTTCTCATGTAGTCGCCCCAATAACGGCGGTTTTGCACATAGAATCCCGACTTCCATGGCCGTCACCGGACCGATCCGCGCAAAGGAACTAGGTTTCAGTTAGCCCGATCAGCGCGATCTCTCAGGCCGATGATGTATCAACCGGAATGCTATCAAGCAGCTGCGGCCTCCTGCGGAGAGAGAACCGGGCCGTCTTGCCCCCTTTTCCGGAGTTGGGAATATTTGGAGCGCGCGGACGGTATGCTGGGTTATGTGGCATTGGCTTGTTCCAACCACCATTCCAGTCAAACAAATGGCGGATTGGCAGACCAGCCGCTGTTTTACGGTCGGACGAAAGGTTTTGCCCAGCTCCTCGACTCCATGCGGCCACTGATCGGCTGGATGGCGGGAGGGTGGTGGACACCTCGCTCGGCCGCACAGTTCAGAAGTCCACCGTGCGCGGGATAGGCCTTGCGGGTTTCGGATTGCGGATGTTTGCGGTAAAAACTGCCAGAAAACGGCTTGCTCGGCACGTCGGATGCAAACGAATTACGCCGGAAGGGCAATAGGCTGCCCGCGCAAACTGGTAGAATCATGGTTTCATTCCCTACATCGTGTCGCATCAAAAATCGAGTTTTGCGGCTTTCAGCCCTTTACAAGAGCATGCTTTCCAACGTCCGCCGGCATCATTTCGGTTATGAACGAAAGCGCCGAAAAGTCGGAGGGATTTCAAACGTCTCCCTTACGCAAACAGGGCAACCTTCCGCGGCAAAGTTTTTTTCCCGCGAAATAACCAAGCCGAAAATGACGTTCTGGCGGGCTCGCTTGGGATGGCCCGGTCGCAACGGGACGTCGATGCGACGTTCGTCCGGCCGTCAAAAAGTTACGACAGCACTTAACCGACCTACGTCGGCGCTCATTCGAACTTCTCAATAAATTCGTCCTACCTGTGCGTTGGTTGCTCCTTGAGGAATTAATCACCTCCAGTTTCAGCTACTCCAAAAACGGGCAGAGGCTTTTGCAGCGGCACACATCATGTGGCCCGATCACGATGAAAATCTTGTTCGATGTTGGCAATGATAAGCCTCGGGCTTTGCTGTTTCCAAAGTCCTCACATACGTTTTATAATCGCGACGAAGGGAAGATCATTTGGCGCGTAAACCGCGGGATGAACGCTCGCGATGATTTTTTGAGCCAGAGTAGAAAAAGGATGTGACCCGAAAGTTCCGTTATAAATGAAAGGAGTCTCGGCGAACTTCCCGATCAACAGCAAATGATGAGGCCCAAGGCTCCTCGCGCACTGTCCGGCCAGTTCGCAGGCTATCACCTCCCTACCATCCCGCCGTCTGATCCTGCTTTGGCAGAAAATGCTTCAACGTCGAGGCCTTCGTCAATGCCTTATTAGGCCTGCTCCATAGATCGGATTGTTACCAACAGAGTACAAGAGTTTCTCAAGGAGGACGGTCATAGCTCTGCAGGCTGGCTCCACTGTAGGTCCAGCACCAGCATTTGTTGATCTGGTAATAGAAATATCTACATCATTCGGCATGCGTCTCCGTCGCCCCCCTTGAGGCGAGCTTTTCTGGGGCATGTTCGATGAATGGTTTCGCGATATTCTGCACTTTTCATGCGTCGATAAGTTGGCTTGACGAAGGGTTGAGGCATATGTGCTAACGATCGTGAGCGAGTGTATGGCCGTTCTGCAATGGCTTTGCTTCGATGGCTTGGCCGGATATTGGGGTTCAATTAAGTAATCTTGTCCTATTTCGCCGTCGATTTCCACCAGGAGCTTTTCGCTGTTTCAATTCACGGGTTTAATTTTGTTCGAGCCCTTAATCACCATTCCCGTCGCGTTCTCTCCATATATATGATAAAAGACTTCATTCACTATATTTAAGGTGACGCAAAGTGTGTTTAACCACCACTAATCAACTTCAGGACAATTTAACTTTCAGGCAATGGATTCTTAGAGAGTTCACAAGGGCCACCCCCAAAAACGACCGGTTGATAGGTCTGAGCTACGCAACGCCCGGAAAAACGATAGCTAAAAAATTAGCGGCGCACGGTGTAAGTGAGCGATGGACAGTACACTTACCTTTTGCTTCAGGGGAAAAAGATGCGGATCGGAACTGGTTCGTAGCAGAAATTCGCGGCATGCAATCGCATTGCACTGGGAGCGCCAAGCGGGCGTGGAATGCCTGATCGGTCAGGTGATTCTGGAAAGAACCCACAATACTAGATGCTGTGAACTGGGTGCTTTCTTCGCGTATACGATCGCATTCCAGGTGGACCTCGTTTTTTCGGCGGCGGCCATAAACATACGATTGCCATCACAGTTTACGCTCGTCGATCTATTCAATGAATTCATTTCCAACTCAGTACTACGGCTTGTATTTTGCGCGGGTTCTAAATGATCACACCCCGCTTGTGGATGAACCTCCGCTCCGAAACGGTCAACCTTGCTCTCTCAATCCGCCTCACCGTTGACGAAATCCTTGAGGAAAGTGGATCTCTGTTAACAGATAGGGTGGCTGCGAACACAAGGAAACATCACTGTCCTTTGCGGACGATCCTAAAGGTTGCCCCAGCAAGCTCGGGATTTATGCGGAGCCGCATCTAAGTTGGCTGTGGATATTCGACACTCAACAAAATTGAGCGATGGGAAATGCCGGAACCAAAGACGTCTGGCGCAGGTCGGCAGGGGACTGGCACGCGGCCATTTCAAGGCAGAGGCGGTGGGCTTTTCAAAAAAGCCTACGAGGAACGTACCCTCGCGCAAATAGGTTGCATGGCGCTTCGCCACCTGTCCGCAGGCCTCGATGTTTCAAATCTGTCCGATCAGCGGAGGCATTTGCGATTTCACGGCGATGATATCCCGCTCCGCGTCATGGGGGGACTTGGCTCGTCGGCGCTTGCTTGGTTGCTGCACTTGCAGGGATCATTCCCGGGTGTCCGCGCTGCGCTCCAATCATCGACGAAGTCGAGCACGGCCTTGAGCCTTACGCATCAGCCGCTTTCTGGAAACACTTGAAATCAAGACCGTGCAAGTCCCCAGGTCTTTCTAACTTCTCATTCGCCGGTTGTTATTAGGGAACTTGAAGGTTGGAGACCTGCAATGTTGTACGGCGGCTGCAGATTGAAAGGTCAAAGTCACCGTTGCGAACAAGCAGCTTCGCCCAGACGGGATCCTTCAAGGCACCTCACGATCAATGCGGAAGCTATATTTGGCACCGTCGCATTCCTGTTCTGTGAGGGAAACGGAAGTCGGCCTTTTATATAGAGGAATGGGACGACGTTTGGTGTGCTCTCATGAGGATGGAGTACTGCCTAAAGTGGCCTCGGGATTGGAGAGGGGTCGATAAACGCTCCAGCCCTGGCCGGGCAGTTTCATTATCTAGGCTACGATTGTCGGTCACTGATCGATTCAGAAAGGAAGCTGACGACGGCCGAGATACTAGAAGCTCAAAAGCAAAGGGAATCCCTATTTTTCCGTTGGCGGGATATAGGGTATGGCCACGAAGATATGCTTTCATTGACCTTCCCTTGAAGGCGGTTGGAAGACCTGTTCATACGCCTTGGAGAATCGTGGGATCAGAGCCTTGTTGGCTGCGGTGAACAAAGGGGTCAACGCGGAAATGACCAATTTACCACTATTTTGATGAGGTGCGTGGCTAAATTGGCATGAAGAAGGGCAGTACTCGACGCTCTTGGCAGCGCCGCGCCAAAGGACCAAGAAAAGGAAAGAATAAGGACAGGTGACGTACCCATTCATGAAGGCTTGGTTCAAGGCATGGACAAGGCCGACCGGATAGCAAGAGGGACGTTCTGGGTCCACACTTGGCGCAAGCTTAAAGATTGAAAAACTGAAGACGACATGTCCGCCATTCCGGAGCATGGGTCGATGACCGTTCCTGAAACCCATATCCAGCTGCACTCCGGGCAAAAGACCTGTGGACAATCGGCAGCGCCGGCGCGGATATGGTAAACGCAGACTATCGCGAACTTGTGGTCGCCGGAAGTTACCGACGCTTGCCTGCTCTCACGCATTACGCTGGCTGCGTCGATGCGCTTAAGAAGGCTTGCAGCCCGAAGAATGTCTGATAACCGAAGATACCAGTTTTTGAATACCATTGCCGCTTGGTCATGCGCCATGCCGTGTCTTTTCCATCACGTCAGGCCTGACTGGAATCGTAACACCTCGGGGAAGTGAATGGCCGAAGGTTTACGCAGCAGCTTTTAAAAAACTCATGAAGTCCGCGCACCATGGACACTAGATCGAGGCCCTACGACTTGGGTGCTGTTGATGAGTATCAGGGATTGCGGCCTAGATCAGCACGAAACTCATTAAGGTGGTTTCCCTGTTCTTGTTCCGGACGATGGTTTTCGGTGATCCGATTGCAGAGCATTTTTCGGAAATCGGTGCGGCAAGTGTTGTGAAATGGACGGGAAGATGTTCTCCCAACATTCCCTGCCATTCGACCAGCTTTCATATCCCTTTGGCGTTGGGAAAACCAGAAACAAGCAAATGACCTGGCGACATGCTTGGCAAAGTTCCGGGACAGACCTCAGAAGGAGGAGGATACTCAAATGACTGACACGCCATCTGGATTCCGTGCCACCATCTGGAAAACTTCATCAACGGCTCGCACCTTTGGGGAAGAGGCTTTGAAATTTCGAGCTCCTTTTCCCCTCTCGAATAGGCTTGTCATCATCGGCTCTAAGGCAAGCGAGACGCCGCGCGCTCTCGACCCAGCGCGTCCATGCGCCAAACTGTTGAAACCATCGAATGATAAGATGGTTCATTGGCGATATGTTTACTTAAAAATTCTTTAGGGTTGTGCGCCTGAGACACCTAATCGAATTCCTCGATAAGTTGCTCCAGTGGGATGAAAACCCCGCACCTTCTGAGCGGGTTGAGAAATCCACACGGAGGAAGAGGGAAGCCGCGCGGTTGAGCAAGGGATCGCCGCACTTGAAAGTCATCAAAGGAGAACTTGAAGCGGTTGTGTCTCTTGAATTGAATGATTCGACAGTCAGGGCAGATCTATCGGCGCGAGCTTTCTTCTTTCGCTTCTGCGGGATAGCCTTCTCGTTCGGTTGCATTTGAAGAACATCTCTCAGGGTGCGCTATGGAGGTCCAAGAGCGTCGGCGAACTTGCGGGTCGCCGCCATGGTTAACAAAATCGTTGCTAGCACCTTGCTCGTTGAAAGGGCTCGGAATACGAGACGGCTGTTGTCTTACCTGTCTCATCCCATGACCAAAGAAGGCGTTATGTAGCTCTTACCGCGCATCGCTTAAGTTGTATTCGTAACCGAATCTCTTTCGTTCCAGGCCAGACTAAATTATGTAAGGGTATCAGCCGGTGAAGCGCAGCAAGCGCAGCGCGTAGCCACGCCAACATCTCATGGAAAAACGCTCCCTCTTTACAGGTCTACCACGCCTCGATTAAAGGTGCTTATTCGAGGCCGTTGATGTGCGTTAGCACCCCATTTCGTCACATATCTGTGAGATCCTTCCAGCCCCAAACCCGCAGTTTCAAACTGTATCGGTTTCTTATTGAAGTACAGCGTTTACCTTTGGAAGAAGAAGCTTCGGAAGCAGCGCGCTAAAGGTGCAGTTAGCCCAGAACTCAAAACACTATCTCGCGTTCGCCACTTCCGGACCGTTACTCGCGTGGCCGCATAAGAATCCTGGGAATCCGTACTGCACCACTTCTGGGAAACTCTTCCTCAGGCACCATTTACCGTAAGGGCTGTACCCTTTGCACTCGACGTAGGTTCCAGTTTGCAGTCGCCTTGCTCCACAGTTAAGTTCAGCTTCTTGTTTACCTTCGGGATTATTTGTGGATCTTGTAGATTCCTGTTCATGAGCACGATAATCGCTGCTGAATTTGAAGCGTGCAATCTGGACCGAGAGGAATTCAATATAGGTTCCGCGTATCTGAAGGCTTCGCGCCCTCGATGTCGGCAAATCGGGGAAGTAGCTCATCCAGCTTGCTGATATCTATGGCCCGACGTGGAAAGGATTGTCGAAAGAAAATTTTGCGGAGGCTCAGTTGAACGCTTCTGAAACTCTTTCCCGAAGAGGCTTTTGAGGGGTGGCTGCGATGAGACGTGGGGACTTGGCAGCTCACGGCGTCACGATTGGAAGCCGTCCCCACGACTCTGGGGATACAGGTCACACGGAGCGACGCCTAACGGCGTCGCATTTACGCACGAAGGCCAGAAACCGCTGAAGGTCCAGAGCTCAAAAGACACATTCCGCTTGCAAGGAAAAGCGGGGGCGGGACTTTGCTCCCTTCGCTACCTCTAGGCATAATTGCGTTCAGATAGCAGGGGCGGTTCAAATTCCAAAGACGGTTGTTTCCGACTGGCGGGCTACGCATGTCGCGACTCCGGACTTGTACTATTACATAGCTGACGAAACGTTGTTTCTCGCCCATAAGCAACTGCCATGAGCAAAATTGCCTCGGCCACGAGAACGCGCTCGTGGACCTCTTCGCCGGTAACCTGATAAAATCTTTTTTCGCCGCGAGGTGAACATGCAAGCACCGATTCCCTCGATGTGTCGCCGCCTCCAAGAGGCTTCGCTTTCCAAAAGCGGGCTTAGGACCGGTTTCGGCCGAAATGCTTCTTTTGGCAGCACGGGTGCCGCCACAGATGACGGTTAAAGTGCGCCTCGGTACGATTCCCGTGCTCGAGGCGAAACCGCGCCTAGCGTTCGGCGCCGTAGATGGACGCTTGGTACTCTCAAATGCTTCATGAGTGTGCGCCAGGAAGGGTGGCGACCCCGTAGTCTTCGAACGGAGATAACTAAACGCGCACTTGCGAGGGAAAAGGAAAGGTAGGCAAGTCATTGATATGGTGTTCGAGCGGCCGCGCTTGTCAGCCACCGTGTGTCGAAGACACGTCTTCGTGCGCATTTGATATGTAGCGTGCCGGGCCTCGCTGCTCTTGACGCGTCATAGTATAGAGGTGTGTTGTAGCTGTTCCACCAATTGCTTAGATGGAAATTTCTTGAGGGCAGATTATGGCGGGTAAGAAGGTGTCAGAAGAGGCGGTTCTTAGGTCGGACGAGGGAAAAGGGTTCGATCTGCGCGCAAAACAACGCGGCGCCGGGATGTTTTCAGTCGGCGCAAGTTTGACCCGAACGATACGACGAATGACATATCTTGATCACAAATGGCTGCGATGATCCCAAGTTTTGCGCCTGATTCCGGAGATTGTTGAAGAGCAGCTTCGCTGAGGACGCCGTTGGCTTTCTGCCGAGTTAGAAGAATTGTTGATCGGCTCCCGAGAACGGGAAACCCCAGGCTCAGATCGCTGATCCCGCGCCGTGCAGAACGCCAATTTGAGATCGACATTTTGCGGAGCGGTCACCGCCTTGAGGATCATCGGGCGGGCTATGACCCTGAAAGCCTTGGGCCCGGCTGATCCGGGTCTTTACTCAAATATGATTCGCGCGGTTCCGGCGGAACACCGGCGATCTGGCTGGCCGGCTTTGGTGTGACTTTGACATGCGGGCGGGGTTTACGACGCTGGCAGCTTCAGGCGGAACAGACCGTTGAAGCAGGAATTCCGTTTCACGGGGCAACTGTTTTTGTCTTTTCCGTGGACGGCGCGGTGATCTTGATCAAAGATCATCTTGGGTGGGATTGGGCCAGGCGGCGGTGTCTGTTTCCAGGCAAAAACGCCTCGAGGGGGGGAAAGGTTCGGGTTTTCGTGTTATGGAGGGCCATTTCCGGCCAAAAGAGGGCAAAGATTTTCCGGCGCTTGGGGAAACCGCAAAGGGGGGCCAGTTGGCCGGGATTTTTTTTAGGGGTGGGCCCCCCTTTTTTTTTTTTTTTTGGGGAACAAGGGGGAATCGTGAGAATTGGACGATATTACCCACAACGCAGACTGAAAACACTCACACACAAGCTTCCGATCTCTCTT
>Ga0163217_1044440_pt1 | contig 13503 bp, 14 predicted proteins | sample SynspAceP_FD_185933 | JGI IMG/M metagenome (GOLD analysis project Ga0163217, IMG submission 185933) | Saline lake microbial communities from Ace Lake in Antarctica - Synechococcus sp. Ace-P (PacBio error correction) | ecosystem: Environmental > Aquatic > Non-marine Saline and Alkaline > Saline ... | reverse complement strand
AGTCTTGGTCAGCTCCCGCACGCGTTCCCGCGTCTTTTCTCGCTACTTTCAGATCGATTGTTGGGATCTCGAGTTTTATAGATCCTTGCCCAATGTTGCGCAAGGCACGGCCCCGAGCATCTGCATGTGACGGTTCCCCGTGCTGTTGGCCCCAGGTTGGGCGCGGGCTTGGCAGAGTAGTACTGGATGATCGGCGTTCTGTTCAGCTTCGAGATCCGCTTCTGCCGTCCAGTTAGACAGGATCACGCGCGCCTGGCTCTGTGCTGCCCTCTGAGGGCGTCCTGCACTGGCGTTGAGTATGTGCCAAAGCGCCTCTGACAAGCGTGGTAATCGGACCCTCTGCGCGTTGCGCTTAGCATTGGCCCGGTATGTCTGCCTCTTACCCGCTTTACCGCGGCTTCGAAATCCTTTCCGTCCCGGCAAGATCCTCGAAGGCGATGACCCCCGACGACGATGTCGTATTGATAGACGCGGTTTTCTTGAGTTCGAAAATGCACTTGTTCTGGGCCCTCGATCGTAATTCCGCAGGCGTCGTCCAGCGCGGGTACCGGATCGCACCTCTAGCGACCCACATACTTTAGCGCGTCGCGGGCACTCTTTGCAAGGTCTTTGTGCAGATCCCATGAACGTCTGCAAAAAAAAAAGGCGGTTTTTGTTTTTTTCTTGGTCGGTTTCTTTTTAGCAGGGTCTGGGTCCATCTTGTCCTCGTTCTCGCGATCTTGGCCGTATTCAGTTAAAGGGCGTGGGGTGTCTATCGCTGTTGAGCGATCCGCCCTGACCAAGCGTCGAACTCTGTGCGCAAGGCACGAATTGGCTTGAGCGGCTTGCTGGTGTTCAGAATAGTCCTGCTAGTGATCTGGCAGACACCACAAGTATTACGCCGCGCTGCATTAAACTGGGTGACTTGGTAGCCCCAGCGCACCGCAGCCAAAGCGCTGGATTTCGTATCATTGCAGAGGATCCAGCGCGTGCGGGTTGCATATCAAAGCGCTGACTTTCGGGGGCGCGCTATAGATGACGCCAACTGAACTCATCACTGCGGCGATGCCGCAAAATAATGCGATGATGGTTATGTTACGCAGCGACGATTGCGAATGCTGCGCCTGGTTAATGGAGCCTGCGTCGTCCGGCGGCAATCAACCAGCATTTGCACTGGGCCGCCAGGCGCAGCCCGGCAGTAGGGCCAGACCTTCTTTGCTCAGGCAAACGGTTGTTGCGCCCATATCTTCGATATTCATCACGTAAGCCTTTCAAATCGAGGAGAAGAAACCGGCGGGCTGATATTGCCCGCAGCCTAGTGCGACGCTGGAGAGTGACGCCGTGCAGAAGCCATTGTCAGCTGATGCCCGAAAAGGCATCCGTGCGAATGCGAGGGGTTCACAACAGTCGCGTTCGCCAGTCGTTGCCGCGATCTCTTCTGCATGATGCCGGGTTTGCCGCAGCGCGTGTGTGTTTGTTGATGAAACGTCAGCTTCAACCTCTTCACTTGCAGGTTCGCTAGTGCCGCGGTTGGCACGGCTATCCAATGTGGATTGGCGTTCATTTCGGATTGCCCCACGGGCTATGATGCCCGTGTAGGCTTGATCTCATACAACATGTTCCACACGTCCGCTCGGCTTATGCGGCCGCCGTTCTCGATCACCTCATTCATGAAAGGCATCTTTCACGTGTCGGGATCGTTGCGATTCAATAAGGCAAACGCCGCGGACGAGGGATGAGCCTCGTTCATTCATGCTGCACTCGCGGCAGGTCATAGCCCTTGGTCTGCGGCATACCGGACCGCGCTGCGGATGCGGATTATTGCGCGCTGCGCGGTCGATCTACAAATAGATAGGGCGGCGTGGCCCCGAACGATCGTGATCACCGACTGGGCCCCGCGTCATTCTGAAGCCGTTTCCCAGTGATCGCTCCAGCACTCTGGTTGGGCTCGCGTAGATCTTGCGGGTGGGAGTGACGATGTGTTTTGCCGTTTCTGGTGGATACTTGCATTTGTCTCCGCTCCATTTCAGCTAATGCAGTAAAATTGTAATGCAAAGCATGATGCATTGTCATGCAAAACGCATAACATGATAAACGGGTTGGCGACTCACCGTCTCCAAGGAAGAAAGAACTTGTTTCGCAGCGCATAAAGGCTGGGAAAAAATATAAATCAAAACAGTTTTAAGGAAGTTTATGGTTTCGTTCCATTGCCCTCGTGTGAGCAGGGTATCCCCGAAGCTTTGAGTCCGCATGCGACATCCGATCCAAAAAGCCAAAGCTGGTTTCTTTGCGTAAAATTTAAGGCTGTTCAATAATATTTAATTTATTGATGAAGTCTTCTGGATATTTAGCATTTCTCGACTTAGGCGAGCTGACGAGAAGGTGCCTCAAGCGATGCTGAGAGCTGGCCAGCATCGGTGGAACGATCGGAAACATGGTCTAGAATTTTTGCAATCTGGGTGGGTGACATCATTCTGGCGTTTTGGCGGCGCTGATGACGCGCCAAGAAAATAGAAAAATAATCAGAATAAGAAAATTCATATTTTTCTCGTTATTCTGATTTAATTTCAGATTTGTTCAAAGGTTAAAAGGCGGCCGCATCGACGCCACAAACGACGCCTACCATCCGTTCGCCTCTCGTCGAAGCCAGCGGGTTCGCCGATAGGGCGTGGATCGGTGCGGGCTGCGGCAGCCTTAACGCCGTGCGCTCAGAAGCCGGGATTTCGCGTTGCTGATTAAGTAAACCGCAATCTGCCGGGTTTGAGCGGACTGTAACGTGTGCATCGATAAAGAATGCGCCCGGGATGAGCAGCCATTAGTGAAGGATAGTGTGTCCTTAGTTGTAGACTTCGACCTTTTTTGAATTGGCTGGTTGACAAGTGTCTGCGAGCTTAAGATGGCTCTTCTAGTTCTTCGGACGGTGCAATGAAGGGTGCGACGTGCCTTCAGATGCCCAGTATGATTTTCCGGGATGTCGCGCTTATGAGTGTGTGTCAACTTCGCCTTTATTAGGTAGCTCTCAGAAAACACCAAAGTCTTTTGCTATGTTCGCCACATCCGGCTCTTCACGCCGCGGCTTCCGTTTCGTGCCCTGTAGTCGAGTAAGCCACCAAATGCCTTGACGGCCGTGCTGGCGTCTCAAGCGGCGTCCAATCCGCCCTTCGAGTTCGCGTTTAAATCTCATCATTGCACGCCGTAGCATGTTCTTTAATGCAAATGCGTGACCAATGCCGTGAACGCAAAATGCATTAGATTTGAGTTATGGAGAAGTTCATAACATATGCGAGTGGACTGCGCTGCAGCTGAACTCAGCGCACCTTACCACGTGAATTCGTGGTAGGCGTGGCATACCACACGTCGTTTCGCCAGTTATTGATGCAGCCAAAACACGCGGCTTTGAAAATCCTCTCATGCTTGGTTGAAAGCTTGAATGCCAACATTCTCCGCCGGTCCAGTTCAAAACTCTGAAAATGACAAAAGGATGCCAGCATACCCGCACACCCCTCGTTCCTTTTCACATTCGCTTCAGTTTGAACTCTTCACATCAAACATGGAGCGAGTATGACGGAAAAAATCTTTCACAAAATGCAAAAGGCGTACGATTTTTTCTCGGGTAAGCACCAAAAAGCTTGTTCGCGCCGGTGGTTGCATCGCTGTTGTGCGTGCCTTTCCGGGTAAAGTCGGAACGCAGGTTGCACAGTTGGCGCCCTTTTTCGATTGTATCTAACGGCAGATAATCAACTGGCTGCGCTGCGACAATGATTGCATGCGTTGTCCTACTCACTGCAGTGATGTGCTGGCGGATCGAGGTGGCGCTTGAGCCCGTGTGCGGGTCGGGGCGGCATAAGCGGCGCCGTCTTGGCTTGCCAGTTCAGGGGCTTTGAGTTCGCGCGTGGTCGGTCGCGTGCAGGCTCATATCCAAAAGTGGGCTGACCGCGCGCACGCTGGGAAACAGCGTTCGGGAAAAATTTTTCCAACAGATCAATGGGGGTCACAATAAATGACACCCACGCGGCCAACCGCCATCGCCTTTCGTATCCTGGCAATACTGCCAGCCCCTGGCTGGGATTGCACCATGGCCGGATTTCTGCGCACTCGAAAGTCCCCATGGGATACAGTACGTGCTGTCATCAACTAAAGAACTGGGGCGGCGGCGCGCGTGACAGACCGCACTCTTCGCGGGGCGGGCGGCAATGAATATTGCGCTTAAGCGCGGATGCATGCGACTGTTCCAGTAATCGGCGTAGTGGTGGCGGACCTACGGTGTCTCGCTGTGAACCGGTGCCATCACATGGGATTGTCCGAGCTACCAAAAAGTCTCGCTACCGATAACTTTAAGACGTGTTGCGGCACAGGCTTACCATTGAATGTGATGAATTGCTGCCGCGCGCGGTTCCCAGCTGGCGATGAATCTCATTCTGAGCTGGTTTGGAAGTACTTCTGGACGGCCTCCCAAACCTCCTCGTGTCGCCCGCTTAATCGCCAGATGACGCACCCAACGTCATCGGGAGTATCGACTCAGCCGACTGGCTATGCATTCTTGCACAAACGCAGGACTCAGGGTGCTGGTGTTGATCGACTGAGTGACGTAGATGTTTGAATCGCCTGTCATTCAACAAATCCTCCGTGGTGGATGGATGCGCACGTGCGAGGTTCGAAGGCTCGCCGTGTCATTTTTCACCCTATGTTGTGTGTTCACAGACAAAGATAATGTCATTCGCCGTTCTCCTGTTGCGCCCGCACTGATGCCGATCCGAAGCCGATTACACCATCGCGGCTGCCGCCTGATTCAGGGCGATGCGCGGCAGATCTGCCGACACTGGACCTGCGGCGGATCTGTGCGTCACAGATCGCCTTACGCGCTCTCTTCGGGCGGTCTCGACCCGGCGCCATGGCGGCATAGTCTCGCAACCGCTATGGACAATTCCGCCTGCCTTATGACGTGTTGCTGCACGAGATTGGCGGGCGATCTTTCGAGCGCTGAAACCCAGATGCGATTCTACGTCATGTCATGAGGACAGCAATCTTTTCGCCCCGCATGGCGGTTTTTTTTTTCGCGCGGCTTCAAGCTTCACAGTTTGCTTGTCTGGGAACAAATCTCCTCCAACCGGACGCGGTATTACATTGAAGGATAGCGAGTTCACGCTCTATCTGTGGAAGGAAGGCAGTCACATCAATAACGAGCAAGCAAGCGCGTCTGCGCGGGCCATCGCCCTGCTAACGCTGTCCACAAAACGCAAAAAGGCCAGTCGACTTTGATGCGTCTCAATATCGAAAATTCATCGCTGCCAAGATCAATTGGTGCTGGACCTTCTATCGGTCAGGCACCACGCTCGCTTCGCCGCGTTTCAGTCCGCGTCGGCACGCGATCGGATTGAGAAAATCACACACAGCATTTGAGCTTCCTGTGCGCGAGTGCGCGCAACGGTCGATTTACCATAAATCAGGCAAGCATGAGCATGACTATATGAACGTTGAAAACAGCTTAAGGGATTCAGGGCAGGGGCGGAGCCACTCTTGTTTGCTCTGCCAACGGATCTTGCAAAGCTCGAGCACGCGGTGAAGCTGGGGATGACGTCCTATATTCCTGCGCACTGCTAACAGATGATTTGAAGCGCATTCGGCCTCCGATTCTGATTTCTCCCTTTGACACTGGGCGCGTGTCCTCGGTCAGCTTTGTGTGCCGGTGATGCAATCACTGTTGTTACGCGAAGCCAAGCCTGCGATTCGGCAGTAGTTTCGGAGAAAGCGAAGAGTTTGGAAGCGCCCGGAGCTGCTCGGACCGCGCATCTGGTTTCGCCGGTCGCACCCGCAAGCTGTGGCCCTTGAAGAAGCAACGTAGCGGCGCAAAAGCGCATGAAGCCGGGGGGCTTCGTGACTTACAAAGTCGGACCATCACTGATTGATGAAATTGACGCATTGCCAAGGCGTTCGATGCCGGGCATAAAGCCGCGATGGAGATTGCCGATTGTACCGGAGTAAGATCTCGGTTGGCATGAAATCAAAGCTATAAAAAGCAGAGCGGCGAAAAAGCCGCGACCCCGCAGCGCTTGCACCAGCGCCGTGACAGCTGAAGGCTAACTGCGATGCCCAAGGCCTGCGCCAGCCGGCAGTTCAGACCACGCCTAAGCTATCCGCGGAGACCGTATCTGTTGTCGTCCATCTTGGAATATCTTGGGTATTCAGGTGGTGGTCTGCTGAGAAGATTTTGAAAATCCTGTCAGCTTGATCACGGGCAAGGCTTCGGCGCTGGGCAAAGATGATCTCCGGTGTCGAGGTCGGCGATGTTAGTGGCCGCTTAAAGCGCTGAATACCAAGGTCGGATTATCCGGTCATCAAATCGCGGTTGCTGCGAATTCTGCGTCAGCGCGCAGTAGCTTATCATTCGTGGCAGCCACCAACAGGGGCGGGCTTGCCTGGTTCGGAAAATGTTTCCGAGATCGAGGCAATACCTCCACTCGTTGATGACCGGCTGAACAGTCACTTCTTCATGGTTGGGAGCCCGGCGCTGGCTGAACTCGGAATGCGGTTAAGGGGCGCGCCGAGTGCCCGGCGCGCATTGACTTCATCTGATCAACAATTGCCTGCGACCAGTCAGCCGGTGCACGGCATCCCGAAGATATGGAAGTGCTGGCCAAGCTGCTTCATGATTTCGAATCCGATTTAAAACGTTTGCCAAATCTTGAAACTGCCGCTGACAAGTGGCGACCCTGTCGTTGCGGTGATGAAGTGCTCGGCTGATGCATTCCCGTTGTGCTCGACATGCTGATCGAGCGTGTCGCGCAAGGAAGATAAATCGGCAAAGATGGAAGCGGCGAACCACCGTCAAAGCGCGTCCAGCGCCTGCGGGCGACCTGTAGCGGGCCTCCAGACTGAGATGAGCAAACGAGCGCCGTTAAAGGATGACGAATGGCTTCTTAGCAGCGGCGTTGGGTATCGCAACACAGCTGGTCCGAGCAGCATGGATGGCGTGGAGCAGACCATCGTATGAACCTAGGCCGTGCGCGCGTCGGGGTGCGATGTGATGGTGTTCCGAACTGTCCGTGGACACTTTGCGGACAATTGCAGGACATTCGAGGACACTCTTTTGGAGATTGCTCAATATTCAAATGGTCGTCACTTGTCCTCAAAGTTCCTACCACGAACAGGACATAGACAGCAGACAGTAACAGGAAAACAGGACCGTCAGTCCCGACAGATCGGCGTTGTGCTTTTGATACGGCTTAGGCTGAGAAAAAGGGACGGCATGGAAGGCGACAGAGAGCAAACGGAACCCGTGCGCAGGCTTGCTGATTTAATTCCGAAAGCTTGACGGGTTTCGGTTTTGCTAAGGTGTTGGACGCAAGAAGATGCAAGACGCCGTGGACCCCTGGCTGATGTGATTCTGCCTACCTGAAGGATGACGGGCTGATCTCCTGCGCGTCTCCGCTTCGTACAAGGTGAAGGATTCCGCCCGGTGCTTCGGGTCCTGCGCCCGCGACCAGTGCTCGATGGCAGAAAGCTTTCACGCGTCCGCTGAGAAGCTGCCTGCGCTGCTGCCGCTGGTTTGCTCTGCGCTGTGGTGCGGCCCTGCGGTGACGGTTGTTGCTGAATATTGTTCTGGATCGATGCACAAAACGACGCCGGTCAAACCGGATGGACAAAAAGCTGGTTGCCGACAAGCAAACGCAGTGGCGACGTATGGGGTCGAGCTGGCCAAAAGATCGGATCGCGCCTGCCACACCATTGCCAGAAGATGAAGCACCAATGGCTCGATTGGTACCAGGGCAAGGTCGCATATGTCGAGGTTTTGTCGGCAATCAGTCTGTGTGTCGGAGGATGCAGCATTGATGCGCGCCAAAGGTTGTCCATTGTCAGGTCGGCGGATTGCAAGACGATAGCTGCACAAGCAAGACGCGATGGCTGGGACGCTCGTCCGCAGCAGATCAGATATCATCCGCTGCTGGAATGGCATTGCGGATGGATGGCGTCTATTCGACTTTTGAAGACGAAGGCCACTTTGGCGATGGGACTACGGCGAAAAGATCGGGAAGCCCTACTTGATGGCACAGCGTGGCCGCTCGGACTGTCGCATAGAGGCGTGTGGCCGAATTCGTTGCCAGATCCTGATGCTTGAACATGGTGCTGCTGCCGTTGCGGTATTGCCAGAGGGTTGCGTGGCCAGGCGCAATGGCTGTTGCAGATCGCTGAACTGGCGCGAGCGCAGCTAGCCTGATCATCGTCGGTACATCCGCGGTGTGAGCGAAGGACTGCGGATTCAATCATAACTGCAAAAGCGCACAAACTGAAGCTAGGCATCGACATATTGATTCCTCGGGTCGAAAGCCTCGACGTCAACAATGTCCTGACTCTCCTGTGGTTACGGCCTATGGCGGCAGTGGGCGCTGCTCGGCGTTAAATTGCAGTGGTGAGTCTGCATAAGTGAACTTGCGTATCACATTTGAAATACACCACTTAATCTGGCAAAATGCGCAGTAGATGACGTATTGCCGCCATTAACCCCAGAGAAAAAGTGCTGCCGAATAAGTCGCCCCCCCTTAGATCATACGTTGCCAACAAACACTTTTGGGCGCCGGACGGCTTAAACCCGCTCCGGGCGCCTTTGCGTTTGGCCTATTGACATGGATGCGATGGTGCCGACTGCTCCGAAGACATTCCGCGCCGCAACATTGCGCCGACACCTAAAGCAAAATGAAACAGGATTCGACAGCGCGGGTCGTCACGATGAGCGTGGGTATTCATCAGTGGGACCAAGTATCTATTCGCATTCCTTGCGCACAGCATCGGGTCGCAAAGTCGTGCAGCACCCCCCCGGGTGGTGGGGGCCCCCCGGGGCAATCCCTGCAAAGCGACTGAGGCACTGACCACATCTCCCTCACCTAAGGGGTGACATGAGTCTGTGTTCTGGGATCGGAGCAATTGCAGCCTGCTTGTCGTTGGCATCACGAATTGTCAAGCAGAGCTGGAACTGATTCCTGCAGGTAGCACTTGCCTATCCGATCTGAACCTGACCAGTCGTTACGGCTCTCATCTGGCATCGCGTTCGGGTCTGAGGGGAGGGGTGGTTTAATTCCCTAAAACCGGCCGCCCCGACCGGCTGCGGAGCGAGGAAAAAACTCGCGCCGTTTTCGAGAAAGTTTTTTTTATTTGGTGCGAAGTAAACGAGAATGGCGGGCAAACGTAGGGGGCCAGCGCCGGAACCTCGGCTGTAAAAAACCAAAGGAATTCGGGTCGCGTCCATCAAGACGGAAGAGATGAACCATCTGGTCGGCAGGTTGAGAATCTGTGAGGCTTCAGCGGAGATCAAGGCAACCCAGATTGGTGACTAAAAGCCGCAAGGTTCTGGGAATTTTTACGCACCCCGGCTCTGCCATGCGGATCTTGCAAGCATCAACGCTGACCATTGGTCGACTACTGCCAAGACTTCGGACGCTGATACGACTATCCAATGAATCTAAGACGCAGGGTACAATATACCTACAAACCGGGAAAGCGATCACGGGAATTACATTCAGCCGCACCCGCTTCATATGTCGCAGTGCTTGAACCGGATTCTGATGGCGATGGAAGCAATCTTTGCGCTAACCCAGGCTGATCGCCAGCGCTGTTGCTTGCCAAAAGCGGCGGCATCAAATCGCGCCTTATCTGTTCACCTGGGCGAAAAGGATGAGCAAAGAGCAGAAGTTCTCCCGTTGGCCTTCTAACTGAGGTTGTAGGCAGTTGCATGTCGCGCCCGGGGCGTCGGCAGCCGCGCTTACGTTCATCCAATGACCCGGCATGTTGGGTCATGCGATACTGGTTTGACGAAAAGTCCGCTGACGCTGCGGTAGATTTTTTCCCCAACCTAAATCTCAGGTTCACCTCTGGTGAATGGGCAGGCGTCCTCAATCCTGAGACTGGCAACAAGACGACATCGTCCGCCCCTTGTTTGGCTGGGAAAACGGGCAATGCTCACGCCGGTTTCAGCGGATCTATGTCTTGGATTCCCGCGTAAAGAACGGCAAAAACCGGAAATGGCTGCCGGCCATCGCGCTGCTGGATGTTTGGAGACGCTGAAGAGGCGGCGAAACAGTCTATCAATCGCCGCCGACAAGAACCAGGGCTGCGATCGTCTTTAATAAAGCCTCGACTATTTGGAAATCTGACCCGCTTCATGACCTCTGGTAGCCTAAAAAACAGGGGCCAATATTTACCTGCAGCTCGCTGAACGCGTCATTTAAACCCTGTCCGGGTACCGGAAAAGGCAGCACGGTATGCTGCCAAGCGGTTGATCGGGGATGAGATCCACGATATGGCCGCGCCTACCTCTACCCAGCTTATGCAAACAGCCAGGCAACGAACGCCAACCTATGATTCCTGAATCTCGACGGCTGCAAGAAGGTGGATACGGGTTCCGATTTTGGGACCGAATCGAGAAGATCCTCGACGGCACTCTGAACGACCCTGAGACACTGTGTTGTCTATGCTGCGGACGCCGATAACTATTGACTGGACTGCTGAACGAGAAACCCCCCCCGCCCCCCCCCTGGGGTTTTTTTTTTCCAAGGGGGGGGGGCGAAATTTTTTTGTTCCAAACCCCTTGGTATCAAGAAGATGACACGATGGGCGGATGCCCGCGCCGATGAGTTCGCGCGGTTGGAGAATGGCAGTTCAGTCCTAATCACCTGAACATTTGTACCGAACAGCGGTGACGTGGCTGCATTGATGTGGCGATGATACAGGCCGCCTTTGGCTGGAAATATTGCGCAGTCGACCGATTGGAAAGTCGCTCGAATGCGGAGCTGACCAGGGGCTCGTGCTTCACATGCATAGACATCTCTCGGCGGTCAGCGACTTGTCCGCCTTGATGCATAGGTTCCCGGTCCCAGCCCGGGACTCACGTTTGCACGTGATCAATGGTTCTTCAAACCGAAGACTATTGCTGCAAGAGCACGGAAGCGGGACGACTGCCCTACGAGCAAGGGTCGCGACGGCGCCATTATTCGGCACAGATGAAACGTGTTGGATTTATGCCTTTATAAGAGGTTTTTTACGAGGATGCACGAGCGTTCGAGATCCAGTAACATCGGAATAGACCGCTACAACGCGACGCAAATAACCATCGAGATCGCCAGGAAGAGCCTGCCGGTCGAGTATTACCAGCAGTGTTTCGATGTCGATGTCGGCCGCCATCAAATAACTGGAGCGACTGGTAATGTCGAATGCGCTGCATCATGGCGATCATCCGGTGCTTATCGCCATTCAAGGTTGGTTGCCGTTCCGAACCGGACGCCGCGGGCCAACATCAACCGACAAGCGAAATCGGACCGCCAGCGGATCGATGTATTGCCGCCTTTAAACGCGATTCGGTCGCATCGAAAGACGAAGCGACACGGCAAGCTGACCCAGGAGAAAAATTATAGAACGTGGGGCCTTATGACACATCTGTAATATGATCGAAAAAGCCAGGCGAAGTGCATCAAGCCAGCCGGATGCTCGCGATATCATGTGGTCGCGGCGTTGGATTGACGGTATGGTCTGGCTAGTCCATCCTGCGGCGGTTTCCATCGCCACCTGGTGTGATCCGACATGTTGCCATCTTCCGGTGTGCGTAGTGACGTGTTCCTGTCTCGCCATAGTGCTGCCAGCGTACCGGATGATGTGCCGAAAACAGTAGATCCAAAGCATCCGCAGCGAACCCGGTGCTGGCACACGATGTCCTGTATCGTGACAGCTGATGTCAGTTCACGGCCTCAATCTGCGTATGCGGTGAACAGCAGTCTATGCCCTGTGTTATCCTGATTATCGATGAGACATCGGCAGCGCTGCCGTTGCACCGTCTACAAACGCACCGTGAGCGAAAAAAGGTGTGACAACAAGCCAAGAATTACTGAGCCATCGCTTATATCGTGTGCTGCACAAGCCGTCGGTATGACGTCGTTCGAGTGCGCAATGACAGATCAGCCATTACCGCGCTACGCGGTACAGTATGCCGGGACATCTCGTTCGACGTCGGTACGGAGCTCCGCCGATCGCACCGATTCACATTCAACCGGTTTCGAAATCGCCGGCAATTGCGATCGATGGTGCCGGCATGGATTGCACCGTCGATCCTGTCTGATGCGAATAGTCGCATCCCCTCACAAATGATGGACGGTGAACACCTTCCCCGATCTCAACGCACCGTCAGTACGATGGCACCTCATTGCGCTGCCTCGCCTACCTTCGCGCCTTCTATTCGAACTCGGCTCAGCCCAACGTGATTTCCTGCCTGAATTCAATTTCGATAGCTTCGACCGCCAATTCAGAGAGAGCTGCGAAGGAGACGAATCAAGGCCAAGAAGCAGGAAGACTTGCCATTTTCACGCGGCATGAAATGGAACAATCGGCATGAGCGATGACGACGCGCGTATCTGAGCTGCAAAAGTCAGGTCGGAGATATTGGCCACGGATCTCCTGACACCCCACAAGGTGGCGAAATGGGCGCTCGACTTTTTCGAACATTGAGCATCAGGCGATCGAGGTTTTGTCGACACCATTTTCGGCGATGGGTGAACGCATGAGATCGGATAAACTCCTATGCGTCAAGCCGCTGATTCGCGCGCGGGTGTTTATCGCGCTGATATGAAGCCTGGCTGCTCGCGAGCGCAGCCGCAAAGTCCGCTTTCTTATCGCGCCATGTTTCTACAATCCGGTGCCATGACCCAATGAGATCGCAAGCCGGAGACATGAATCCCCTATGAGTGCGGGGAGGAATTCTATTTGCAGGCTCGACGTGCCATCCCGATAGCCCGATATGGGTCGTCCGTGTCGGCTCTCTCTCTGGATAAGATTGCCCAGTCTGTCCAAAAATCACTTGAAGCAAACAGACAGAAAAATTTCGGAATGAATGAAAAGGTAACCAAAAGCAAGGGAACGGCATATTTCACGCTGTCCGGATATTGAGCGCGCAGCGCGGCGAGATTGGTCCGTCAATTACCTGACGGCATATCGCTCAAATTTTTGACCATAACTCTCGAAGATCTGGGCGGGCTCTTCGCGAACAGATCGCACCCAAATTGCTTTGCTAGCAGCATCGGGATATCCGCGCTATTCAAACCATGGATACCAATCCAAATTTCTGTCGCAGCTAAAGCCACTAAAACACTGTTTTGAGGAAGATTCACGCGGCTCCTCTTTTGAAATACGTCCGGACACGACCGGTTGTCCCGTGATCTGCGTGAAAGCATCACGCGTTGTAAAACATCGACCCAATGTCTTCGGATTTTTTCCCGACACGGGAAAAAAAAGACCAAAACTGGCGGATGTAGAATGGCAATATCGTGTCCGTCACTTAATTCGACAATCGGAGGTTGGCGGGAATGTCTCCGCAGTTACGTTCCCAGCCTATCCCCAAGACAGAAAAATTTGCTTGCGCTCAAGGGTGGTGGGCAAGAAATAACGAACCGGTACCCGTGTGAGATCCCTGATATGAGGCGGGTCTGGGGTGCCGGTGGAATTCTGGAATGCGTAAAAAGGCTAATTCCTTTTCCTTTTTCCCTCCTT
>Ga0163217_1012592_pt1 | contig 13503 bp, 8 predicted proteins | sample SynspAceP_FD_185933 | JGI IMG/M metagenome (GOLD analysis project Ga0163217, IMG submission 185933) | Saline lake microbial communities from Ace Lake in Antarctica - Synechococcus sp. Ace-P (PacBio error correction) | ecosystem: Environmental > Aquatic > Non-marine Saline and Alkaline > Saline ... | reverse complement strand
GGATATGTTGCGCCATTCGCATGCGCACCAATTTAGGAATGAAAACAGCCATATAGAAAAGTTAGTACCTAGTGGTACTGTTTAAATGTAGGTTGCATCCCTTCGAAGCTTATTAGACTCTTCGGCATAGCCATTATGAAGATGCTAATAAAACATTTTGAGGATCACGGTTATTGAAAATGCCAGGAGAAATTAATTGAACCTAGCAAAAAATCGATTTCTCGCAAAGCAAGGACGTAGTTGATCATGACTACCAAGGCAATTCAAGATTTTTAATGGATAAAAACAAAAATTGATGGTTTTTGAAGGCATCCGTAGTTTTAGAAGAGCTACCCATATAAATATCACAATAAAACCCATGGTAAAACAGAAACCATTGAAGCAAAAAACACCATTATTTGCCACACGGGATCTAAGCCTCTTAATATTCCATTTAAACCTTAGATAAAGAACGTGCATTCACCTGCAGCATTACTCGTCTACAGACAGCTTTAAAGCGTTAAAGAATGCTTAAAAATATGCCATTGTCATATGGGGGAGGGGTGTATTGGTTTAGAGTTAGGGCAAAGATATACAAGCGATAGGGTGCGAAGTTACTGTTGTAGAATATATGGGACAGGATCATCCAACCATGGGACCGGGAGTTTTGTCTAAGGGAATTAATGGAAAAGTTATGAAAAAGCAAAAAGTAAAAATTTTAGCTTTTATAAGTAAAACTGTTGGAACCGTTAAGGGAGGAAAGAAATCGTTGTTAAGGCAGTAATAAAAAAGGAAGAAAGAACGTAGCTTTGACAGGGTGATTATGCTTGGTGCTGTTGGTCGTTCAGCCTATACAGGCAGATTTTAAAATTTAGAAAGCGGGGCAGGATGTCCAACTAGAAGAAGAGGTAGAGTCGCCGTCAAATGAACACTAAGGAACCAATGGCTCAAATATATTATGCCATAGCGTGTGTTAAAAAGGGGCATCGTAGCGCACAAGCGAGAGAAGTATCTAGGTGTGCTGAAATTTATAAGCGCGGCAAAAAAACCACTATTGATTATAACTTAATCCCCGGTTGTAGTATATACGCTGCCAGAAGTGAGCTGCAGTAGGCAAAACAGAAGAACAATTAAAAAAGAAGTGGAATTGAGTATAAATTCAGCTCTTTCCCGCATGCGTGCTTTAGCAGTCTAGAGGCAAGTGGTATAACCGATGGATTTGTAAAAATACTTGCGATAAAAAAACAGATGAAGTTAGGGGTACACGATGATTGGTGCCCGTGTTGCTGATTTAATAGCTGAAGGAGTTACACTATGGAATTCTAGGCATTTCTAGCCGACAGAGATATCGCTCGTTGAGTCCAATCGCGCATCCAACCTATTGCGGAGCAGTAAAGAAGCGGCACTAGCTGCCACAGCCAACAGAGCATTGACTATAGTTTTTAACAGCTTTAAGCATTAAAAGGCTACTAAATTTTAAGTAGCCTTTTTTTTCTCGTTTGTTGCTCTTTGTAATGAGCAGACTAACATGATTACTGCCTTTCGATCACTATTTATTATGTGAGCCCGTCACAATACGGTGGATTACTTGTTTTTTTACACGTACATAAAATGCCTGTTTTATCTTCTTCACACGGTTAAAATCGCTACTGGGTGCAGGTAGCATTTTTTGCGCTCTGTGGTGAACCATCGCAAAAAAGGTTTGATTGCTTCACTGTGGCTGCGTTACACCAAACTGTAAGCCTATGGCTTTTCTAAATGCAATTTTCCTATTGACTGTAAAAAAAATTTTTTTTCGTTCATGCGGTCTTTTTTGAGCGTGAAGATAATTGAAACTTTGGATTACGGATACGAGACAATTAATCTTTAATTAATACTAATTTAACTTGAGAGTTGTGTTCTAAGCTTTACGAAATAGCCTCTTAAACAGTTTTGTAGGGAAATAAAATCAGATCTAAAGGTTCAAAGTTTAATCTCTTGGCTTTCATGCTCGTTCGTTATCGCTATTTTATGAGTTTCGTAATATAAGTGCTGTTCTGGTGCTACCACATAAAAAATAAGCGCCGACTTAACTTACCATGGAGGAAAGGCTGTGATCTAAAAATAATACAACCCTAAACCAATGAAATGCCGTATAAAACGAACTATAAGTGAACTACAAAATAGGACCAGGTGTACTTTGCCACTATTTTTAATAAAGTGGGGTGTGTAACAAACCGCGTAAAATTCATAAAAATGCAAATACTAGAAATACATCGCCCAAAGCGAATAAATAAATTAATTATTAAGAAACACATCAGCGATGAGCTGAATGTTCGATATACTCGGCTAATGCTAAAAACAGTCGGAAGAAAACCAAAGATTAAACCTTAAACTAGGACAATTGATAACTGAAATAGTACTGGATAGTAGTATTTAGCTTTCTCTTAAATTTTGAAAATACTTAGGGATAAAAAACGCCCCAAGTGGCGTAACCGAACCAAGGAAAAATCGTAAAACGATCATTGGCTTTCGTTAAAAGTTAGCGAGCGATACCGGCAAAATAGATTGAATGACCCATTTGTTTGTAGTAGGGCTTCGAAAAATTAAATACATAGGAGGGTGATCGTGATGAGTAGTAAAGAAAAAAAAATTGGCTTTCTTTTGGTGTCAAGTACATAGAGCCTATAATGGCCTAAAATAGAGGAAAACCAACTACAGGTGTAAACATCAATATAATAGAAGAGTTCATAGTATAACCCCAAAGGTAAACCCAGAATTCAATTCGCAATAAATAACCGATAAAATAATAAGCTGAAAACCTCTTTTTATTTCCTTTGGCTTACTCTAGGATTATCAAATCCAGATTTTCACCTTAAATAAGTAAAAAGTAACAATAAATACCAGAAAACGTAAAAAAAAAAGGAGCTGTAAACCCCTCTAAAATAAAGCCAAAGCGCTATATCCAAATTATGACGTTATCTCTAAAGCGCATTATTTCTAAGTAAAACCATCCACAAATGTCCTTGAAGCCATCATTAAAATAGCCCAAGCAAGCGCATGGCGTCAATAAATAATAGAGCTCTGTTGGTGTTTTACGATTATCATACTTCATATTGTACGTATATACTTGTTAAACGTGTGTTGGATGTTTTAACGCGCCAAAAATTAGAATAAATTTGGTTATGTATGCATATTTTGCGGGATTTCGTTGAATTAAAAATTTTATTCTTCAACTATGCAGTAGTTAGCTTTTGCAGGGAGTAATTCATGGTTTTCAATAATTTTAAACTTTATAAATTTTACGGGTTAGTTTTACTTAAAAGCCATGAAGGTAAATACCATTTAATTAGCCCAATCATCCCTTTCCCGATGTACAGTCTATGATGGAAGAAAAAATAATTTGGCTATGATAAGGCCTTAATGCGCCTTAAAAAATGATATTGAACATTTACAGACCGGAATCCTTAGCCGGTAATGAACACAACGGACATCCATCAGCTTATTTTAAAAACCTAAATAGATTGGCTCTCTCGAATTAGACGCAGGAAATTCATTAGCCGAAAAAAAAGATAATTTTTTATGGCAAACCTCATTGGTGGGAAACGTGGTGCGGATAGTGCCTTAGAAGTTGTTGAGAATATTTTGCCTTCCGAGATTTGGAGCAGAAATTATAGCGGACCTTTATCATTTGCCCTGCTTTTGATGAAATTTGATGAAGGAAAGGGGATTATGCACGAAAGAAATGGCAACAGCACACTAAAAAGCCATTGCAATTATTTCTATCAAAAATGTATACACTTCTGTTGCGTTAACAAAAATTTCTTTTCCAGTTTGAATGAACATTACTAAATTTTTAAAGTAGCGCTTTACAATGGGGCGCGCAGTTTTATGAAATTGCTTGGTTAGATAAGGTAATGACAATCAAACAAAAAATTACAGTTCGTTCGATTTGCATTATTTTAGTGTTGGATGCCCTAACAAGCCATAAAAAAAACAGATGTTACCAATGCTTTGAAGATTTAAAGTATTTATCAAACGAAACCCAAAGATTGGCTTGTTGGGCTACCTTATCTATGATTTAACATGGAATGATGTGAACAGCTTACTTCAAAGAACAATGATGGCATAGAATTTCCGAGGCTGTACTTTTTTTCACCAAAAAGGCTTATTAAAATCCACAAAAATACGGTTGAATTGCATTATTTACAGATGGTTGATGATGGAAAATTGAAGCTGCCACCCTTGATTAATACGAGCATTTTAAATCTTTCTTTTGATTAAAAGACCTCAGATAAGCAACTACACTAGAAAAATCATTATGTCTATAAATTGCGAAATTTTTAAGGATGGAGTATTTTAAACAAGTAACGCAACTACTGCACATATACATCGTGGCGATATTTACGAGCTAATTTTTGTCAAGAGGTTTACACTGAATCAGCAATTATTCTATCAAAGTATATTCCAAGAATTAAAAATGCATATTTCTAAGCGCCTTTTGCCTTCTTTTTAAAGATAAATGACAAATTTTTGTTGTGTGCTTCTCCGAGCGGCTACTTAAAAAAGAGGACTAAAAGTTAATTGGCCCAACCCATCAAACGGCACTGCCAAAGATCATAAAAATAAAAAAAACTAGACCAGCATAAAGTGACTAGAACACAATGAAAAAGAGCGTGCAGAGATATCATTGTTGTAGATTAGTGCGAAATGGATCTCTCTAAATATGCATTAAAGTAGTGTTAGGTAGAAGATGTTGTAAAGTGTACGTTTTATTCAGGTACATAAATGATTTCTACGTCGTTGCAGAGGTTGCTACGACTAATCAGTTGACTTATAAAAGCACGTTTCCGATGGGCATATGACAGGGCTCCAAAAGTAATATGCCATGCAAATTATTGAAGATTAGAAGCTTTTAAAACCGCGGTTTGTATAGCGGAGCTGTGGGTTACTTTACGCAAAAATGTTTTTTTATGTGAGTTATTCGCAGATTTTATACAATTCTTAGTTATAAAACCGTTAATCATCTTTTGCAGTAAGGGAGCGCTATACAGCAAAGCAACTCCTGAACACGAATATCAAGAAGTTTGTTAAAAGCAAAGCCATTGGCGAACAGTGTAGAATAACCATGTTATGATTTACGGTATTAATCTTCTATCTTAGTTATTTTCTACATCGATGATTACGCGAAATTCAAAAAACATCATTGATTTAAGTTCCAAATTAGTTGGAAGGCACCTTTTTTATTGGCATGTAGCGGAGTGTGATAGTGTGGTACGGTGCATAATGTGTTCTGAAACTAAGTTAGTTTTTCTGTGGCACATTGTTAATTTAAAATTAAGAGGAGCCGCTGTGATTTGGCCGATGAGGCGTTTGTAAAACATTTAGCAATCCGAAATAAAAGGTGCTTCTCCAGGACTTATTGATACAATATCGTTATAATAATGAATACTCTCAAAAAGGTATCCTTACAAGTTTGCTGCCCGAGCTTAGGATATGCGTGTTTTTCAAAAATTTTAGAAGAAAATAAAAATAGGCTACTGTAGTAACCGCACATCAAGCAGCACGATAATTTAGAAACTTTTTTAATCAATTTATCACGAGGCACCGGTATTGAAAGAGCTTGACGAGTATTCCTGAAAAAAACAGCGCTATTTTCAAGGCTTTGTTGCCCTTTCAAGGGATGAAATTCTTGATATTGCCAAGAACATCGCTTAGGGCTGGAGAGAAGATCAAAGTAATAAAGAAACAAATACTTGACGCAATAAAATTAGGCATACGATGTGTGCTAATTTAAAGGAGCTGCCAGCAAATTTTCTAATAATTTTTTTAAAAAACTCAGCGTTTTGGGGCAACGGGCTTTCGCTGCTAGCTTGCATATGAAGCGCTTAGAAAGGCTATTTTCAAAAAGAAAAGGATATTTTAAAATTGAAATTGTTGCTTAGAAAAAGCTTCAATCCTTTAGGAACCTACATTACCAGCTTTTCTAGACCTTATGGAGTTTCATATGCCCAAGAATAATATACGCTTTTTGGAAGATTTATCAGGAAAAGAAACTGTAAGCCCAAACACATCCGCTATACCTAAAGGATAGAAACTTTTTTTAGTAACAGGGAAATAAAGGAGTCAAAGCACCAAGTTTTTAAACGAATAAGAAAGGTGGAAAATCCAGCTTTACCCATACATTTAGAAAAGAGGTTTTTTAAGCATGGATGAAATATGCACCAAACTGCTTGTATGTTGATATGCTTAAACGCTGGGAACCTTTCCTTTAATTGTAAGGAAGGCAAAAATGGCGCACTATTTTATCCGTTTGGGATGCAAGCAAAAAAAGACTCAAGCAATTTTTTAAAGACAAAAATATAAGGTCATTTGATAAAGAGATCAATGGTTGTTAGTTGCCGAAAAAAAAACATTCGTTTGGGTTATTGGAAAAGAATAGATTAATCGCTTTATATAGCCCAAACAATAGAATAATAAAATTTACTATATATAATGAATTAGTTTTTTAATCCTATTTTTTACTCTACTCCTTATTTTCAGTTCTCCAAAAACGATGCAAATCCTGTTGTCTGTCACAAGAATAAATTAAAAATTCAGAAACGGAATACGAGGTTAGTTTATTAAGGGCGCTATAGCAAAACAGATTGGATGTAATTCAACAGAGTATACGCTGAGGAGGCTCGCAACCTAGCGAAAGATTTGAGTTATGAAACTTGGCGAGATCAACGAATTGTGAGGTACAGCAAGAGGTGAAACTATTCGGACACGCTATAGCGATATTGAGGTTGAAGAAACGTATTTTAAGAAAACCTGACGTTTACCCAAAGATACAAAGTACTTAAACCTAACCTTAATCAGTGTTAATGTGGTGTTGTTATTATTAAGTGGGTGTAAGATGTTTGCCATTCCTGGAGAGATAGAATTTATTTTTTGGCTTTTGGGCGATGGCGCCTATCAATTTAGAAGAGAAAACTGTTGACACACGAACGCGAGTAAAAATATTAGTGGAGAACTTATTTTAGATTTTAAAAATAAAAAGGAGCTTTGGACAGATGGCGTTGCAGAAAGCTGTTCAGACGAAGACTCTGGCTTCATGGATGTATTTTGGTCTAGGTTTTTTAGGAGATTAATAGCTTATTAACACCTTGTGTTTTTCCTAATGATTCCGCTAGGACAGTTCGTTTTTTACGAAGCAATCAGGCACTAAAAGTAAGGGTATTTGAATGCTATTTTATACGATTTTTTATCGTTTTAATTTTATTTTTTTTATTTCAGCCTACGCCTTTCCATGTATTTGATTCTGTAGATTCCACAAATTCTAATACCATAGCCACTAATGTTTGGCTAATGTCGCCTTTTTTCTAATATTTTTATTCTGTGCTTTTTCATTTTTTGATTATTATGAATTTGAACCTTACCCCAGTTCATGGCAAGTAGAAATGAAATGCTGGGTTCCCGAAATGCTATGGTGTGTCAGCGGATCTTTTTGTTTATGCCGGTAACGCTCTGCGATTGTTCTTTTTCGTTGTACTGGTCCCTTTTAGGTGGACTTCTGGGAAAGTTACGGGGTCTTTTTGGGCTGAGGTGATGTGAAGTCGACGTCAATATCGACGGTAATTAGGTTTTGCGTGCTATTAGCTTTTGCCTTCGCCTTATTCGCACTTTTCCCAGCTTGGTTAAAATCCTTGCCTAAATCTGGTGGATGTGACGACCGATAAAAGCTGGGTTTAGCTTTTTAGATTGCACTAGCCTATAAAGTTTTTATCGAATGACCGATTTAGTTGTGGGGCATTTTTAAAACCGAAAGAACTATTTTTGGGGATTTGGATCTCCTATTTGCTTTGTTAGCGCCTTTATTTTATTGGATTCTACGTTTTCCACCACGGATGGTCCTATGATATCACCTGCCGTAAAATAGTGGCCACTTATTCAGTAAACTGGTTTTTGTGAAATTTATTTGGTTTTAGGATTAGCACAATGATACCCTTAAAACTATTGAGGGTGGGGTGTATTTCCTCACCAGAGTTTAGGTGGTATGGCAAGAAAGCGATTGTTCTATATATATTTTGACGAAGGTTTTTAGCGTATGCTAAAAAAAAGTAAATAAGCTACTTTTTGCTTGGATGTTTACAGGTTGGCCATTTATGTGTCAACTGTCGTTAAAATGGAAGAAAGATGTTTTGGACAGACTGATATTTATCTTCCGATGATAAAACGCATATGTTAATTAATCTCGTATATAATATTGATGATCGCAAAGAACATTTCCTGAACTAGGAGCAATTTGATTTAAGTCTCAAATCGGGTCGTGTAAACGAATCAAACGCTAGGGAGGAATGGAGCCACTTTCCAAACCCTAAAACTTCATGCCGCATCGCAACCCTATTACGTTTTACTTGCACCAGATTTAGAAGTATTAAATACTGAAAGTCAATACAGATGCCGAGAGGACCTATAAAGCGTGGTTGATAAAGGCATTAGAGAATTCTTAGGGAGTGATGTTTCTAGACTTGGATTAGTGTGTATCTTTCCAAAAAACTATATCTCTTGAAAAAAATAAAAAGTTGCCCTTATCATTGTAGATTTTTAGGCACTTAGTTGACAATCGAAATCTTTATTCATTCAAACTTTGAAAACCAAAATACAGTGGAGAAGTTGCTTGGCAAAGACTCAATAATGAAGTGGTGTGTGTGTATTGATATGCGGATATTCCCACAATTTACGGCAAGTCAGAAAAAAGATGCTTTTAGACTTTAGGTATGTGCTGTTATGCCAAGATCGTTTGTGGTCAAATGAACTATTACGTAGATGGGCCCCAGGAAAATTATCTGAAGTTTTTGGGGTTGACATGATTTCTACAGATAAGTTCTTTTTTACTTGTCTTTAGGATTGATGATGCTCTGAAAAAAAAACAATAGCAACCTAGACAAAAATTCGAAGACCTACAATTAAACTCAGGCGTATTTAGAAGGTGTTAATGCCTTTATAAGACGAGGGTCCTCTTACCAAGTAGAATTTTATATTTAACGGGGTTAGTACCTTGATCTCGATTGTTATAAAAAGGACGTTTATAATACTATTGGGTATATGCTTTAGAGTTGTGCCATGGCACACAAAACAATTCCTTTGGATAACCGAATATTCAAGAAACCTAGGTGTTGCTATTTAGCGATTTAGAGATAATAGGCAGAGAATCCGAAATCTTACTTTAATTGATAATTATCCATCCCAAAAAGATACGCTAAAAAAACCAGTATTTCAAACTTTAGCTTTTCGCAGCCTTAGAAAAACTACCTGTTCCTTTGTTTTGAAGAGAGAGTAATAAGCATGGTAATCGCTCCAGAGAAAACAAAAAACCGGGAAAGCATACATTTTTGCAAACGGATTCCGCACTATTGGTTTTCACAACCATCGGGTATGGCTACGAAGGCTCATGTAAGCACCCCATCCTGACGAGAATATGGCTACCATTGGCCGGAGTTTCCGTTCCATCTGTGCTAGGGTCATGATCCGTTAATTTAGCCTCTGTTTAACCATGTTCGGAAAGATGATGATATGAGTTTTATACGAAGGAAATTCATCCAAGCCCCGTGCAATCATATAAATATAAAGGGGAATGGACAAGCTTTGAAACCATAACAAAAAACGATCAAACTAAAAGATGCGGATTGATGTTAACTTTTCTTTTAAGAGCAGTCACGGACCTATTTAAACGAATAGGATCAGATTAGTGGCGCATAGGCCGTAGCTATGAAATGGAATCCCTATACGGAAGTAAGAGAATAAAACTTAGATGCCTTTTACGCGATCATTTCATGCTAAGGTCTTGAAGACTTTTAAAACAGCTTTTAGCAGACGATTCATGCGCCTGGTTTTAAATATTATGTACGGCATGCAGAAGAAATACTAAGCCTGGGTTTGGTACGGCAAACTATATCAGATGCCCGATAGCGTCAATTACCAAATAAAACTCAACGGCAGTACTGGCCAACAAGAACCACTGCGTTGTTATTAAATATTTTTCTGAAAACCCCCAAGCGATTAACCCCCTTGGCCACTATGTGTATTCTTGCAAATAATCAAGTGATTCAATTTTTATGGAAAATTTACCCAGGCTACTACCTCCCAGAACAAATAGAGCAAACGTATTGTTAGTTTATTAGAGGCAAAACAATGATTGGGATAGTTGGTAATCGGCAGTGGAAATGATCAATGACGTTACCTCGCAGGTCACCCCGCTATTGCTGCCCAATTTAATCACCGCTATTTAGATTACTTCAAAATTATCAGCTCACAAAGCGCCTTAGGAGCATTAGAATTGCGGACGGAACAGACAGATTTAGTAGCTATAATTCAAACGCTTTATCATAGATGGATTTAACTTTTTTCTTAAAAAGTACGTTTTCCAGATGAATTAGGAGAAGAGCATTTGAATCAACTGAGTATCAACTTCATTTTGCGTAAAAGCATTGATAGCCCCTATGTCCGGGAAACGGAATCTGTCTTGCGTGGGATAATATTAATTACAGCGGAAATAGAAGACCAGAAAGTGGATATTGTAAAACACTTCCTTTTTTTACAGCCTACAACGCTTTAGAAAATCTTTAGGTGCAAAAACATATACAAATGACATGGGATTTAAGTGCATACCATTTGAACACCCCATCCAATTGGGCAGGTGGAAGCGCTACGTTCGTATTTTAATGTTAGACCGTATCCCGTAAATGGGTATACGAGAGGTTATTCATAATATGATCGGTTCAAATTTAGGGAAGATGAGTGATAAGGTTACTTCTGGAACCTATCCACACGTAGAATTATTGATTTTCGAATGTAGAAATAGATTAGTATTTACCTTACCGGCCAAATTCGGGGGTAATATCTTTAGGCTCCACCTTTACCAGGATCAAGCGAAATGTTTGTGAAAGGACGAATTAGAAAAAGGGGATGATGAATAAAGAGGGAGATACAAGACTATCAAAAAATAAACCTTACATTTTAAACAAAATAATTTTCTTTCGTCGTTGTGCTTATGAAAAGAAAATTTTTGTTTTTATTTTTTCTCAATTTACAAAATTTTGGATTCGTTACAAACGCACAGACCTCCAGTGGTAGATGTTTACCATTGGTTTGATTCCAATCCATGGTGTATGAGCAATGCTGAACATGCTACAGTTGGAATTTTATTGTAACGAATTGAAAGTAACAATGGACCAAACATCGTGTTTTTTTTTTTTTAAAAACAGATAGTTTTGTAGATGGTACCGTATCCATTACAGACGGAAATACGATATTACAATAAGATTAAGTATGATTTATTGACCGTATGAATACTAGTAAAAAACCAAAGACCGCCACTAGTGCCTTAGTCCTCCAAATAGTAATAAACAAATTGATGTTTTAGCGTAAAGAATCAAAAATTCATAAACTTACTAGTCTTAATGCAAGCTGAGTTTCTATTCACGAATGTTTTTCGAGAAACTTTCCGAAAATAAAATATTTCTTTTGTAAAGAAACATTCGGCCTCAACTTAGGTTCCAAGGACGAAGATCTGTATTACGAGTTTAGATACAAAATCAAAAATTTTTTTTCCCAGTATAAGAAGTGGTCTTTCACTGCAAAACTACAAAAAAATGATCATGAGCAGGCATTTCACCGAACAAAAAAAGGATGATTAGAAAACTTTAAAAAGGATAAGCTTTTAAAAAAGCAAAATCCTGATAGCTTTATCGCAATATTTGAGTGATGAATTGAAATTTTTACTCCAACTAAAAAGGAAGTATGAAGATATTTTTAAGTCTAGTTGTTTTTTACTTCTTATGCAATCTTAAATGCTACAGGATAATATAAAAAACTTCAAATAACCCTAAGCTTTTACAACGGAAAACCAAACAACAAGTTTTTATAAAATTGAGGAATAATACGAAGGGTATCTTTTTTCGTATATCGACAAATGGTTAGATGCTCGCTATTTTCAGGACGAGACTTTTAAAAGAAGTGGCCTATTGAAAGTATTTTTAGACTCGCCTCTATTACGGCATCAGAGTTAAATTTTATTATTACTTGAAGGACACAAAAACAGTTTATTCTAACACAGAATTATAATTTGATTAGTGTGAGCTTCCCTGATCTATTTTTTGGAGATTTCTTTACGCAAAGAAAACCAGATAATTACGCAAAAAGCTATATAACCCTGTGATTGGTAAAAAAACAAAAGATCAACACCAATAACCACGATGAACTTTTAAAATGGTGGGTTTAGAGAGCAAAAAGAATACCAGTACAAACAGTTTATGAATTAAAATTATATAACGAATGAAGAAAGTCTGAACCCATAATAGGTTTATCAATTTTGGGTTGGGAAGTGACATTATTTTTACAATCACTTATGCAATGGCTTTTACAAAATTCAACACCTACAGGAGAAAAATATAACTGATTTTTAAACTCTATGGGGATGAAAACGTAAAAAAGAGTTATTATTTTGAGTAACGGAAGTACTTAATGTTGGTTTTACGTGAGGCTTTTGAGTTGCTAAATGAAGTTTATTTGCAAGCTGATGCCAATAAGAATATGACCGAAACAGCTGGGGCGTTACCGTTTCGATTGATGTTGAAGAATCAAAAAACATACCCTTGTGCTAGAGAACGAGACCTGTTTGAAAGTAGCCACACCATTACAGGCATTTCTACCAAACGGGCGAAGATCAGAAGGATTTAATGTTAGAGGAGGAAATGTCAGATCAGAATCAATTTTATTTGATTGATAGCAGTTATTACAATCCCCCACTTTTTTCGGAATCTGTTTCAGCTCTAAATCCTTGTGCTCTTGGGAGTGTTTAATATTTATAAAGGGAGCATGCCTTCTGGTGTGGTGGCAGGACTTTCAATTCTTGTTTTGATATTAAAACCATTAATTGAAATAATGAAAAAATAAGTGGTGAAGGGTTCCGTAGGACCTGTAAAAACTAGTAATATTATATTAGAAGTTCCCGGGTAGTTAAAGGGAAAATCGTCTTTAATATTTTTCGGTGGTAGAGCCTGCATATTCTTAATGGGCTTTTGAATGATCGTTAAATGAAGAATCCGTAAAAAACTAGTAGTCAAGGTTCTTTCTATGATTTTTTGGGTGAGTTACAACCATTAAAATAAATGATTGAATAACAACATAAAAGCAAAACAGGTCTTTAGTCAGTAGGGATTGGATTTTAGTATTGCTTCTGATTCTCTCTTCGGCTATGAAAACAAATAGTTTCCTTTAAAAGGGATCAATAAATATTAAGCGACAGAAGTTTCAGGAATAACATCTGTAGGTTCAAACAACCAAATATTATTTTCCGAATTATTGGTTTTGAAAAAGTGGATAGAAATAATGAATTTCGTAATTAAGATCTATAAAATTAAATGGGGAAAACAGAAAGCCAAGATAAAGGCGGGAATATCGCTTTTAATTCAAATTTAAAACTAAGGAATTTTGGCCCTATTTTTTCTTTACAAAAAAAAAAACTTTTCAAAAAATTCTCTTTCCTTTCCCTGGGTTTTT
>Ga0163217_1008588_pt1 | contig 13504 bp, 15 predicted proteins | sample SynspAceP_FD_185933 | JGI IMG/M metagenome (GOLD analysis project Ga0163217, IMG submission 185933) | Saline lake microbial communities from Ace Lake in Antarctica - Synechococcus sp. Ace-P (PacBio error correction) | ecosystem: Environmental > Aquatic > Non-marine Saline and Alkaline > Saline ... | reverse complement strand
ATTCATGAAACTTGCACCACGGGTTCGAGACGGCCAGGAAAACGTTCAAGTATTTCACCTCTGAGCGATTCCAGACTGAATCAAAGTGATTGAAAGAGGAAGAGGTGTGTGGGCTTGATTCCAGTTAATCACCACCGCCCGCCTTGGAAACATGTCTGCCACCTGGCGAGTTGGGTTTGATTTCGGGCACCTCCTTCACCAATTGGGGTCTTCATCCAGACGGGACCGCGTCCAGCTCGTAAGCCTCTGGAAACACGCGTCATTTCCTTGACGCTGGCCCCCAAAGGAAAAACCAGCTTAAATCTCTTATATAAAATCTTCATCCCAGAGCTGTTACTTTCCCAAAGATTCCAATCCGCCAACGTTCCCACTGCCCTGAACACCTATGGCCTGGCAGGAGGTCAAAAGGGAAAGTTCCAGATCCTCTATCATCAGGCTCCCCGGGTCCAGTGGCACAGCACCCAATGCCCTGGCGATGCGCGGTAACGGCGATTCATACAGGGTTCAAGTGGCGCAACTGAATTATCAGAAAGCCATTCCCTCAAAGAGTTGGCCCTGTTGATCAAGCAGCAATGCCTGCAGCTGGTGGTGCTCAGAGTCTGCCATGGGCTGTTTTCTTAATCCAAGTGCCTTTTCGCCTAATGAAGCACGTAACTACAGGCGCCAGTGGGAGATCCTCTGCCAGGAGCTCACTGCTCTGACAGGCCTGAGCCATCAGCTCGTGGAGATGGCGGGGAAGGAGGGGTCTGCAGACGAGCCGTGGCTTTTGCCAGCTATTTCGGCCAACTATCTTGGCCGGCAGATGATTTTCATCTGCCTGCCTGGCATGGTAGGTGGCGCGCACTACCGACATCAGCATCTGGCAGGACAATGGGCTTACTGCCACAGGTTTCTATCCCCTTTGCTGGGCGCAACATCTGCACAGCATGTCTTCAATCAAAACCCTCGTCATTCAATTTTCTGTTTGCACCTTGGGGTCACTGGAGAGATCGCGAAAGATGATGCCAAGCTCGACGAGATCGCGAGAACTTCCAACAGCTGGCTGGATAATTGTCTGCGCGATGCCTCCGATGAACTGCTGCAGGATCGCATGCCCATTCATCGAGCCGAGAGGGACAAGCAACTATTTGGGCTTTATCAGCCTGATGGCGGTGAGCTTTGGGCGGGGATTTACCACTACCTCGCCTGGTTCTCAAAGCCTTGGCCAGGGAGGGGCGGCTTCCGGCAAAGCAGGCTGCAATTGCCGGTGTAATCTGGGCGGCAAGGTGCCCGTTTCATCAAACTGGGCTCGACGAGAGTGGCTTTCTCCAAAGGCTGCGATGCGACATCCTGATGAAGAAGCTGCAGCGCAGCGAGCTCTGGGATTTTGTAGAGGCCGCCAGGGAGCTGATCCCACAACTTCTCCTCCAATTGCTTTTAAAGGATGAGAACAGCATGCGGGCTTGATCAGCAAGGGCGTCAATCTCCAGGGGAAATTTTTGATCCCGCAAAGACCTGATGTTCTCCGGCGAAGAGCTTGTGATTCAACGGCTTGACCTTTGGGCCGTTGGATTCGCATGAGATTCCTAATTAATTAACATCAATCTTCTAAGACAGTTACGAGCTTGGAGGTCTCACAGAGTTTGCGCAAGTTTGCAGCAACTACGACGAAGCTCTGGGCTCTCAAAGATCAGGCAGTCCTGGCCGATTCGCAAGGCTGATTTCCCTTCGACAGCCTTTGGGATATTGTAGCGAACGCAGGCACAGGCCTTTTGCCCAAGGCGAAGTTGGCAAGGAAGATCGGCGAACCTTGAGCCCGGAACCAGCCCCGTTTGTGATGGGCCTGCGCGCCCTATCACGATCCTTGGCCCGTGAGTGTGGGCCGGAGCGTTTCTGATTCTTTCCCCTGTGGCAACCTGCTTAGTCATCATGCAGTTTTCTGAAGATCAAAGCTTCGCATCGGCCCCTTGCCTTTTCATTCTTGCGGGGCAAACGCGCCTTATCGCTTTGCGTCACTCTGCCAGGCCCATAATACCAGCCGGAAGTTCAAAGCAGCACCCAAATAACATCGGCTCGCGGGCTGCAACGCAAACCACAGCAGATACCACCTGACGCTTTATAGCGGATAGCCACAGCGAACTGCATTTCTTTCTGTTTGATCCCTGGAGATCGGCTGGTGCCGCCATGGCTGGCTGTGGGATTTTTATCAGGGGTGAGGCTCCCTGGCGATCATCTATTGCGTGGCTTCGCCCCACAGGCTGGATGCACGCATGCGCCTCAGGAGCACTCGAGAGCAAATAAAGATATGGGAAATACCAGCTTGAAATCAATACGATAGAAAGCGCGGCCTTCGTGGAGGCGCGAGCAAGGCACAAACTCAAAAACTACTGTCGATCACAAGCAACTTGCGCCAGCCAAGCTGGATGCCGAGAGCAAATTATTCAAAACACGACAACTTAATCTCTACTTCCGGCAAAAAGTTATCCGCCCGAGCCGTCCGCACTCGGGCCTCCATCAACGCCCACCGCGGTACCCCTGCCAGGACGAGGGTCACGGCCGACTACTCAGCTGCTGTTCAACGCAAACGGGACAGGGCACGATTCGTGATGTTAACGCGTGGCCCAGGCTGAAATTACCCAGGAATCAGAAGGAGCAATGACGCGGGGCACCTCAACACAGCAGACCCAAATTGCCAGGTTGTCATGGAGGGGGAGCTATTTGCTGATTTTTCAGCGTGGCGGCAGACCACTGGCTCTGTCCCAACCGCCCAGACCCTGGAGAGCTTCACGGACAAACACAAGCCCCAGAAGGGGATCTAGACTATGGAAGAGGCAGGACCTCGATTCTCGTTCGCTGAATTAAGAAGCCCGCTTGAAGTGATGCAGTTTGACGAGGGAATCTGGAGCGTCATATCCAAAGGAATCGTTGCTTGCGCCCATCTGAATCATTGGGAAGACGCCTTCCAGCCTGGCCAACGAAGCTCAAGCTCAGCAGGCGCCCTGAGATGTTCGCCTTGAGGGGTCGGAGTATGCTTCAACAACTCCTTTCTCCTTGAGTTGCATCTACGGGCCATGCACCACCGCTTCAGCTCTGGCCGGTTTCGGATCAGATTGCAGGAGGCTGGAAAACTGCATTCACACCTTCGATTTGCTATAAAGCCGCCCAAGGGTCCATGAGGTCCGGCGCTCCGGGTTCCCGGCCGGGGCACCAGCAACACCACTCCCCATCGAGGCCTTGCAATGCCCAGGTGGTTACCCTGCACAAACAGCTCGAAGCTCCACGCCATCGATCTCACGCGGAGGTGCGACCATTGACGCTACATGGCCCGAGCGAGGGCTCCAGGCAGAAACTGGAGTGCTCGCAAGGGCATCAGAATTGGCCTCCAAGGAAGATTGAGGGCCGGCACAACACGCTCTTCGCTGTCGGAGTGCAACCGGCAAATGTTGGTGTCATCAGCGGGCGAGGCAGCCACCAGGCGCTATCACTGAGATCCACCAGCTGCTTCTCCAGCCACCTCAATTCGCTCACTGCAGAATCATCCACATCAGTGGCAACACCCTTCAAGCTCAGCGTGAGCTTATTCCTCGCTGGCCCGATTGAAGTGTCACTGAGTTTTCTTGACGCTGCTCAGCAGAACTTGAGAGATACGACATTTTTGCTGTCCTCCACGGTCGGCGCGTCCTGGCCCTTGCTTTGCCTTGCTGATTCAGCCTTAACCATGTTCCTCTGGTGTGATTCGAGGATTTCAAGCCGGCCTTGTGCAACCAAACTGGAGTGGAGCCATCCCTAAGCCGGTGACTAGCATGGAAGATTACTTCAATTCATCACCAGATGTTCACGGCACCGTTTCTGCCTGATGGACGACCTGATCCCAATCTCTCAAAAGTCGTCATCCTGATTGTGATGTGGTGGTGGCCTTTTCTGGCGATTGACCTCTCGCGCAGGCTGGCACGCCTGACCAGCCCATTGGCGAACCAGCATGGCCCAGGCTCCACCAGGACGAACTGGAGATTCCGGAGGGGTTGATCGACTCGAGCGCATTTCAAGACTCGCTACATCGCGCGGCTCTGCCATGTCGATCAGGTCGATTACCGCCGAATTTCAGTGCTGGTTTGAGATCGAAACCATCTCCCTGCCCTTTTTTTCTGGTCAGATCACAGCGCATCAGCCCAGAGCTGGCTGCAGCAAGCCCCGGGGGATTCCTGATTCTATGGGGCCTTCTGGGGTACCTTGCCGGCCTGAACCGTGGGTCTGAGTGAGTCGCTGAGCCCTGGGCAAGAATGCCAGCAACCGAAGAAACCATGTACAGCCCTTCGGGGAATGTGGCCCCCATGGAGCCGCGTTTCAGGACGAGCCTGGTCGGTCTCTTTCTGAAGTTTGCTCGGTGATTCTGGACCAGATTCGTCGGCCACCAGGGGAATGCTCTGGGACGCTGTGAAGGCCCTGTGAGCAGCTGGCTGGAGACGGTGCTCCCAGCAGCTCGACAGCAAGGTGATGCTCCCCTACGCCAAATCGATTTCAGGATCTTGAATGCAACCAGCTTGAAACTGCCTGTCCCATCCATTGCAGCAGTCGGAATCAGCCATGAAACGAGGCTTTCTCCGCCAAGCTCAAGGAGATTTTCAGTGTCAACAAACCAACACTCACTCCCAGCACAGATTGCCGTTCGCCAGCTCGGCAGCGTGCCAATGCCTCAACGAAAGCGGGCAGGATTTCCGTGCAGGCGGCACAGGCTTTTTTGGTGACACTGACTTCGCCTCGACCTTGCAGCAATCGGTACGAGGTCTACAGGAATCCCAGAAGGGCAGATCACAGCCAGTTCCGATGGCCTCAGTGCCCGCTTGATCGATGTTGCGGAGATGGGCTGAGCTCAGCAATCGGAATGGGAAGTTGCTCGCCAAAAACGGGGCCGAAACAAGAAACTGCAGACTGCCGACTCGCCAGCCAGCAGATGCAACAGGAGATTCAATCGCTGCAGCAGGCCACCTTGTCGCTGGAGCAGAGCACCCAATCGTCGACGGAAGCCAGCAAGCAGCTGCGAGAGCCCGTCTGGATCGTCATGCGGCGACCGCAAGCTTGGCCTTGAGGTTGTCCGAATCAGTCCGCGCTCGCCTGGCTTACTCGATGCCTTCAGTGGGCCGGAACGAAAGCTGCCAGTGTTCGCCGCTGCACTCGAGCGTGCACTCACCAACTGGAATCTCAATGTGGTGCGCCTCGATGAGTCACCAGCGCCTTTGTGAGTCGGTGCAGCATGGCCAAATTCGAGGATAGGCCCTGCTGCCGAGCGCAGGCAAGCAAGCCCGAGAGAACCATCAGCAACTACGTCAATCAATTGCAGCAGGATCTTGGTGCGGATCAACACCCAGCGAGCCGCACTCATTGAGCTTGATTTCAAACCGACCCGGGAATGCCCAGGCCCTCAGCCAGGGGCTGATCGAGTTATGATGGTGCTCGAGACGCCTGCTCAGTCCTGAGCTCACTTGGCCAGGGCCCGATGGCGAGATCTTGACGGGAGGGGGCGCTGATTCATGGCTCGCTCCAGGCGACGCTCAGAAACAGCGACACCAATTACGGGATCGGGCTATACCGACCTGCTCAGGCACTAGCCGCTGATCCTGCTGATTACCGTGGCCATCGCAGCCTGGCGCGAGCCGTAACGAGAAACCACCCCTGGTTCCTTTAACGGAGCGGAATCCTTCCGGCTTCAGCACCGGGAAGCTATGTGCTGCAGGCCCAGACTTCAAACCAAGCCTGGATCGACGCTTACCGGACATGTCGCGAGATCATCAAGAAGTACGGATCGACACGTCGAAGTGATGGCCACACCGGATGGTCAACCTTCACCAGGGAATGAGTAAGACCTCGATCTGCTGCATTTGCCAAGGCCAACCGTTCATCAACGCTCAACGGTTCTGGCAGGCTCAAACACCGATCTGGGGCTGTCTGCGGCCCTGGGCTGTGGCCCATGAGCTTCAGGGCCAGGCTGGATCCCGATGGCAGCGAAAAGGGTTGATCATTGCCCCTATTTCCGCCGGTAGGCCTGATCGAGGTTAGAATGGTCGGTATGCCCCCGCCGACACGAAGAATCGTGCCGAACGGCGCCGCATCGAGTGCGCTTCACGCGTCAGGAGAACCGCTTGAGATGGCTGCCACACCTTACGCTCGATTCGGCCTGCTGCAACTGGAGCGAGAGACGTCGAGCAGCTGCAGGTTTCACACTGCCAGGCCGGCTCCGGCGCCAACCAGGCCGCCCAGTGCTTCGCCCTCACGCCGGCCGTGCCGTCGAGAGCTGCTGCTCACCCGTCTGCTGCGCCGCTCTCCCGAGGCCCTGGCGGCTTACCAGGCTCCAGCAGAACTCACGCCACAACCCAGCGTGGCCTTCGCCTCAGCGTGCAGTCCGCTTCGTGTTCCAGTTGTGGAGCTTATCGGTGGTGATGCCGTCGTCTGGGTGCAAGCTGGATTCCCTGCCTGGGTGTGGGACAGCGAGACTTTTCAGCGCATCTTCCCCACCGCCCTGGAGTCTGAGGGGGCAACAAGATCTGGTCTGCAGATGCTTTCAATCTTCAAGCCGGTGGTTGCGCGGCCCAAAGCTGGACATTGTTTCAGCCCAGGTGAGATGGTGCCCGCAATCGTCCTCCCCGAGCAGGAGAAGCAGGACGATGCTGTTGCAGACTGGAGAGCCTGAGCGTCGGGTTCAGCCAGCAGCGACCAGACAGGACAGTGAGATCAACGACTTCGCTCACAATTGCGGATCCAGAGGATCTACTCAACCGCCTGTTGAGAACTTCGGAGCAGCAGCCATGAGCCAAAAGGGCGCACCGGGAGGGAGCCGAGGACATTGCTGCTCGCGCCGGAAGAACTGCTCCATGAAGCTCAAGAGGTCTACCTTCCTACCACCGTCGTTACCTTTGAAGACGTCCGAATCCGGAATAAAAAATGTCCAGACAAAAGGCTGCAAGCACTCCTCCAAGTACAGAACTTCGGCAAGTCTCAGTCCACTAACACATCGGTCAAGTCGGGGTATCCCCGCTTTGTTTTTCTTGGGCCTCATTGGCGCGTTTGTTTATTTGCACTTGGGCTGTTCCTCTCTGAATCAACAAGAAAAAAGTACAACAATTCTTCTCCTGAGAAGCTGGATTTATTCAATTCGCCCATTCAAAGAACCCGGCGCCTTAAGTCCTAAGAATCTCAATTACCAAAACAAATCCGACGCACCCGCTGTTGCCGAAACTCAAATCAATGAAGCATCTCGCCTTGAGGAACCAAATCCAACCAAAAGGAAAGACAAACAGCAACAAGCCTCCGGATAGTAACCCAAGTGAACCAGGCATTGAGCTCCTGTACGTTTCCGTAGCTACGCGGACTCGAAATCGGAAAATCAACTTTCTTGCCTAACTAGCATCTCGAACAAAATCAATGGTTCATACTGTTTACATGTTCATGGGAAGATGGCTACAGCAGCAGATACGTATTTTTGGACCAATGGCATGGTAGAGATCTTCAGCAAGCGATGGCCAAGGCAAGCCGGGATCGTGAAAGCAGGTCAATTTTCACGAGCACCCCAGAGGGAGTGGAGCTAGTAAGCCAGCCTAGCAGGTCACCTTCTAGAGGAATTGATTTCAATTATGATTAGATTTGCAGGCAGCTTTAAGCCTTCAGGAACTGAATATATAAAGACTAAATTTAACTGTTTGCTGTCTTCTACTTATTGCGTCCACAATGATTCCCGCCTTCACAGCCCAAAAACAAACCCATCACCATGTTTCTCCATCGGTGACGAGGACATAGTCCGGATGATGAATTGGCCAAGAAAGAAGATCACTGTGCGCTTAGCCTGCATCTTTCACCCCGGATTAGAGCCGAGCTTCCTAGTAGCCAGCAGATGCACCTTTGTCTTCAGATATCTCCAAGAGCGAATGCGAATCAGAGCACGGGTGCGGCAGGATTCTCAGGCGTCGGTTTGATTACGGTTTAGACGGCGGAAGAAGTGATCAGGGGCGGAAATCCGCAATAGATGTTTACTAGAAAACGAGATGACCTTCATGCAGAAAGGATATGCCAAAGCAAGGAAAGAAAGAGCCTATCTGAATACCATATTTTGGTCCAGTCAGCGCTAAGCTGCAGTATTGGCAAACAGCCAGAATCACTCGAGCCTAAGATCCATCTTAGCAGTACGCAGTCTCGAACAGGAGGACAGTCTGATTTCGGCTCCAAGAGGGCTTTGATATAGCCGGAAAACGCTATCAACTCTTATCTACGCAGCCAGGAACACTACACCAAGGCTCACCAGTACCAGGACAGCAACAATCGGGAAGCCTATACAAGCCTGCGTGAGGGATTGGCGATTAATAATATCAAAAAACAGGAACCCTTTCGGCAAACTACTTATTTATGCTGCAAGTTCCGCCACTCTTCAGAGTGGACTGAGATTAGGCCATGCTTTTCGCTCTGTCGCCATTTGCCCCGTTCTATTTCAAGGATCTCCGATCTCAACGTAGACTAGCTGTTGAGCATGCCCAATCATTAAACGGGGAAAGCTCATTGCCTATTAGGAAATTAGCCGTCCAAGACTCGGGTCAATCAAGGCGTAAGATCCAAAACTGATAACATAAATTTTAAAACTTGGTCCACTGACCAACAATCTGCTCTTTTGCCCAAATCTGCAGAGCAACCCAGAGGCTGAAACCAATGCCCTAATCAGAATTGTTATCAGGTGGCTTGCTTAGTTTTTTCTGAAAATTGGTCCTGACCCATTCTGCATAATAGGTACGAACCAAAAGCCCTTTTCAACCAATGGAATAGGGATTAGATCTTTTGATTTAATCGAAAAACAAATTTTTTCTTAAGCGGAGCAACCAGCTGCTCTCCTAGAATCCCTTGCGTCCCTGCAAAGCGCATGTTTCCTTGCAGCACCGGCCCCAAGCGGATGGGCTGTGCCTTCAGGCTGCGGAGGCTGCCTGCTTGACTTCTGGTGCAGCCCTATGTTGTGGCTGGACCCCACCGGTTGGATCTCGCCGTGGTGGTTCTCGTGATTCTTCTGGCTGGCAGCAGAGCGGAAGCGGCAAGGCCGCGGGAGACGCGACCCGTGCCATGGTCGGCGATCCATGCCGCCACTTCCACGCCGAGAGCCAGATCCGCTGGGTAGCAGGACGTCTTGATCGCGAGGCTGGAGACCTTGGCATGGGCCCAAGCCGCAAAAGCTTGGGATGATTTGCCCCTAGGCCTTGGAGCCGGTTCTCAACGCCACCCCTTTTTCCCCACAAAGAAAGCGATCGTCCGGCAGCATTCCGAGTGGTGGGGGGGATTCAGAGGCCCAGCCGCTCCCAAGATCACCGCCCAGCTGGGCCTGATGCAGGCCTGCTGAAGCAGGCTTCGCGCTGGGCAGGTATGAAGGGACTGGCCGCAGACTTCAGCATCACCGTTGAGGTTGGCGCGAAAATTCGCCGCCTTCGGTGTTCCCAGGCGCTGATGGGCATGCCGTCTAACGATGCGTAAGGCCTGCTTCGCGCGGCCATGCCGGCTTCGACAAGGGACTAGGCAGCACCCGCTACTGAACACCACGGCCGCCATTAAAAGTTCAAGTTTGCGCCTGCATGTTGGCCGGATAGAACGCCCAGTCCGGTATCACTGTCGGTCATTCTCGCGCAGCCATGAGTGGAGGGGTGACGGAACAATCGGCAGCATTCATTCGCCTCCACGAGCTGTGGCTGATGTTCCCGCGTCATGCCAGAGGGGCCACGTTTCAGGGCGGCCCACGTTTTAGCTTGCGCAGCACGCGCGCCAGGCCGCTGATCCGCTCGCTGGCGAATTGGGGTGACGCTTAGTGCTGGCATCCCGAGCTTCCTTTTTCTGGCCCTTGGCAAAAGCTTTTCCTCCACCTCCAGCACGTCGGTGCTTTTGCAGGTTGCGATTTCAGTGGAGATACGCTCCAGGGGAGGTGCCAACCAAAGCCAGGGTCTGACGGTAGTCGGCATGCCGATCGCGGCCGATCCACCTGGGTGCGACGTGTCGGGACCGACCAAAGCCGTTGGCAGGTGAGGGCTTCCACCTTCAGGATCGGTGTTTGCATAGGTGCCATCGCTCCGCTTGTTCTGCCCCACGGCCACCACCGTCTCCAACCGCTCCAGCCGTTCCTGGTGCGCAGGGTTCAGCCAGCCAGCCAGGCCACCTTGAAGCGAAGGTGATCGGGCTCGCCATGGATGGCATGGGAGCGACCCAACCATCACCGTGTCCCTGTTTGGGGCCCCGGCCAGCTCACGCAGGAGGCGAACCAAACCGTTCAAGTTCATGGCGCAGGGCCTGAACCGAGGGGGCCTTCAGTGCAGGGGCCAGGCCAGTGTCGAGCACATCGGAGCTTGTTCATGCCGACGTGGATGTAGCGGCCAAGTTCTCCGACGTGCTCATTGGGACGTTGGTGAGGAAGGCAATCACGTGTGGCGGCACCTGCCGCTTCAATCACGGCAATTCCGGCTCAGCTCGAAACGTTTGCCTTGGCCTGGATCTCCGCCAGCGCTTCAGCCGGGGACCCGGCCCAGCTTCACACTGGGCTGCACCAGGCTGCCAGCTTCCCCTCTAACAGGCTGGAATTTGGGCTGCTACACTTTCCAGATCCTGGCCATCTCAGGCAGGGAATAACGCTCATCAAGGACAGCAAAGCCAAGTGTTGTTCCAATCTATGGGAGTCGGCTCGTGGCCTTGCTCTGGCCCTGGGCCGTGGTTCAGTACCCACTGAATCTCCAGCCGGCTCCGACCAAGCCGCGTCGGCAACAACCCTGGCCATGGCCCCGAAGCAGCGCCTTGATCTCCATCTTGTGGCCCTTCGGGCTTGGTCGCCAGTCGCCAGCAGGCTCAGCAGCTGATCCGGCGGCCGGGTGCGTCTGGGCGCGCCAGATTTTCGAACAAGCCGGGCATGGAGGTGCGAGCGAGCTGGTGCCAGACGTTGGACCCAGGGCCGTCCGTTTTTGTCTCCAGGGGAGGCGAGAAAACTGATTCGCGGCCTCTTGGAGGCCTTTCCCGCTGCAGGTCGAAGCCGGATCTGGCCTGGATGGCGGGTTCTTCCACGGTGGCTTCACCGACGGCCTGCCTCCAACAACGGAAGCCAGGCAAGCGTGTTACGGGTGGATGTGTGGGCTACGGCCAGACGGCCTGGAAGGCCTGCGCACAGAGAAAGAGAACGGGTGGTCCTGAAGGAACGCACCACCTTCAGCCATCTCCACTCCGACCAGCTCTATGGTCCTGGCGATCTCTGGGCAGATTCTGGCGTGGCCGATCGGTCGTTCATTTCCTTGGGCCTGGTACTTCCTGCCCCTGAGAAGGTTGCTGGTTGCGAGCAGGCGAGGCGGTGGTGCTGGTTCAAACCCCAGTTGAGGCTGGGCAAGGCCCGGGGTCGGCAAGGGCGGCGGAGTGCGTGATCCGTGGCCATGCCGATGCCCTCGAAGCGGTGATCACAGGCGCCGCAGCACAGGACTGGCTAGGCTGCATGGCTGTTGCCTCCCGATCACTGGTCCGGCGGCAACAGAATACTTGCCTCTGCTCAGGCTGGATCGCAACAGAGTTTCGAAAGTACTCGATCCAGCAGCGATCGATTCCTTTGGTGAGGGCCCACACTCAAGTAGCGAAGGCCCGTAGGCCCCGTCACGCCGCTAGATGGCGCTGGCCTGGTCCGAGGTCGCCGGTGGCGGATGCGGGGATCACGGTCTCAATGGTGCTGATGAACATCTTGCATTCGCCATCTTCACCGGTGGGCGGGCGGCTTCCTGAAATGGCGTTTGACCTCCGTTTCAACGCGGTCTGTCAATCACGACAACTGTCAAGTTTTGAGTTCTGGCAGAAATTCACGGTTAATTCCGATCCCCCGGATAAACGGCTCCAACCTGTCCTTCTGCCTGCCGAACCCGCGCCACTTCGCTGACGGTCATCCCGACAATGCGGCATTGACCAAAGGCCACCTTGACATCCTCAAGCTTTGAAGGACGAATGTGGCTTCGACTTTTTTTCATGGAAATCAACTTGAATGTGCAGGTTGAAAGGAGTCAGGGTCCATAGCAAGACCTTGGTGCGACGGACTTGGGCCTAGTCCGGCGCGATCGTCGGAGGCCCGTGCGGCGCTGACGCAGAGGGACCCACGCCTGCGGTGGCGTCGTCGCAGATCAAGTCAGCAGAGGCTTGCTCACGCTGACATTTACTGTCAGCGAGATTGGTGCCAGTTGCTTAGTCTTCGAAGTGGGTTTGCAGCCAAAAGCATTGCCCACAGGCGAAGCTGTTGCAGGCGATAACACAGGTTGTGGGGCAAGAGCGAGGATCCATGACAAGGACCCTGCGAAGGAGCCATTAGGGCCCGAGCATGCAGGGTCACGGTGTTCTCAGTTGCTTACAACTGATCAGGCTTGTGCTTGATCAGCGACTCATGCAGCTGGGGGGCCAGAATCTTGGCGGCGTTGGTGGTAGACGCTGCCCCGGTTTAGAGTGCAGAACAACGGATTCGTTGGCAGGAGCTGGATCGTGGCGGCAGGGGATTCCGGGCGAAGTGAACCCCGCGGCTTAAACATTCTCAACAGCTTGGGGCTGGGGCGTAGCTGATGGTCGCGGGGGTAGGCAACGGCCCCTGTAAACGCGGTGTGGATGGAGTCATGCTGAAAGCCTCGAAGGGTGGGAATCACGGGCCCCGAGGGCCGGGCGGGCCGCTTCGCGGAAAGGAGCGTTGCTTCGCCTCGCGGTGGGGGCTACTTTCCAAAACACGATTGCCAGAAGAACCTGGAGCATTGCTCAACGTTTTTGTCCTTCAGTACATTTGATAAGCCCAGGGCCAAAACCGTTTCATTGCGAACAAAACCGCGCATGCCTTGGCTTTTTTCTTTAAACATTTCAGGCCGTTTCCATACCACAAGTTTGTTCCAGCATCACCGGGCTTGCCCCCAGCAAAACGGCTTGCCAGAGTCACGGCTCCTCCGCCCCCCCCCTCCTCGATGGACAGACACCCAGGACGCCCCACTACGGGCCGCTCGGCAGATTGGCGCAGCCGAATGATCTGTTTCGAGGAACCCCGGATCGGTCGCCCCTTTTTACGACGGGCGATCGAACTACCTGGAGATTTCACCTGCCTCTGGCCCTTTTTTCGGGTATCCCGACTTGTGCGGTGTTACGGTGACCTACCAGCCCGGTCCCCCGCGTGCTTTGAGCTCAAGGGCCGTTGGAAAAAGCTGTATTGGAAAAAACAGGGGCTGGGGCGCGATCGCAAGGGCATCTCCCATGAGGGAAAAGTGGCCCAAACCGAATCCCCTCGAAACGGAACCCTGGGTCGCAGCCTTGATGAAACCCTTGTCTGGATTTGCCAAAAAATTGGGAGGGGGGCCCCGACTTCCAAAAACCCGCGGGGGAAAAAAAAAAACGTTCAACACCGTGATCCGCCGCCAGGCCACGGCCCCACTCAAGGCTGCCCTGTTTGAAAAACCTCCTGGCATCGGCCTCCCGAGAGCGGGCCACCCTGGACCAGACACAGCCGCCGGGATGTTCTTATCTCTCTCTT
>Ga0163217_1113291_pt1 | contig 13505 bp, 6 predicted proteins | sample SynspAceP_FD_185933 | JGI IMG/M metagenome (GOLD analysis project Ga0163217, IMG submission 185933) | Saline lake microbial communities from Ace Lake in Antarctica - Synechococcus sp. Ace-P (PacBio error correction) | ecosystem: Environmental > Aquatic > Non-marine Saline and Alkaline > Saline ... | reverse complement strand
GACATCCTAGGTTATTTCATCAGCGATAAAGATGTTGGGATCACAAATAAACAACTTTAGCTGCATTCATTTTGGCAAGTAAGGCATTTCATTTTTAGATGTTTTTACTGGTGGGTTGGTATTTAGTAGGCGAAGGTTATACTTGATAATTGTAATTGTTACAAGTTTTTCTCCTGGCTGACAATTGTATTTCAGAAAAGGACCAACGCTATGTTTGAAGAAAGTTTTGGTCCGAGTGATTAACTTTCAGTTGAGATTGGGCGTTGTACTTTTCGAATTTGGCTATGATTATTTTTACTGAAACATTTTGAAAACGAATCGCTTAAGGGTTTTTGGAATAGAGGGCTATGAAAGTGGGTAGTGATTGCAGCTGGTGGCGGTTTTGCCACTATTTGGCCGAAATCTGCTAGAAAAAGGATGTTGACTTTTCAGAAAAGGTAGAGTAAGAACGCTGATGTTTGGTTGGACGATTTACATTCGGAATTTAGGAATTTGCATTCGATCACCACGAAATTGCAGAAAAATATGATTGATGTGATCGATGTACCATTTCGGCTATGGAGTTCGGATGCTTGAGGCGAGGGTGGCGATTCCTTTGGAAAGATTATTAAGCATTGAAAGATACGAGTTTAATGCTGGTGACTCCAATTATAGAATATGACTAAGTCAAATAGTGCAAAGCTTTGTAAAGACGACTTGAAAGGTGGGTGATATACGACGATTGATTCAGGCTGCAGTGGGCAGAATTATTCTTAGAGAAGTAGTTCAGTGAGATAGCTTTGGATTGCGATGTAAACCCAATCAATTCATTATGCCGGCTTTTAAAGGACAATGCGCTTAACGAGATTGGCGAGCAGATGATCATGTATTACTATTTTGGAAAGATCAAAAGCACAATGTTTGTTGTCTCCAGTGCACTTGAGCTAAACGGAATTGTATTGCTGAGGACAGTGAATGCAGAGGTTGGATGATGCGAGTTGAAGCGAGTGGAAGATAGTTGTTGGCTATTCAGCAAAGAGACGCGAGGCGCAGAATTTCAAGTTGAATTGCGCTTCAAACTGTAGTTTGGGCTATTATATAGAAGTCAGGAATGCCAAAAGATAAGGTGCTGAAACGTGGTCGTAAACAAACTTGGTATGACTGAACGACAAATTTACGAAGAGTTGAAAGAATATGAAGCAAATTCTGAAGCTGAGGATAGCTAAATGTGTTGAATTCTAGGTTGTATAATGACTTGATTTTGGCATTGTAGATTTATATTGCCCATCAGTGAATGCAATGTTGATAGCTCATTGGAGTTTGCTGGCTTTTTTCACGAATTTGCGATAAAACAATTACACGTCGTCCAGCTTTGTGATAGCAAAGCCATTAGACATTAAACTAGGCCGCTCCGGTGATTGAAAGAATTTTGCCATTTAGGTGGTGAATACCATTTGGCCAAATGATGTCTTTTGGATATGTGACGCAAAAATCATGATGATTACTGAACCAATATGTCGGGAAGTCGGGCATTGCTGAGACCAACTGCATTCGATAGTGTTGATGGCTCAGACTCGGATGTTATGTTGCCCGCAAGCATGCGCAAAATAGAATAGTCATAAAGAGTTATCACTAGAGTAGGAGCTTTGATAATATTTCATTGCGGGGGATCTACTTTTATGTAGAGATGAACGAAAAGCTGTATTTTGTAACAATGTGTCTGATCGATCATTGTATTATTGGATGCGATTGGAAGAGGGACGGCGCACTCTATGATGGGGTTTCCAATTGGCTTGGCAATGCTGAATATTTACATGAAATAAAAAGTTTTTGGAAACCCCAAGACTTTGTTTGCACCACTTATCATGGATGATGATATGGCAGAAACAATTTAAGGGGTTGAGAGATTATCATTGTTTTGGTTAAAGAGATAATAACAAATTATCTTCTGCGAGAAATTAGTTTTCTAGGTGGCAGCGAGCACAGTTTTGGTATACATGTGCAAAGATGGCTGGGAATGCTCCAAAATTGTTCGAAGAGCGTTATGAAACTGCTTTACGAATGGAAAAATCGCCTGAGCAGACTCGGAAATGGGAACAAAAGGTAAAATATGCGGATTGCTACAGAAGAACGAATACTATCGCTCAATTTGTTTTCCAATTGGACGATCCTGTATTTACAGTTCTATAAGGAGGAATTGGATTCATATTGATTAAATCGTTGGATCTGTGGGCATTGTTCAAGTTGATGAGATTTAAAAATGGGTTGTGTAAAAGTAGATTTGTCGTTGTGAATCTGAAAAAAAAATTCATTACTTTTGTCGTCCCCAACATAAGGCAACTTGTTTGAAAGGGACGTTCTTAAAGGATTTGATTCGAAAGGAGTCTAAATTTAAGCGAGGTAGCTCAGCTGGTTAGAGCACGACCTTGCCCAAGGTCGGTTCGCGGGTTGAATCCGTTCCGGCTCAATGATTCCTAAGTCTGCTTAGGAATTGTTTTTTTATTGTCTGCCGGGTGTGTGGAACTTGGTAGACACGCAGACTTAAAATGCTGTGAATCATGCGATCGGCGGGTTTAATCCCGCCCCGGGTACATTGAAGCTCTGCCATTTGTAGAGGCTTTTTTGTTTCTATTCGGGTATGATATCGTGCGTGTATCATGCGATCGCTTCCGGCAAATCCGCTCTAGTTAGTAGAGTTGTTTATGTAATAGAGTGTTTCTTTTTTTTGTAAGGTATTGAAATAATAGGCTTCTCGTAGCGGCATTATCAGTACTCTCTTTTGATGCTTTCCAAAGAATTTAGCTAATTCTAACGCTTCTTTATTCCTTTGGTATTTACAGGAGTGTCCCCTCCTAGAGTTTTCCTTCTAGTGACTTTTTCTACTTTCAAATAAAAGAGATCCAAAGATCGCTCAATATAACTGATTACTCACCAATCTATTTTATTCCCAAGGTTCCCAGGGCAGGTTAAGTCTTTTTGAAAATTCACACACAAGTTTGGTTAGTGCTATTTTTGTTCTTATGCCAACATCTAATTTGTACTGTTATATCAGTAGTAGGATCGCAACTGATTTACAACGGATTGATTTTTGGTGAACCTATCAATTTCAAAAGGCCAATTATTGACTGTAAAACAATAAAGATGTCCATTGTCCTTATTCATAGCTAGTTATTGAAGTTTGCATACAACTGCAAAGCAGCTGCCAGCGTGCAAATGCAGTAAATAAAGTTTGCACGATAAGGAATTGGTTAGTTGTTTTATTATTGTAGAGTTTGAGCAAAAAAGGACGATCGAGCCCGAGTATGGAAAGAGTTTGTTGAACAAAATTTTCGAAGCAATTTTATTTGGAAAAGGCCTTACTGCTCCTGAAGTATCAAGGTGTAGACAGTTTTATAGGTATATCTCGAATTATTTGGAGACACTGACCCAAGTCTGCAAAATCTATTTCCTCAAAACCTTCTTTGGACAGAAGATGTCCCAGACTTTGAATTCAAATAATCTTTATAGAATGCATGCAATCACTGAGAAGGGTTGAATGAGAATTTAGGATTGTCCGCAGTCTGGTCGGGAACTTGGTGAAAAATTGACAACTCATTGAAGCCGAATATTTTCTATGAATAAGCATTAAAGGACATGGAGTTAAGAATTAAAGAAGATAAATGTTTGATTTTGAGCGCAGTGTTTGTCACGGAATCCTGAAAAATTGCAGATTAGTTCAACAAAAACAAACCTCAAACAGCAATTGATATTATATAAAAATGTTTACGCCTTTGATTCTTGACATTTTACCGAATTCGATTATTGGAGGTCTGATCTACAACTGGTTGTTGATCATTACACAATTTATTTTAGAACTAGGACATGGGTTTTGTTGTGAAGCTCGCAGAAAAGAATTAATTGAGTGAAAAACTATTACTTTATAGACTTGCTTTTTTATCATGAGTTTTTAAACTCCATGTTTTAGCTAGAATTGAATAGCAAGGAGAGTTTACACATGAGCGACTAGGACAATTTAAACACTTATCCTAAAATATTTTAGAAAAATATTGCAGAGAAAAGCGATTAGTCCTGCTATTGGACTTCTGTGGTAGCAGAAAAGACCAAGCTTTGGTAGAATATGCAACCGCAGGGAATGGATTGAAAATCTATTATCAAAGTATATGTTCACTACAGATACGAATAGTTAAAAACTTATTTAGAAAATGGATTGGATAAATTCACTTAATCCCCACCACAAAACATGAAAATCGGTCCTTGCTAACAGTAAATTTGTGTTTCCCTCTATCCACGTATTTTGATGCAATGGGCCATCAAGTGCTTTAGCATTGCCTCAGTAATGGCTGAAGACCACCCCCCCCCCCCCCCCCCTTGCCGAGATAGAAATTTGCGGATGCATTTGGATTCCGGATCTAAGCGCTTAGTCAGAAAAGTTGACAGAAGAGTTGATTTTTTTGCAGCTACATTGAACTGATGTATACTTCGTGATCACCTTTCCATATATTTTTTCTAGCTGAAGTTGTCCGACTCCATCGAGTGGAGATGATATTTTCATTTTGCACCCTTACCTCAATTTAAAAGGAGCACACCAGCTTTTGGTCTAATTAGAATGCGAGAAAGAAAAGTAGGAGGGATTGCTGCCCCTTTTACTGCAAGATTGATGGGCCGGCCCCATTTTTGCATTTCGAGCGTTTCCAATGAGGCACTGTAAGAAAACCAATACTGGTGGTTTATGCAAAGATGTCCTCCGATGAATGTGAAATGCTACACAAAGGTTTGGAGGTTATTTAGTAAGAAGGAATTGGAAAAAACACGCTGAATAGTTCAAAAACAATCGGAAGAGTGTATATGTGAAAGCCACGTTTAATGAGATTAGGATTGACTGGAATTTAAATGAAGCTGCTGAGTAGAGCATATGCAGGGCTTGCAATCCAGGAATAAAGGTGGCGATCACACATTGGGATATGTTTCCGTAAAGATAGTAGAAGTAAGAGCTTGTTCAAGGTGCTCGTTTTAGTGAGTGCCGGGTAAATTGTGTGTATTGTAAAACGAAACCAATTGGCGGTGTGAACTTGTACGGATGAGCGAGCACTTCTTTGAAATCGCTATTACGAAGCTATGGGATCGTATAGTAATGATAGACTAAGTGAGTTGATTTAAGCCTGGCGTGCGATTGATTTAAAGTACCAGAAATAGTTTTTAGGATTAAGTGATCAAATAGGGTTTACCCCTATTTTTTTTTTGGTTTATAGATGTCGATCTTGGTTTCTAGTCTTACACTAGTTCAATAAAAATGTTCTCGTTCTGATATTTTTTTTAAAATATGCAACATTATTTTTTTAGGTTCCAGGATTTTTTTAATTCTACAAAACAAACTGATGAACCAAAGCAAAGAAGTTACAGAAAATTTGAGGATATTAGAACCTGCCTGAGAATTTATGCAGATATTAAAAGATATCGAGGAATAGTCGATGGCGAAGAGGATCTTATAACTGCGAGGAAGATGAAGAGCATGCAATTAAGCGAATGGTTGCAATCCGGACGTTGTGAATCGGCGCAAGCAGCTGAATTAAAAGAATAAAGCACAACTCCAGTTTCACCCGCTAGCGAAGCAGAATGAAGCACAAAAACTCAAATGTTACGAGGTAAGCACAGTTCAAGTACCTTTTATATAAGTTATCTATTTTAATTATAAATACCTATGGATCCATGATATAGGAGAAATTAGATGGTTTGAGGAAATTTTTTGCTCCAAGATCATGGGATTTTGCGATGGTCAATTGATTTTTACAAGCACAAAACATCGTTATTTCAATTTTAGAACTTACTTATGGTGGTGACGGAAAACTACATTTTGCTTTACCAGGAATTTGAGGCGGTAGAGCTTGCTGTGCATGCAGGCAATGGTCCTGCTTAACTGATAGAAGATTGGGTCTCTAGAGAGGTACGACATAAACGTGAATGTTACAAATATGCCTTCCATATCACATGCTCTGGAACAGTAAGCAGTAGTGCTCCTGTAATCAAAGGATACCAACTGGGAATACCTAGGCAGGGATGCAGTGATTTACAGTTTCGGATGCAGGACCTAAACGCCAGCATGGCTGCAATAATGTAGACTGTAAACAGTTGGGAATGCAGGGGGCAGCAAACCTTCCAACATATGCGCCTTATGATAGTCAATTATAATTATATGCTTGTTGGAGTTTTTCATTAGGAATTAAGATTGTTCGTTGTTCAGTATTGAAAAGCGGTAGTTTATGTAACACAACTGCTTTTTTGGTTAAAGATTAAGGTTTTTATGGCATATGTTGCGTGGCTTCGATTTTAATAAGAACCTGCAGTTTATGTTAGTAATGCCTTCTTTTTTCATTATTCAGATGCGTTATTAACTAGCAATATCTATAAAGACTTTAATGAGTCAGAATTTGGGCTAATCGCAGTAATGGCTGTCAATTTTAGCGTATATTTTCCTATGCCAACTTTTTGTTGCAATGTGTCTGAACCAAACTACCACGGAAGATAGAACAACATGATAAAGACTGCAGTATCTTCCTTTGCTGGCTTTAAATTTGAATTCTTGCACCAATTAGCATTCTTTGCTGGATGTGTTCCTTCTAATTTTAAGTATCCACATGTTATTATTTCAGGGTTTGAATAGGCATGCTGAAATTCATTCTCCTTGATTCTCCCCCATTTCAGCTAAATATCTGATTCACCATCATTGTCAATATCCCCGAAGGAAATACGTTGCCCTTTTTGCTGTGGCCCACTCCTAGTTCAACGTTTGATCATTAGCCTTTCCCTTCTGGTTAATTATACTCTTTGGAGGAATTCCCATGTCATCTGGTTCCTCTGTAACCTATGTCAAAAAATCCAACCAACCGTCATTATTTACATCACCAAATTTGGCGCCCTCGTACTTAATGGAAAATCTAAACCCCAATGCTTTAGTTTGGTTGGTAATGTTCCGTCCCATTCCGTTGTGGTATAGAAATGCTCTGCTTGTAGCATCATACTCTGCAAAGTGCTTAGCTGAGGGAAGCAAGAACTTCCATTTCCTATTCAAAACTGGAGACAATAAATCCAACGGCACCCATCCGTTGTTATAAATCCCAACGGGTGTAAAGTTCGAAATGGGTTGCTTACAACCCGCTGTTAATGTGGTGTTCTCGAATGAGGTATCCCCTGTATTATTGCCTTTATTTTAAAGGTCGTAGTTGTGTCATTTGGTTATTTGAAAACAAAGATCCATTCAACCCATCATTGTCGTAATCGCCAAGGCAATAAAACCTTTTTCGTAAAAGCTTGATATTTGCTCCACTTTCTTACTTGAAACTTCATGAATTGTCCTTTTCCGTTTTTGATGTTAACCTCTTCGGTTTACTACCTTAGTATTCCATTAGACTCATTTCCCAATTAAAATGTCCGGTCCAACATCATTATTAAATCTGCCAATCAGCCAGTAGAAACGGCATAAACGAAAGAACCAAGCTTCAACTGTTACGTCCTAAAGGTCCCATCTTTGTTGTTTTGATAGAGAATTGCGATTCGACATTTAGTCGACCCCAAGGACTCTCTTACAATTAAGATGTCTTTCCATCATCATTATTATAATCAATGGGTTAAATATTAAACCGAGTCAAACCTTTAGTTTGGCCAGAGGGTTCGTTGATCCGTTAAGCAGCACTTGTTCCATTGTTTTCATAATATTTTAGATTGTTTTGGTTGAAGCAACCTGAAGTCATGATGTTCCCAATAGCCATCGTTATTAAAATTCTTCTTCACAGGCCCACTTGCTCCGATTTCGCCGACTCCTAGAAGTGCAGCAATGTTTATAAAAAATTATCTGACGGATTTTCTTACAAGCCATTAATTCAGATTGATTAACCATTCTTCAGGGAACTTTTCTGGGTATTCGCCTTACTGTTTTGATATAAGCGACGTTTAAAAGCCCATTGTATCTCCAATTCTTTCGGGTGGTATATTTAGAACTTTTTGTAAATCTTTTTTTTTTTTTTTTTTTTTTCAAAAAAAATTTGGGGCTTTCTGGTATTATCTGCAGTTCATTAAATTCCATTTTCCTTAATTGGAAGAATGCATTGAAGTGTGGTTGTGTTAGAATACATTTTCTTGTCTTCTCCCCATCTTAAATAAGCTAAGGCTATTGCATCCGTTTGTATCTTGTGTTGTTTCATTCTCGATTCGTCTGAATTATTGTGGAGCAAGCTTCTCTAAAATGTCAATAGCTTCATTTCCGTTTTGCCTACTTCTAACCAATTCTTTTTGCTTCAGCAATTGAGTGGGGGATGAGTTTGTAAAAATATAAGCTTATTTTTTCTGTGCATTTTATTTATGGTTCATTGCTTGTGATTTTCATCCCAACCTAATCAACTATCCAATAAACTAACCATGCCTTGGTGCGCGGCGTTCTAAAATCATAGTTGTTCACCCAGTCCATAGATGGAAAATTCAGATTGGTGTTCTCGTTGGAAAACCAATAAATAACCGATAATACTGATTAACTATAGCGAGTACAGAAAGAGTGTTTTTTTCGTGTCATTATTTTTATTATTGAGAGTGCCTTAAATTATAGATTCAAATCTATAAAATATTCTTACTCATAATTTTAAAAGTAGCAAAGAAAAATGCTTAAAATCGGCTATTTTAATGGCTGTAATGAGTGTTTTTTTATCCAAGGAGTTTAATTCTATATCTACTCGTATCGGAAATTTTGCTGTTTCATTTCTGAACGGTTCTAGATACCACAGTGGAAATACAAAGCTTATGGGCTGCCTAGTATGGGTAATAAGTTTGATGTGGTAGAAAGAGGTTCAACCCGAAGATTCTATTCTTGAAAAGTTAGTTTTCAAACACATTTAATTGGATGGACACCAATAAAAAAGGGATGACTTTCGGTATGTTTTCGTTTGGTGCGGCCTTATCTTATTGCTTTTCCTGCTTAAAATATTCGATATTAAAAATAGATTTCTAAATACGGCCATTGGGTTCTATTTTGGGCTCCTTTGGAGGTTTGTGATCAATGTGCGGCGTCCAATAGCTACAGGATGAAGGACGCTGGAGCAAAATCGGAAGACATCTTTGGGCTACTATGCCATGTAACTCTCGTACCATGAATATTATTGTATTGTCATGCTTTTTGCTTTTTTACCAATATATATTGATTATTGGTTGAAGTAGGGATTACCTTGGCTTGATTTTTATTGTTATACCCTTGTAGCGAACTTTATTTTAAAGAGAAGAGCCCTGTTATTCCGAAGAATTTCAAAAACTTGTATATGCTCCTGCCTTTAATCTCTACCGAGATGACTCCTTCTGAAAGTTACTTCCTCACAATTGAGGAGGCTCTGTAGCTGGGCATTTAAAATCTTATTTAAGAGTTTTGTGCGTTTCTACATAAAACTACACTTCCTTTGATGGATATTGCAGGCATTACTTGAGGAATCTTCTATCAGTATTTTGCGTTAGAAGATTTGGGTTGATTTGCGTAAAAATCTTTCTTCAACTAGAGAAGTGTTTACATGATGGCGAATCAGCTTTATTTGCGACCTTTCGGCATGTCCATTGCGTTTGATGTATTACATTACTATTCTTTTGGTCAGCAGGCACCTTCTACTGTTTGCAATGATACTTTATTTCTGTTGGGTTACCTTAAGCATTTATTCAGCTTTGTTGTAGCTAAAGTCGATTACTCCTTTAAATTGCTGTTCTGCTTTCTTTGTGTAGCAGTTTTCGGGTCTACGCCGGAATCTTTTGTAGGCATTATTTTCGAAAAGGAATGCCGTTAATTATCGATGGAAACTATGCAGGTATTAAAGAGCATCGGATGCTCCACTGATTATTATCGAGTCTTGATGATATTTGATAGGGGCTGGACTTATGAAGAGCTAACTCATTTTTAAATGAGCAGAAGAAGAACTGAGGTTGTCGAAGAGGTTCCGTTCGGTTATTCGGACTCCATTTTTAGCTAGAATAAATCAAAAGAAAAATATTTAGGTCTTATTGACGGCCTTGAAAGGTCTTGTAGTGCCTGATCAATTTGCTGTTAAAAAGAATACATGAGCCCTTGGCAAACTCCAGGAGTATCTTGCTTCAGGCGATGTGCACAATATGGTTTACCGGATCTGCTGTAAGCTCTGCGGAAGCCTCTATCTATTGCGATATTAATGGTAGAGTTTAAGCTTCAAAAGTTTGATTCATTTAAAGGAAAAGGCGTTTTTACATGCTGGCTTTTGTTGATTCAATAATGATGGTTGGTTAGATGTTTTTTTTATCAACTCGTAATGGGAATTATATTAATCGTCAATGATTCAGTCGATTTAAGAGCGAATTCAATAATCCGTCTGCCACAGTTGAAAGAGATGATTCTAAACCATCTCTCCTGGTTTTGCAGACGTAAATAAGATGAATTAATAGATCATCGTATTGGGCAGACTGTTCGATCGGTTCGCTGGAGCAAGTGATTAACGCGATGAAAGAAGCCCGAACTTTCAGTTAAATTAATCGAAGGGGGCTTCAAATTTAATCTTGAGCCCATTGATTGGTGCTTGATGGGAGACCCTTAAGTTGCTTTTGGTGAATTTTAATGGATGATGGAAAACGGATGCAATTGTGGGAAATGATTTTAATACACCTGATTTTCTATTTAGCGCTAACAAGGTGGGCTTGTGAAGAAGGTATGATCCGAAAATTAGTTAAAAATCGACGTTAACGCATGAGTGTGACTACTGCTGATATTAATATGACTTAATTTCTGGAAGTTTTGCCAAGTTCAATAGATAGCATTAATAAAGCTGGCACAAGGACGATGGGATTATTAATACGATTGTGAAGGAATCAGGATAATTAATTCAAGAGCGAAAGTGCATTGAAATATTGAGCTTCAACAAACTTTTCTAAAATCAAATTTACTAGAATTTATGGAGATTTTCCAAGATGAATTTATGCAGATTGTAATAGCTTTCGGAGTTAATTATTCGAATTCATAAAGAGTAGAAGTATTGTTCAGACCATGTTCTTACTTTGGAGCCATTGGGCCCGATTTTAATATGTTGAGATACAACACAAATAAATCCCCTTAATCCAGAGCTAAAGAAGGAAACTTATCAAAGTAAAGAGCAAGGGCGGTATTTTCATTACAGAAGATGCCAATGGGTTTTTTTAAAGAAGAAGACGAAAACAGTATAATTTGCCTGAAAAACTGGTTGGGCTGGGATAGTAAATTTTGCGGACCTAAGATACGCTGAATGGCAGGATTTATATATTGTAAATGGTTTTACATTCAGTAGCCAAGGGACATTATTTTTATAGAATTAAATGGGAATTCATTTCAAGAGCAAACCAAAAGATTGTCGGGCACTCATTATTATCTACAACTTACTGCTTTATACTTATGTTGATTATTGATTTGGATGAGATGTTATATATATTCAGCATACCTCTTTGGACTATTTCTATCTATGAAAAATACATTCCATAAACAATCAATGCTCTCTCAGTATGGGATTCTAGCGAAATAAGAATGGAGAGTAGGCGCTATTATTACCATATATTATGGGGAGGGCAATCTCAAAAAGAGAAGTTTCTTTAAGTGGCTAGCATAAATTCGTTCGAATGAAAACAAAAAGTTATATTTTTGGGCTAGGAGCGGCATAAAACCATGAGGAAGTAGAAGTAAAGTGCGAGGTTTCGGAGGTTCAACTATCAACCAACTTTGGTGCTGGTTCTATGTTATACCATCTTACGAACCATATTAGTTTAGGTAGGATCAATGATTGACACTTCTGTTGATAGCCAATATTATCAATTATCTTCTTGGTATCTCTGTTTTTTTACTTTTAAAGCAATTCTTTGTGTAAATGTCTTGTGTCATAGAGCGATGTGATTGATTAAAATGCAGATCTGGAATTCATCGGTTGAGAGTGTTTCCAATCTTCATTTAATGTTCGTATTTGCCAATGAAGTCAACTGCTAGTTGATCTTTCTAACAAGAATTTGTGTTGATGATTTAAAATGTGGATCGATAAAATGATCCTAGGTGATTGCAATCAAAATCTTACAAAATCTAAGAAAAAACTAATTCTTGGGGAACCGATTTGCCATACTTCACAAAGTGTCGGATTGACATCTTTACCATTTTGGGTTTTGTTGAATGGGAAACAAGAAACTTTAATCGATCTAAGGATTTCGAAACAAAGCTTAAAGCAAGTCACGATAGGCGCTTTTTGGGAATTGATTTTAATAGGAATGAAGATTCCATGCCGGCTTGTGTGTGCACTAACTCGAAAGGTAAGTTATATTTTAGCTGCAAGAACTTCTTTAAAGAGCGATTGGCTGCTTTTGGTACTGGCCACATAGATCAATTTTAAGGCATCAATTTTTAATTGCTTCGGTTGTTTAATGCATCACAATATGCAGGTATCCTTACCTGGAAGAATCGAAAGAATTATCGTTTTTTTGGATTAGTTTGTTAGTGTAAGTAAAATAAGGGGTGGTAAGAATAGCCGAAAGTTAGAAGCTTTTCTATTAACTCCTCAAGCCGGAAGGACTTGTCATTCATTAAGCCGAGATGTGAGTATCACACTAATAGTAAAAGTATATAAATTGATTGATAATTGTTTATCATTAAAAGGTTTTTGTTTACATAGTGTCTGCAATTTTAAGAATTAATGTTTTAAATTTACTTAACTTAAGGTACAAGCAGACTAATGAACCAAAAATGTGGTGAGTTAAAAGGAAGACTGTATATATTTGTTATGACGTATGTCTTAATCCAAAATAATTTACAGTCAGAAACTAATCTGCGTGGTAAACGAGCTACTAAGACTTCTCCAACGTTATAAAGTTAAAGAATGCGGTTTAACGACTTTAAAATACCGAATACAAATCCAAACAGGTCAAATGAATTCCAAAGATAATGGGTTTGTTTGTTTTAAGAATTGTAATCTCTTTCTTCAACTTTAGCAACTTCCCACCTAATAATTATTGGTTTTGATTTGCGTTCATCAAAGTTGGAACGATTTCCTTAAACTTCACTCGGAAATATGGGGAGCCTTGTTAAGTGAAAATTTTACTGGTATGATATCAGAAGAATATTTGAAGAATAATCGGTTGTTCACTGTAACCCGAGTTTTTCCTTTATGCGGATTGTATGTAGTCGCCAAATAACAGCTTATTGCACAAACTTAAAGATAGAGAAGGAAGTGGAATTGCAGTTTTCAATAGCCATAGATTTACGTTTACAAAGAACATTTGGCCCCATTTATATTTGAAAGATTTTAAATGGAAAAGAAAGCAAACGATTTGAAACTAGGATTGGGAGACCTTGTTTTGTATAGGGGTTGTTCGAGTTTGATACATTGGCGAAGGGGAAGCATTATTTCAGGAAAAAGTTCTCTTCAAACTATTTCTATTTCTATGTAGACCCCCGAAAGGACCCAATGAAGCAGTTCAAAAATTTTCGATTTTTTTTTTTACAGTTCTTTCCGGGGCTGGTTTTTTCGTTGTGC
>Ga0163217_1087872_pt1 | contig 13505 bp, 6 predicted proteins | sample SynspAceP_FD_185933 | JGI IMG/M metagenome (GOLD analysis project Ga0163217, IMG submission 185933) | Saline lake microbial communities from Ace Lake in Antarctica - Synechococcus sp. Ace-P (PacBio error correction) | ecosystem: Environmental > Aquatic > Non-marine Saline and Alkaline > Saline ... | reverse complement strand
GGGATAGCATTTAAGTCATAGGGTTGTAAATGCACCATACTCAAAGAGCTTGCCCGCCAGTGTAATATCTAAACGTGGTCGCCGGTATAGTTCGCGCATTTGGTCGGTGGAAATAACGGGTAAATCGTCTTTACCCACGAGCAAGCTAAATTATCTGAAATCGACATCAAGTAGAAACACGCGTGGTGCGAATTATCCTATCCAAAATACCTTGGCACGAAACAAGCCTCAACTGGGAATCATAATCGTGTGGTCGAGGAAATATGATATCAATTTTCCCGCCTGAGTTCTGGAAAGTGGACTTATCAAATGAGGTTTGAGGCTTTGTATAGCGATGGGAGGAGCCTTCAGTGGCAAAAATAAGAACAAAACTCAGTTCATACGAGTTTGTTTGTCTCATAATTTAATCGCGTACGTTTATCATAAAAAAAAATGGCCTTTAACGAGCAATTCACAAAATAGCCGAGATGAAGGGTTTGCCCAATGTTATAATGTTTGCTTTAAATAGTCAATAAGTCGGGACTGCGTAGATTGCAACCGAGCTCGACTAAGATTGCCCAGTTTATTCATATTGCTTTGGAATAACGGGTTCTTTGCAGCAAATATTCTTCAAGGTATCTGACCCTCATGGGCAGTTTCTTATCCTTTGTTTGGGTTTTTATGGCTATCATCGTCTTTTTTTATTGGAGGACTATTAGATTTGCACTTTATAAGGACTTTTCTGCTGTGTGCGGTTTTTATTTTCGTTCAAATTTCTGATGTTTATGTCATTGAAAAATAAACAGCAAAAAGCTAATGGTAAAAATCCGCTGTATTCAATTTGCAGCAATGATCAGCGCTTAATGCCTTTTAGTAGTTTGCTATTCATTAATGTGTAATTCGGTTTAAACGGTTTTTCTGCCTAGTCTAATTCAACTTTCAATATTTACACGGTTCAATCAATCAGAATGTTTAAATGCAGCAAATCATTACATCAATTATCGATCCTGATGAACAATATTTAGTATCTTCGATATATATTCTAAAAAATGACTATTTGCCTCATTGCTCTAAAAAAGTGGCTGACTTGTGACTCATGTGGGACTCTCGGAGTCAGATTCGTATGGACCAGCAGCTGATTGCTGATCTGGTTGTCTTGCGACGAGTTGAAACCAATTAAAAGGTCCTCTGGCGATATTGCAGGGAATATAACGCGCCGCCGTCAGAATCAGTCTGGGATCTTAAGAATAAAATTTTTCGTTTTGTTTGTGTAAGGCTAACAGGCTTTGTTGTTAAGCATGAAATTCTCGAGTGTCTGGTTGCCGCCGCGCGAAATAGGATAGATACTCTTTTGTATTCCATTAATTCAGTCGATAACCTAACAATAGCAATATTTGGCACCAAACTTTATCGGAAAAAACTGCAGGAAGAGTGAATATGAGCCGCGGTTTGTTTGATGGAATTATATTATTGAGCAAAACATGTTATAGTCATTGTTTGGGTTACCGTAATTAATTATTGCTTTGTAATAAATTGTCATATGTAAATTAACTTATTGTAATATTAAGTTGCAATTTGATTTTAACCATAATTGGCGGAGTGATTAGATGTATTGCAAAGAAAAAGCCGCTGGATCGGCTTTTATTTACATCTTTTTTATTAGTTATATAACATGCTACTAGATTCTGTACTCAAACTTGGGTAACGCGCACCTAAGTTCATTACATGTCCACATCATCGCTTATTCACGGTGAAGACTATTTTTATTATTGTTCGGATTCAATGCACACTTAGGATCTTCACCCATAATCGTATTACCGTCAGTCAATTTGTGATACGCTTCGTATAACGAGATTAGCAAGACACAATCTACTTGTTCATTTAATAATTTCACCGCATTATAAGAAATACGTGCTTGGAAATCATCTTTTCATACATACCAACTAGGTAGCAGTATCGTTTAAGCCTACTTAAAGCAAATGTGGTGAACACTTGTACTACCTTGATTATTCAAAATACACTAGCGACGAAAATGTAGTTGGGCCTTGCACACCAAAGCAGTTTACCAAAGAATCTTGTTACCCAGCAAAATTCTGCACACCGTAAATCTCCTCTTAACGTTGTGGATGTAGAGGTTCTTGAAGTGTAAGGTCGTTGAATTAGATCTATATCCAGGCCTGTACGGTTGGCTAAGTACGATGTTTTGGTCTCAGACCGGTAGATATCATGGCCAAATTGAATATATTCAGGGTCATTTGGCGTGTTAAAGTTTAACAAAATACGTATAGTTTGTCATTTACGAAAAGCACCGATGTCCCGTAGTCAGCTTTGACGCTGCTTGAGCGCGAGGTCACCGTAGAGTCACGTATTCTAGTAGATTGGCGATCAACTTGCTGGAACCGATAAATTGATTACGTCTTTTTCAAATATATGCCTGGAAAAGTAACTGTGAAGGGTGTAGTACCACTCTATGCAAGTCAAAATATGGCTTCGTTTAAGAGTAGCAACCAGGTTTGGTGATGCAGTGGTTAGACCCAATAAGTTTGAGCCACCGCTCCGACCAAACAGAAGCAGATGCCTAAACTACCTAAGCGCTCTGCAAATGTTTATACGAAAGTGACCACTCGTCTGAATCTTAAGGTAAATCATGCTAGTAATAGTTAATCGTGTGTTTTGCGCTGGCAAAGTCAAATGTCTAGAGCCGTCTCGCGAATCGCAGTCTTATTTCTTCCCATACTGTTTTAAAACGCTGTGCTAATAAATAGAGGTAACATCGTGGTTTATAACGCACTCAGCAAACATTAAATCATCACGCCAATTCGCAGTACGTGAATTGAAATATGCCCGCTGGGTTTGTCTCTTTACCGTCTTTCAGCGTTTGATCATGGATGCGGGTTAAAATATTTGCATAACGTGGCATTTGTTGCTGCTTCGTACATTTCCACAGCGTGGCATTTAAGCCATAGCCACATGACGTGGACTCCATCTCAACTCCCCTGAATTATCAAAGGGTTAACTATATCGCCCAAACTCCTGGAAACTGATTCCCATTCTAGGCAATGTTTTCAGCGCATATAATTGATTACGAGTTCCATATTACGTTTTCATTACCCGAAAATCAAATTACATCGTCAAACTTATACCATCAATTTTTATTGTTGTCGTAGCTTTTTGATCGGCTGGCGCAAATGAAAGATGAAATAATACATTGAACCCGATTGCCTTCCATAGACTTTACCTGCGTTACCAACCTTTAGTGTCATCATAGGCGTTTAAATATAAGCTGGGAATTTTCCCGCAACCCATTCTTGGGGACACGGGTTAGGATTCCAGTCATGCGAAGAACTTGTCCTGGAAGTTCACGCGTTTGATTTTGAATCTGTGCATCATTTAAGAAATTCTATTTATTTGATATTGAAGTTAACCAGGAGCTTAAGGTATTTTGTTTTGGTCGCGGTCTTGTGTTCATGACCTTTCAATCAATGCATTGGATTAACTTCTTTGAGACTATATCATGTGGCATAGGTTGATTATCATTCACAGCCTGAATTTATCCCTGTTGCCATGCGTTGCCGGTTTGGCCTAAAGTTCTTGAATGTGGGTTCAGCAAAGTGTGCTTACTTCACGGTGAAAATTTCGTGGAAGCGGAATGATGGAGTTGTGCATTTCCGTGATACCGCTGAGTATCGTAAATCATAACGCAAAATCATAAAGCAGATATAACTGGCATTGATCCGGCGCATTAGTTACGCGATCCGGGTTTTCGTGCTTACTTGCAGCACACATCATCCCAAGTGTATATACCCCATCATTAACCGTGGATCCCACAAGAGCCTGAATCCGTTTGGTGGATGGCAGACAATGACACGCCCCCCAAGTCTTATTCATTAGTGAAGTGATATACTATACTCTGGATAAACATCTCACCCGCACGTGTTATGTGGTATCCATGGCTGTTTGCCACCAACTCAACAAACTATCACTGGTCAATGGTTTAGGCCCCCATTGATGTATGTTGATAGTGACCCATACACCGTTGAATTGCAGTTTAGGTTTTGTGACTTCTCAGCCCTTACGCTCAACCTCGTTTGGAAAATCAAATGCTCTTGACCGCCGCTCCAATTATAGTTGTGCGGAATGGATGTACGGCATTTAATTCCAATTATTCAGCCTGCAAACCACGCACGGTACTAGAACTTCCCGTTAGAGCGACTGATGAAAAACAGTAATACCTGTAGTGATCAGCAAGGTAGTATTGATTTACCTAATTCGCCAGAAATGCTGTCAAAAAACCATTGATTCACCGTTTGTGATGTTGATGCATTTAACTGCGCCGAATACCGCGTACTGAATATTCCAGTTTCATCTGAAAGTGCTCTTGTGCCATCATATGTTGTATCATGACCGGCCCGAGCATTAAACCTCTTTGCAGTTGTTTTATTAAATTTATTATGTTCATAGGTTCTGGCCTTTTGTGTTCATGTTATTGAATCAAAATACCATCGCTTACAAACACATTAAAATAACGAATAAGTGCTTAAACGTTTCATAAGTTAATTGATGTTTTAACGACGTGTAACTAAATTTGCGATTTTATTAAATACCCCTTAAGTATTTTTGTTGACGTGATAATATTTTTTTTTAACTTCATTTTATGCTATTTAAACCGGTATTATTCGGGGAGTGTGGTATTTAAATGTAACTGCACGAGACTTGCTTACAATGAATAAAGATATGCTAAAGAAAAGAAATAAAAATCTAATAAAAACGTTTTCATGTTTTATTAAATATAATAATAGTGTTATCTTGGTAGTTATGTACCCAATGAAGGGAGTATTAGGTAAGTTAATTACGTTCTGATGAGGCCGTTAGTTTAATTGGGTATTCTTGTATACTATATGATTGTTTCAGATTAGACAGGCATTCAGGTTTGGTTATTTATAGTATAAGTTAGAGGTGATGAGTTACCAGGGGCCTGAGCACTTGATTCTGGTTCCTACCAGATGGTTTCCGATATTTAATGAAACATCAATTAGTTTACAAGCTCGCATGTTTATTCTGGATTGTACCCATACTCAGGTAAATGTAGTATGTTATGACGGACGCACCTCAAGTATTCTTATGTATAAAAGTTTATCACGAGAGAGAACAACTGAGGGTTATAAATCCTAGCGGTCAGATTGTAAAGTACGTTGTCGCGCTATTTGCCAACTATCTAAGGCAAATAAACATATCCCCACAAATATCTGCGTTCAGACTGATGTTTCATACTTGGTTATTTCAATTGCGTTTTTTAGCTTTTAGCTACCCCCAAATCATGTTGATGCCTTGTTCTTGCTGTTGCAGCCTTCGTTATTTGTCTTTAGTGTTGTAGTTAAGGCGAACACCAACTCAAGCCCGGCATTCGCGTTGTACTCTTGAGTTCAGACCACGCCCCCCAAAAAATTACTTAAAATCTAGACCAATTGCTTAATAATATGTCATGAATACATGGTGGTCGATGTTTTCAGAGACCTTAGTACCTAAATAGCGATTCACATTTTCTAAGAATATTGGTTTGGGATTGTTGGCGATCATTAAATCGGGCACATCGCATAACCCCCTGTTGTAATAAACTGACATATGATTGATGGCACTTCTCATCTTGTTTATTAAAATTTGTCCGCCAAATCAGCCCCCCACGTGTTCCAGGTCTTATACGTTTTTGTGAGATTTTGGCCCATAGATAATATCTTAATTGAGTGACTTGTACGCTGACTAATAATCGTCGTGTAACTGTATTCTTCAGAACTCCACAATTGTTCGTATAGTTTCTTGGCTTAAACTGACTCAACGAGTATATTGTCTATACCCGCTGACTGACAGTTATGAAAAAAATTCAGGACTGCATAAACTTGAGAAGCTGCGAAAGCTTTATTGCTATGGCAGGTAGCATGGCTAGATATCTTACGGCAAACTTTATGCCGTTGTGCTGCCTCAAGCGCAATCGCACTCCCGTTGTCGTAATGAATAATTAAGTGAATGGGGGATGGTGCCGTAAAATAAGCTAATGTTGTGGACAGTTTGGGCTAAATATTAGCAATACGTTGATATACCTTTGATGCCCTCCAATAAACACAGTCTTCAAATCCAACGTACCTGTCTGGTGAGATAACTTGTTTCATATTCGCCGAATTAGGTGACAGAGGTCGTTATCAATAACTCTGATAATTATTGTGGTAAGATATCGGATTTCATTTCCCGTGCACGTAAAGACAGGATTTTGGTAGGAAACCATTATTCGGCTGTCAAATTGGATAATATACAAGTTTGACTGAGAGGCGTGAGATCAGATCCCCATACTTCCTAAAAAATTTTGACCATTTAAAAAAGCGTTATTGTTTTATATACACTTCTCTTTAGTCGTAGCATAAATTTTGGAAGTGACAATAATGTGATTCAAGGGGCAGTGCCATTTTGTTTACGATTTTGTCCACGCACACTATCCACTATCCCGTTTGAGTTGCATTGTATGGATATTTTGGTCGGAGTGCGGGTCATATAACTGCGTAGGTATATGCTGGCAAGCGCAATGTTTGCTGTTCTAGAGGAGAATATGGATCAGACGTATATTCAGTTCAATTGACCTGTATGAAAACCCGCTCTAGTCGTAGTGACGAATGGTGATTAGTCCCCAAACGAGTTTTCCTAAAATACTCAAGTAAGGGTCTATGTCGGGGAATAAATTGGCTTACTTCAGTTATGATAAGTTGTGTTAGTCATCGCTATTTGTTATGTTGTCGTACTAAAAAGAAAAAGCGCTAAAGCGATTAGACTATGTGTTATTTAAGCATCTCTGAGACATCCGTGCCCCAAGTAAGATTTTAAGGCATAGTGAATTGATCATTTATAAGATAGATTTATTAGTTTGTTGTTTTTGAAGTTTTATCCATTAACTTTAAATTAACCTCCCATTGGTGAAGTATCTACAAGATGTGCGAACTTGCCCCGAACAAAGCTATTAGCAATGAAAATTTGCGAAAAATTCGCCCGGATGGTCGGCCGATCTCCATTTGTTACAATCATTCGTTTACATAAGGTAAGAGCGATATTGTTGGTTGGAGGTACTGTGCTTTCATCGTTTTCCTGACGAGTAATGGGGGTTACGACTTTATTTTTATTATAAACCATATTGTGTCGCTATATTTGAGATGAACCCGGTGAATTATGTGCTTTTAAGTTTAAGTGCTAATTTAACTAACGAGTCATTAATTTTTATCTTTCCTTGCCGAATTCAAAAGTCATGATTTACGTCCCGAAACGGCAACCCGTTATTGATGTAAGTGCTATTTGAAGATAAGGGGAGCGCTAAATTTGTAGTTGTCTGGGCGGGATAATTTCCCTGAAAGGGTCGAATTCAGTGTGGAAGTTCCCAGTCGCGATGCGAACAATAATGGCTGATGTCATTTAGATTGCCTTGTTTTGTTAACGGAACCGTAGATGATGCCTAATCAGATGCAGTGTTTTTTTCTAGGTATTAAATTTGATATCTGAGAGAGTGGGGGCATTGTGCAAAAAAGTATGTTAAGCACTTGACTAATCAAAATTATGCGGTATATTGCGCATTGTTTTCAAGTTGTTAATTAGTTATACAGTAGAGTGTTAATGCGTCCAATTTGAATTTCTGCAAATGAATACGGTGAAATCACAAAATTAAAACGATATACTCTTCATGCCATTTGCGGTTCTGCTAATTCTTGTTTCCCTCCTGGTTACCTTTCGTTCCATTGCCCATCCCCTATTTCTGCTCTTTGTATAACGGGCGCTGTTTTTGTCTTCCACTTTATACTTATTTTAGATTGTCTGTCCAATTTGCCGATGACATTGTTGCATTTTACTGTTTTGGGATAAAACTTGAGATTTGTCGACCACCCGTTGGCGATGTTTGGCATTTGTTATTTGTGGGTCTAAATTGTCCCCGGTCATATGTTGAGGTGAAAAAGACTTTATAAATATTTTAAGTTTTGTACCCCGTCCTGCATGGTGTGGGAGGCATGTTAACGTTTTGAACATCAATTATTACAGCTTCTTTCAGTAAAAGACCCAGCACAATTGATGTGACATCTTGGTTGTAACTAAGTGGACTTCATTTTAAATTCCAGATCCGTCGATTCTCGACAAACCAGTTTACATAACCAGATAAAGAATGCTGCTTGACGGCTTTTTGTATAATCCTGCAATTTAGTTAGGTTAAGGGTACTTGTATCGTGGGAAAAATGGTCGATAGTCAGAGTTGTTTTGGACTACCACGGCGGTTGGTGTGGATGCCCATTGTTTATTAATTCATTTCCTGCTTGAAATGCGCGTATATTGCTATTTATATTATTTTACGTATGCGGTGGTTTATACCTTCCATTACCTAATATATCGCTGGGGATTGACATGGTCGATAATGTGATTTGTTATTACCCCCCGTATGTATGTGATTTGCCTTACGTGGCGTAGTAATTTATTAATGGCTATCTATAGAAAGGTAGCCAGCCTGAAGATTTTATGTATTTTTATAATTACGGTTGAGCACTAATGTATAGTATTTTGGGACAGGTGCTATTTCTTTGTGTATACTCAAATATAATATTGTGCACCCCAGAACAAAACGTCTAAAGATCTTCCCTATGGCGCTTCAATCGTTATAAATTTTGTTAGTTATCAACCTTCTTTCCCCAAATTTTTTTTTTTTTTATTTTCTTTTTTTTTTTTTAATTTTTAAAAAAACCCTCAATTGCATTTCTCTTAATTTTGATTGAAAGAAAACACCGGCTGGGGCCATGGTTTCGCGTTCAAGCGTTTTTTTACGTTATCTTTAGAATAATAGACTCCCATTAATACCGGGTTGCATGAAACTCAGAATTCAAGTCCTTAGATCTTTATTTGGAGATTGAGAAGTACTTTTGAGACGTCGCAAGTTCAATTGGATATTCCAATTCTAACCCCCAGTAGCCCTAGGACCGAGTTAATTTTTCGCTTAATTAAAATCATAAAATACGGTCAATTTAAACTCCAAGACGGACACTTTTAGTATTTCGCATACTTTGTGTATATTTGATTATTTGAAGTGGGACTATGCTACTCTCTATATTATACGTGTGAGGCTTTTTAGAACTAATGGGTGGTTTGACCCAATTTGTGCGATGTGCCATCCTTGTTTTACTATAATTTTTGTTTGTGATTGCTCTACATATACCAACTGGGTCATATAGTAACCTCATCGGAATCCCCCAATGAATTGAGTGGATTTTAATTGAATTAGAACCCATATTTTGAGCGAGCCAATAGCGGCAGGGGGTTTCGCTTAGCGGTACTTTGAAATTTGAGTGTTGGGTGTAAAAGGGGTAGATGCTGTTGCTTATCACACTACCCGCGTGACTTGTGTTTTCGATATTAAGCCTGTTTAAATGGTTTAGTAACCATCAAGTTGAGACTTAATTGTTTTCCCATTATTGTGATTTGTTCTGTTCTTATGATTCTATATTCTATTCTCCTTTTCTTATCACGTCTTGGATATATATTGAAGCCCTAGATTAGTCGGTTTTGCTGTTTGTGAAAATTAGATATTGCGATTGAGTTATCGGTAACAGCCCTCAAAAGCTAGTCGTTTTAGTTTGGTGATTTATGACCTCCCGCAGATATGCCCGTAATTTTCTAATACTGCTAAATTTGAGGAGCCTGGGAAGCATTTTTTTTCAAATCACCATAGGGGTCCGGACAGTGTCGCATGAAAAGGTTGTTCGAGGAAGAACGAGAAGTGATTTATTCCAGCCCGAAGGCAAATGATTGTGTTGGATGCCGCCCAGTATTATGATGGTGGTTTGAGATTGCGATTTAACTCAATTTTAGGACTGTTATCACAATTGAAAGTTGCCATACCCAAACGTGATCATCGGTAGGGGTTTGTGAGTGTGCGAGATGCACTGCGGTTGGCAGAATGTTGTGATTTAGTGAAATTATGTGGGAAAAGCTGGGTGCGCCACATGAGCGGAGCAGGATTTAAGGATAGGGGCCAGGGGGTTAAAGCCCCAGGGTTTGAGGAGGGAAAGGAGAGAAAGGAGATGTGAATTTGGGTGGAATGGTGTACAAGCAAAAGGTTTAGGTGGTAGTGTTGATAAAGGGATGAGGCGTTGGTGTTGCAGTGAGGTCCGAGAGGTAAGCACACCACCATATGGGTTATTTAGAACCGTACCAGTAAGGGGAGTTGCGCTATGGGCGGATGGTACGGGCCGGAAGACGAAAGTTTGGAGGCGCCTGGAGAGTCGGGCTGATGCGGGCTACAGGAGCAATATGACGGCTGAGTATTCTGGCTGAGTCGGGAGGGGGGGTACAAGTGTCGAACGGCGGGAGGGGTGTACTCCCGCCTAATTGTGCGGCCACGAGAGTGAAAATACGTGGCTCTGTGGACTGGAAGCAGAGGAGTGGTGACAAGAGTAGATGTGGCAGGAAGGGCGCCACACCAGGAGGACAAGAAGAGGGTGTCTAGAGGATGGTGGAAGACTGCTTGTGCGCGTTTAGCATACATCTAAGCAAACGAATGGCCCCATTCGGTGATATTATGAAAATCTGACCCGGGTGAGAAATATTGGGGCTGAGTGCCTTTGAGATTAAGATTAATGGCAGAATGATTCACGTATTTAACCTGGAGTATTTAATGTACCAAGCGATGTATGTTGAAGGCAGAACTAAACGGCACTCTAGATGAAGATGACTCAATTGCAGTGGCTAATTGGCTCCGTGAGAGCGGGATTTTTCTACCATCTGGGAGGTCGTTTGCGTGGCTCTATATGTGTACACTTGGGGACATAAATACACCAATAGCGGACGTGCAGAGAGGAGGCTAGATGGATAGACAGGAAATGGAGACTTAGACACCCACAGAAACACAATGCGACACAAGCCCAAGAGAGAGAGGTGACGGGAGTGGGCGGCGAGGGTGTTCTCGATAGAACAAGATTGAAAGGTAACCGGGGAGAGACGTATGGCGTTTATGGCAAAACGAGCTGGTAAGTATTCATGTCGAGAGTCAGTGAAAGGGATCGGGATCGGATAAGCCATAGAAAAGCGCAGACAGGCAGAAAAGGTGTATAGGATAAACTTGACCAGGGCCTCATGATGAAGGCAACGGGGTAGGAGTCAAGTGGATGCTGAAGAGCACTTTATTTGCTGCTAAAGAACCGTTATTCTCCAAAGCATAGTTGGGGGAATCTTTGGAATGGCTTAGTCGAGAGGAGAGCTCGAGTTTGTGGCGAATCTACCCAGCGAAGGTGGTCTGAAACTAGGTTGCACCTATTTATACATAGAGCAAGCATAATTTTTAGGTGTAATGGTATCATATTCAATCATTCGGCGGAGGGGTATGGATTTCTGGCTGGGGAGTGAGCAGACGTAGTTTATAGGATTAGAGAGTCCTAATATATTTTTGTATAGTGAATAGGGGGAACTAAAGAACAGGGGGCGGTGACAAGAGCGCTGGGATTTAAAGTTATTTATGGTTGAACGATTACTTCGTATTTGTGAGGTTTCTTTGGTAGACAGTATCATAGGGTATTTACCATCCCACTGTGAATATGAGCTATGCGTTTATGGGTTTCATCGGGGTTTTTTTCTTTCTCCTCACCTGTTTACGCGTATGGCCCTTCAAATTTCCTTCCGCTGATAGCAGCTTAATGTACGGATTGAAACAAGTATGCGGAAATGATATTTTATATTCCTCGACCACACCAGAGATGTTCCAGTTGAGGGATTTGTTTCGTTGTTATGTGTGTTATTTGGATAGGTATCGCAGCACGGCGTGTGTGGTGTGTCATATATTTTGATTGTTTTTATATGTTGCTGTGTTGGTGGGTATGTATGGGTGTATGTTCTGTGTATTTACCACCCGACAAATCGCGAACTTATATCCGGACCGTGTGTGTGTATTGACCTGGCGGGCAATGTGAGTTTTGGTGGAATTTTTAAAACCCTGATTAAGAATGCCTATCCTTAATTTCCAGAGGCGTTTGCATTAAATTGGAACTAGAAGCAGGTGATGTTGTGTACTACCAGCATGTTTTGGTGGCATCAGGTTGAGGGTTTTAATCCCTGTGTATTTAATATGGTTGGAGTTGAGCACCATTATATTCTGTGTGTTAATGATGTTCGTGTGTGTGTGAGTGTGTGTGTGAGTTTTACGCGAGAAAACTGCTCATGAAAAAACAGGGCTGGGGAAAACTCATTTTGATTGACTACATATTTTTTGGTGATCTATGTTGTATGGTGTGTCTTCGTGGGGTGGGTGTGTGATGCTGTGGGTTTAGGTGAACTGGGTGGTCCTCAAAAGTCGTGAACGGTATGCTGATTAGTGTGGTGCTGGGTTGTTGAATAAACTAACCGCGGCTTGTATTATATTGTGTAATACGTAAAATGTTTAAAATTAGTGTGTGTGAAGTTGTAAGTGTAGGGAGATATAGAGAATGAGAAGAATATATATAGAAAGTAATAAAGATAAAAAAAGTCGTTATCGCTGGAGGAGGCACCGCTGTTTGGTTGCCGCAGAGCTCTTGGCTAACATACTGGAGGTAAACTAGTTGAAGTTACACTAGTTGAATTTATCTTCAGTATCGGTACTGTTTGGATGTCGGTTGAGCGACCATTCCCTCCATGCGCGGTTTTCCACTGTCTAATGGTTAACGGTGTGTGTATGAACAAGGAGTTTCATTGCGAGCGCGACAAAATGCAACCTTTAAACTTGGTTATTTCCTTTTGAAAAACTGGGGGAAAGATAAAAAATCTTTTTCACCTTTTCGGCACGGGACTGCGCACAAACGCAGCTTTTAGGCGGATTTCCAAACACTTTTGGCGTGCATTGGAAATAAAGGGATTATTGCATTGCCTGAGTTGGCGCAATTTTACCAGTTCTCGCACCACACGCTTCGCGCCTCAAACAGTGAACAAATTTGTCCCACATCAAAAATTAGCTTTGTCATTAATTATCTCATCTTGAATGCTTACCACGTTACGCTCACTTTTCTGCGAAATTCGAGGTGAAAGAGGAGTAGAAGATATAGAAGGATGCAGTTAGAATTTGTCGTACACCACATGAAAAAGAAGTGGCGAACATAAAAGGCTCTTTGAAAACTGGCCGGGAATGGACAATGTTTGATTGAAGGGGGAATTTTGTTTATTTGATTGCACCGGGCTTCAACTGGGCTATTAAGTTGAGGAAGGACCTTTGAATTACGGGTTACGAAGATTGGTTATTCCCACTGGGGCTTACCTGTTTGTTTGATTAAGTTGCATGATAAGCAGTTTGCAAACAGATTATGTTGGACGAGCCCTAAAACCTGTATACACTATCCAATTGCCCATCAAAAAAACAGTTGCTTGGCAATTTGGGGGCAAATTGACCCCACTTTTGCAAAAACCACCGAAAACCGGGCATAATGGGTTTGTTTGTTTCTTTTTTTTTGTAAAAATCCCCTTCTTTTAAAAAAAACTCTTGGGGTTTGTTGCGATCT
>Ga0163217_1045565_pt1 | contig 13505 bp, 11 predicted proteins | sample SynspAceP_FD_185933 | JGI IMG/M metagenome (GOLD analysis project Ga0163217, IMG submission 185933) | Saline lake microbial communities from Ace Lake in Antarctica - Synechococcus sp. Ace-P (PacBio error correction) | ecosystem: Environmental > Aquatic > Non-marine Saline and Alkaline > Saline ... | reverse complement strand
TGTATTTTGCTCCGCAGGTCCCGCCGCACAGCAGGTCGACCCTGGCCCCCGCTTTTGATGGCACCAGGGCCAGATGGCCGCTGGTCAGACCGCCACCAGATCAAAAAATGTGTGCCGCCAACCCCTGGCAGGCGGCCAGATCGATCGATTGCTGTGTTTGCATAGCCTCTTTGCCGGATGGGCAAGCCACGATGGCGAGCCCCAGCTTCGGCAGACACAGACGCCCGCCACCAGTTGCGATTCAACACGAGGGCCGCACAACTGCACGTCACTCAGGGTCACCTCCAGCGATGCGGGGCCCTGCGCTTGGTCCAAGGCGATCTTGCTTCACCGAGCCGCCTTGCACGTGTGAACCGAAGCTGGAAGTCAGGCCTCACGACGCTGCGGCAGAAGTCAGCAAAGAGGCTTGATTGTTGGGGGAGGCCATAGGACCTTCGCAAGTCCCAGGTGCGCTGCCTTTCTTGGGAGCATAGTCGGGCGCTAGAGGCATGGGGGTTCGGGGTGCGGATGGTGGGATGAGGGGGAGCGCAGCCAGGGGGATCTCGTTAACGCCGGCAATCTGGCTGTACCAGACGACAGCAGGTCTCCCCGTGGCGGTCGCGAGCACCCGCAAGGCCGGCGCCACGGGCCTTTCATGCAGCCAGCCTGGCAAGCAGGAGCAAGGTTGAGGGCCTGGGCCGGCCCGCGATCCACCAAGCTCAGCCATGAGCAGGCCACCCCCGCTGTATTGCAGCTGAGCAGAGGCCGTGGATCTTCTAACGTGTGAAAACAGAGCGGCCGAGGGAAACACCTAGCATAGCAGGCACCGTGGTTTCAGCCCCAGTCCGCTGGTACCGCGGACAGATCGGCAGCCGCTCGCTATGCCGCATTGGTATGCAGATGAGGTGATGCTCATCCCGCCTCCAACGGGGCATACACGCTTTCACCGCTGCTCAGCTTTGCGAACAACGCACCACCCACAACGTTGCAGTTGTTTGAGCCGCAGGTAAGACGTGGCTATGCCTTGGCGCTCACTGGGCCGCCCTTGAGCAACGTGTGATGTAGCTCTTTGCCCGCTCAATTCCCGCTCGCCTCGCACAGCAGCTGCAGAACTGGCTGCTGACAGGGCCCGGCGGACTGAAGGCCGCCTCCAAGAGTCCGAAGGAGGAGCGATTTGTCTGGGTGAGGCATGGAGGCCGGGAGACAAAAAAGGTCCGTTCAAACGGGGACAGAACGAAAACAAAGCAGGAGGCTTGTTCTTGCTAAACGAAAAAACCATGCTCACCCATGACCGCGTCGTCCTTGCGCCTTGTGACTTTCTCCGTTTGCCGTCCCAAGCCTCCGAAGCGTCTGCCGTCACCGTTTGACCTTGGTTACCTTCCGGCGCCAGGTAAACCACGCTGCTACAACCGGATCCTCACCCACGAAGCATCGGCGGCCTCAAGGTGCTGTATCGTCAACGAGTTCGCGAGGGTGGGAATCGACAACCAGCTGATTGATCGATGCCGATGAAGAGATCTTTGAGATGGCAATTAACGCTGATCTGCTGCACCGTTCGTGGTGATCTGTCCGAAATTTCATTGGCAACTTGATGAAGCGCCGGGATCGTTATTTGATCATCTGATCATCGAACCACGGTCTTGGCCGCATCTGCCCAGTGATTCAGATCCTTCTTCCGATTGAAGACCTGCGCGATGAGCTCAGGCTTGATGCGGAGTTCACTTTGGTGGATCTGCCCATGTCGAGCAACACTGGGAGTGAGGAGTGGCAAGAAGCAGTTGGCTTTTGCGTGTCTAGTTGCTCAACAAAACATGGATTCTGGTTGATCCAGCATGCCGCCAGGCGAATTGAGCAGGGTCGGGCGATCAAGCCCGATGGCCCGGCTGCTCCCAGCAGCAAACGCCGATGTGCCGATCGATCAGGATCCTTGTGTGGGGCCTTTTTTAGCTGGGAGCGTGGCCTTGATCTGGATCAGGGTTTCTGGTGGACAAAACACGCCCATTGAACACGACTGGACGGTGAGTTCAGTGGCCTCTCGTTGAGGAGCGCCGATTGGATCTGGAACGACTAGCAAGTGGCTCTCCGACTTGGTTGCCGAGGCGACCCGACCTTTCGTATTGAAGGGCTGATCCAGCTAGCCGGCAAAGATCAGCGCTATGTCTGCAATCGGTTGCACATGTGGATTGATGGTTGATTTCGACCGTATCTTGGAAAACCGCGTGAACGCCGCCGCACTGAAATTGTCATTATCTGGCCGCGATCTCGTACGAAAGCGTTGCGGTCCGGATTTCTAGCTGCGTGCCTGAGGACGGATGCCAGCACAAGCGACCTTTTGAAGCGAGCGGCTCTGCGGTACTGAGCTCCAACAGGCGATTCAACAACGCTGAGCTGGGATGGATTGGGAATTCCTGGCCATCGCCAGGCCGGCGGCGAGTTGCTGTTCTTGGATTATCAGGCCGGCTTTGAGAGCATGCTCCAAGGAGATCCGATGTCAGGCCTCGATTCCATTGGTTCAGTGCCGATGGACAGTTCCTGATGGCGTGGGGGCAGGCCGGTTGAGCTGTGCTCTGGAACTGGGCAGTAGTATCCGGGCGAGGCCCTGAACATTGCCCATTGGGGCGGGTTGGCTCGATGCGGCGGTGCAAAGCGATGGACTCTGCTTCCTGGCGGTAGTCCGCTGGTCGTCAGGGCGCTCTGGGATGAAGCCAGCGTTGCAATGGCGCCCTGAACGCTCAGTCTTCCCAGCAGATGCAGGGCCCTGAGTTGGAGCCTGATCGGGCTGCAAAGGTTGGCGCTAGTTGTCATAAGGAAGTGCATCTGGGCGTCCAACAACGCCGCTGGCTGATGTAGCCTGGCGAGCACCACAGGCTCCGCTGGCCTCGCCTTGACCTTCTCGCCCATGGGCGGATTGCTGGGCCACGCCAAATGGATCGTTCGCTGCTTGTTATGCCTGCACGTCGGCCATGTTCCGCCCCTGCAGCTTCGTGGCTTTCGGCAAGGTCGGGCCCTGGCCTTGAGTGATCAGTCCAGTCCCGATTCCACCACCGCGGGCGTCTGCCTCTGGAGACTAGCGTCGTTTCTCTTGTTGACAACAGGAGCAAGAAGCATCACAGGTGTGGTAAGCGCCGGAAAGACCCCTGATTGGCACAAACGTGTCACCGCCCTGGCCTGCGCACCGCTCCTGGGGCCAGTTGCGTCGTCCGATGGCACGGTGGGCTTGGGGATGGCCGGGGCGCTCGTGCGCCAGCGCCCGTGGAGGGCGAGTGGCAGGGGGTTCAATTGCCTATGCGCTGGCGGTTGCCCGATCGGCGGGCAATTTGGCCGCCGGCGGGGTATTCAGGGCCGCGGTGGCTTTGGCCGTATGATACATTGCCGCAAGCAATGCGCGATGGTTTGGGGGGGGGGGGTCTCTTTTTTTCCCCAAAAAACCCAAAAAGTTGGGGAAAAAAAAAAAGGGGGGGTTTTTTTTTTTTCCCGGGGGGGGGGCTGACAACTGATCGCTGAACTCCCGCTATCTTGATGCCGTGGGGCTCTCCTCTGGCAGGAAGCGCGCTATGCCCGCCGCCAGACGACCAACATGGCAAACATTCTTGAGAACGATTCTCCATTTTTATTCTTGTGCCTTTGCTCCCAAGGCTCTGCGTCTGCCATGACTCGGCGCGCCAGGAATCTTACGGGCAGCACCCCTGAAGAGCACGAGCCCCCAGCGGGGAGCAGAGCATGCTTCGAGCATGATGTTGAGGGTGGGCTGCTCGCGCCACCAGGCCTGGCTGCTTCAAGTGGGTTGCTTCTGGAAGTGCTCCACCGGTATGTTGAACGCGCCACTACTGGCTCGCGATGGCCAGGTCCAGTGACGCAAGCGATCTGCGCGGGCAGGTTCAGCGGCTGCATCACCGGATTGGGACTGGGGCCCCCCATTGCAGCCCAGCTCAGGGATTTGCCAGCGCCGAAGAGAGCTAGATCTGGTGACTTCAGGCGGCGTGGATTGGCCCCTTCGCGGACGCCAACGATGCAGACAGTCGGGGCTTGTGACGCCATGAGGATTTCCACTTGTGGCATTTTTACTGGCTGCGCGGCTGCGGAGAGGCGTTTTCGCTCTGGCGCTGGATGGATGATCTGTTTATATACGGATGTCGGTGCCTCCGGTGGGGCTGGATCGATCAACGGGCTGGCCACGCCGGTGGTGCGCGCTGGCAGTGGCCGGGGCGCAGAGATCTGGATTCTGGAAACCGCGACTATCAGGCCTGGCTGCGCCGCTGCGCCATCCAGCTTCTGCCGTCATGCCCTGAGCTATGGAGTTCCATTGAGTGATCCAGCTGGCTGCGGCACGGGCAGGGGGTGTATTCTGGGCCCTGAGCCCGGCTGGGCCCTCCCCAGCGCAGTTGCAGGCCCCTACAGCTGGAAACGGCTCGGCGGTGTTGCAACTGGTGTGGGGCGACGATCACCTTGGCAGGCGGCTTGGATTAAACACGGCCGCGTGGGTGCTTTGCGGGATCGCCAGCGACCCTTGCTCGGCGCGGTGGACTTACTGAAGATTCATGCATTGATTTTGGCGCGTTACCAGCGGGCAGCGAGGGACTACTGTCGCTTGCGGCGGAGCGCGCCGCGGTCCTTAGTCCGCCCAGAAAGACGACTCGAAGGTCCTGGAACGCCGTGCTGCTCCCCTGGCATTCAGGATCGGTCACGTTCTTTTATTTCAGTAGGTGCCGATCGTGACGCTTACGCCGCGATGGCACACAGCGTTGGACGGAAAAGCCGGGATCGCTGCGCTCCAAGTGCTCGACCTGATGTTCAGGGGCTAAGCCGGTGTCTGGCTCACGTCAGCGCCCCTCGCGCTGCAAGGACGAGGGAGCTGGTGATGTGCCGCTCACCTCCAGTGATGTGTTGCCTGACTGCCTGAATATCGGGACCCGCTCTATGCGGGGAAGTGGGGACTCCGCTACTATTGGAGAACGATTCTCATTTCTGCGGTTTGTGTTGGTTTTTTGCCGATGCCTCCTTGTTGCTAGGTTTTCTTTTTTCTCCCTGAATCTTGATGAGCGCATTTCTCATTTTCCTCTCTGCGACGACGGGCTGTGGACTGCTTTGTCCTGTGTCCTGCGAGCCCCGCAAACAGGCCAATGACGCCAGTTCCGGTGCAAGGCTTCAAGGTGTATGGACACCTCCTGCCGATCCACCCTGTTCACGAAGGCATGTGGCTGTGACTTGCGCTAGTCACTGCCTGATTCCGCCTACACGGCCCACGACTTCCAGCCAAGCCGGGGTGATTGCAAGCGCTACGCGAGGCTCGCTGCTTGTGAAGAACGGTCTGATATGGAGGCCTATCCTCAACAAGCTGTGAGCCTCAGTCAGTAACAGCCATGACTGGTGGTGATCGACTCGCGCGGGGTGGCCCAATTGTTCGCCGCATGGAGTAGGCACACAGGAGAACGATCAAGCCCCACGGCCATGCCCACGGCGAGGTGAATCCCCATCTGCTATCCTCTGCGGGCGGTGCAGCAGGTGGAAAAACATCGGACGGCCTGACGAGCCGATCCAGTGTTCTGAGGCTATCGCCGCAATGCGGAGCCTACCACCACCAAGCAGAAGTCTCAACACTGAGTTACAGGGCCAGCTCAGCCCTTCCAGGCAAAAAAGACCTTCGTGGCTTCACGATTTCGCTCCACCTTACTTCGCCGAGCGTTCGCCTTAAGGGAAAGTAACTGGTGGACGTGCGAATGGAAATCCCACCCCCGCGATCGAGCGGGACGAGGATCGTGGAGCGCCACCATTTGCGCGGCCCTGCTCACTGAACCCAGAGGGGAAACCGCTCCTTCAACGGCTGGCCAGGGATCTTGGAGTGAAGATCAAGCGTGTTTGACCCCTGGAACCGCAGTGAGGGAAGCATCGCGGGACCGGGTAACCTACCACCGTGATGCGCCGCAATGGGCGATTTTGCCTTCGGCTTTCGTGCTGAAACCTTGAAGGCTGGCCGTGCTACGTGAAGGCCTCACGTGAGCGCGAGGATGCTGGCCGTTGATGCGGGTAGTCCTTTGAGTTTGCCAGCGAAAGCATAACCGCAAACTTGTGCGGCAACGGCGCTGGGTAAGAGCACTTTGGTGGACCTTGTCGTCTGCTGCCCCACCAGGGAGGCACGGTGCAGATCCTCGGCCGCGGCTTGGCACGCTGGCCAGCTCGGCACCGTTCCTGTGCCGCAGCTCAATCGCCTACGTGCCCCAGGCCTCAGCTTGCAAAGGCAGTTTCGCTCTCTGTGGGGAGTTCGTGTTTTGGTTTGATCCGCCGGGCCAACGCTTTTCTTGGCGTGGTAGCGAACGTCGGCGCCAGGCGTGCCGCTCCCTGTGCTGTACTGGCTGCGCGATCTGATCGTTGGCTCAATTCGAGCTGTCCGGAGGGCAACTACAAGCGGGTTTGACTGCTGCTTCTGTGTGTGCGCCTCGATCGGTTGCTGTGCATCGATGAGGCATGAGGCCGTTGGATGCACCTACCGCGGCCACAAGTTCCGCTGCTGTTGGCTGGAGCTCTCGTCAGGAGGGCTTGGACTGTCTGATTGTCCCACGATCTGACATGGTCGACGCAGCTGCAATCAGTTCTGTGTCTGAACCGACGGCTGTGTTGATGGTCGCCAACCATGCCTCAGTCCGTCGCGTCTGAGCGAGCTTTACGGACCCAACATGGTGCCTACCGGCATCATCATACGAGCGCACGGCAGCCTTAGATTGACGGTGGAAAAAGCCCTGCGGTACTGTTCTGGCGCAGCCGTTCATGCAAGCGGGCCCTACGGCGTCTGCTCACAGGCGCACATCGGAGTCTATTAGGCAGCTTATGCCGTGTTCGTCAGCTGCTTTTTTCGTTATGCCTTGGGCCATCGGCCCTCCTGGGCTCAGTGCGGATCCTCCTGGCCTCAACCCCACCTTTGGTGATGACCCTTTCTGTGGATTTGGCCCTGCGACGTGAACCTGCTGGTGGGCGCATCCGGCCTTTGCCCACGATGCCTTGCTCAACTTTCTAATTCCACTTCTGGCCTTTGCGGTGTGCGCTGAGCCTGTCGGAATCCTACGGGGTGGATCCAGCAGCTTCATTTTCAGTGAATCCTCGGCATCAGCTGGCTTGGGAATCTGGGGTGATCGGGGCGTTGTTACTTGTTGTCTGTGTAGTTTGGCCTGAGCCTGCGAACTCACGGGGTGTTGACGGACACTCAAATTGTGCGATTTCTGCAGAGCCTTCCGCGTCCAACTTGTCACCGCCTCTACCTTTCATCGTGTGTTGGCGGTCGTGGTGCCGTGTCATTAGCGGTGGGTGTGCTGCTGCACTTGCCTTCGTGGTGATTCCCGCGATGTGCCGGTGCGAGTTGTGAGCCGTAGATTTTCGATCTATGTGACCAATCGTCTGTGGCTGGTGAGCTTGCCCGTCATCGCTGCTCCACTCGGGATCACCACCTGCCCTCTGCCCCTGATGTGTGAGACGTGCAGTTTCGACGTTCCTGCTGGCGCTTTTTATCACCAGTTCCCGCCCGTGGTCATCCAGCAAGTTGTTGGGCAGAGACGCCCGAAACTCCTGATGCAACCGCAAGCGCCGGAGATTGACTTGACTTGATCGCAGTCTGTGGACCAAGCTCATCTGGCAGTCCGTTGAGCGTGAGGTGCTTTCGATCACAGCATTGAGTGGCTCGGCTTTTATTGACAGATCTGGCCCATGACATTTCGTAACCATCGGGCGGAGGGACAGGGTTCATTTGATTGTTAGACCTCATTGGAGTTTTGCTATCCAATGAAGCTATGGGTCTTACATGGCGGAGTTTACCTTCCAACAGGAATCGGACAAGGCTATTTCAGCTTCCCAGCCATCTCTGTAGGCGCGCAGGTACAACCTCCTCATATTTGACTTGTCCTCCATCTATCTCTCCACCAGGATGTTGTCGTAACAGCGTCCTCTACAGACCAGCTGATCTTGATTCTCCTCTGTTCTTGAAGCCTTGCCACGAAAGTCACGGAGGTAACTGGACACCCCGATCGAGTAGGAACATTCTGTGCTTTGCCACCGGTAAGAGCAATCTCCAATGCTTCCAGGCAGAATTCCAGTTCAAGGCTGTTGGAAAAGATTCCACTGAGCACGTGCGTGCGAGAACAATCCACAACCAAGCCACGAGTAAGAAAGGCCTTCCGCAGCGGATATAGGTATATACCGTTGCCCAACCTGATCCACTTACTTGACCTCTGAGGTCCACCAGGCTGAAAGCGCTCCCGATGGTCACTGGGCAACTAGTGGTGCGTGGCTCTGTAGATGCCCGTAAACCATGCGGCGCATTGAAGTCTTTCGGACACGGTCACGCTGATCGGATCCCTTCCGGCCAGGTAGTCCACATCCGGCGGCTGCCGCTGCGGATCCTCCAAAACAGCGCATCGATCCTGGCATTGATCCGCAGCGTCGATTCACGCACCGGCTGTGGCCAGTAGTAGAGCGTGGATGTGGCAGCCCAGCAGCTCACCACTGCCGCGTGATGCTGATCTCAGGGTGATCGTGATCGACCAGCTTGCGCAGTTCACGGGCATCAACAGCAGCTGAGACTTTTTTTTAAGCCACTCCAGTTCCATCATCGGAGCCGGACCGATCTTTGCTGAACAGCCGCCTCCTTGGCCATGTACTCCTCTTGCGTGCTCTTTCTTGCCTCGGGTAACAGATCGCTAGGCGCCTCCAGCATTCTGCTTCTTCACTGGCTCACCGGATTCGGGTGGGATCCGCTGATCAGCGGCAATCTCCTGAAGCGTCTTAGCGGTCCACTGGATCCGCCTCCATGGCGACTGAGCCTTGAACTCTGGCTGTGGTACGGCGTTTGGCTCATGGCTGGGAGCCCCTTTCTCAAGGCTTGCCCCGCCTTCAGAAGGTTAAGATGGGGGCCTTGTCCAGAAAAGCCAACACCTCAGCACGGCATGAAGAGGGCCACTTCAGCAACGTCGCCTGTTGCCGCCACACCTGCCCATGACTGTGGCGGGCATCCAGTCCACCGCTTGACAAAACAGCAGCACTCAGCGTTAAGGCGCCGCCCGGGGTTTGACGGGCGATTTGCTCTGCTGCTCAATATTCGCCGCCTGCGTCAGCAGCGCAGGATCATCACACGTGGCGTACGCGAGCATCACCTGCAGGACGGGTCGGTTGGTATTGCAGTAGAGCGCTGGTCCGTCAAGCGCTCCAGCAGGCTTGTCGCAACCAGCCAAAGCTCTGGGGTGACCAGGCAGTCATGGTGGCAGGGGGACGCGCCAGGTCGCTGCAACCGCTATGATCCTTGCCACTGATTCGAGCACTCCGCCGCCAGGCGAAGAGGGCAGGTGGCACTGTGTCCGGGCAGCAACCACCGTGACCGGTGGAGTGGTGGCTACGAGATGGTCCAACACGCCTTGTGACACGAAGCGCGAGCGAGCTCGTAAGATCCATCGGCGCCGATCACTCATCACCGAAAACGAGCCAGTCAAAGCTCACAGCTGGCGTTGTCCCCGACCGCTCTACCAAACGCCACATTCTCTCCGGCTTCGAACCGTGCTCAGTGCAGGTAGGAGAGCCAAAGGGGCGCTGCTGAGTCCCGGCGCTCCAGCACGACGTTGAGCTGGTGGCCCGCAGATGAACGTAGCCGTTCAACCTCTCCAGGCAAACTCTGCTCATGAAAAACCTCGACTGAGCGGACGACCTGCGGACAAAAGGACACTGATCGGATCCGGATTGTAGAAGGCAGTAGGTCGGCCCTGCCGTGGGCCCGGGTCTCACTGCAGGCCACGCCGATCACCTTCGGGCCGGTACGGATGTGATGCTTCTCCACGCGCAGCGAGGGCTGGAGGTTGGAATCGAGGCCGCGCTTGAGTTCAACAGAATGCTCCCCGCTTCGGCGGTGAACATCGATTGACATCCATCGTGTGAGGCGATTCGAGCAGTAACAGTGGTTGAGCTGCGCTGAGAGGCTGTCGCTCACATCGGCGGAGCTTCCGTGAGGAGGGCGCAGTCAAAGCTCCTAAAGCGAATGGAAGTTGGCCACCAGGCCATATCGCTTTATCCACCGCCGTTCAGCAGTGATTCCACGCAGCCTCCCCTTGCCGCCGCCCGCAACATGCGCGCGGTGCCCGCTCGTATCCACCACTCCGCCAGGAGCTGTTCATCCCACACCCGACGACCACACTGGGTGGCAACTTCCCCCCGTCGTGGGTTCCGCAGTCGTCCAGCAGGGCATGCAGCTTGGCTCAGGCCACCAGATCGCCAGAATGACAGAGTGCTCGACTCCCTCACGCCGAAGATCCCTGAGCACGGCCTCTATAGGCTTAGGTTTCCGCGCAGTCCACTCAAATATCCACATCGCCATCAACCTCACAAACGTGAGCAGGATCGTCGGACCGCTCGCCGATACTCGAATCCATGCGAAGCCGCCAAGAGAGAGGCGGAAGTTCCGCTTTCAGGATGGCCTGCATGTGTGCGCTCCACGTCGTAGCTCCCACTTCACGAATCTCCTACCGCGTCATGTCTTCGTCTACATTGATGTACGTGCTTGGTGGCTGCCTGCGTGGTTCGCCTTACCGGACCCCGCTTATGAGGCGCGAACGGTCTGATCGATGTTATGCTCGCTGCTCGCGAGATTGAACTTGAGGTTGCGGCCCAGCAGGTTCTGAACCCGACCCCCGGATGGACATGCGTTCAACCTGCGCACATAGGGGCGATGGTTGGCCACAGAGCATAGTGTCCGGCCTCCGCAGAATCGACTCGCTCAGGCCAGTGAAGCATCAGTCAGGCAGGAGATATTCGTGCTGACTGTTGGGCTGGCAGCACAAACAAACAGGCGCCCACGGCGTAGCGAAAGAAGCCTCCCAGAAAGTCTCGGTTTTCAGCCTTGAGCTGGGGGAGCGTCCAATGGTGTGCCAGCTTGCCCACGTCGTCGCCATGGAGGATAGCTGCAATCGCATGGCATCGACCCCTCGACTGATGTTCCTTATCCAGCACCCCTGGCAAGCTGGAATGCCCGCCTCACAGTACAAAGCATCACCACCTCATGGGTTGGGCCTATAGCCAACCAGACACCCAGGCAGATGATGGTTGTTCCAAGACCAACTGATCATTGTCGCCAACACCGCCTCCACCGCGGCCAGGTGGCGTGCAAGCAGGAAGAACGCATAAAGCCAATGGTGTCAAGGCGGATGGTTCCAGTTGTTGCTGTTTGGCGCAAGGGCCCCTCTGCAGCTCCAGAGCCGCTCGCTGAGCAAGGCAGTCGTTGATCGGTGTTGTATTAGGTTCAGTGAAGTTGCTTTCCCTTGCACGGACCAATCGCGACAAACGGTTGACCGTCCATTAGTGGTGATATCCAGCTCCAGCAAGGTAGAAATTTGGACCCCTCCTGGCTCACGTCCAGTTGACAGGAAGCCGCGGCCGCAGGCAGGTTTAAATGCCTTGCGCGGAAAAATATCGCCCGTAGCTCATCCCAGCTCAAACCAGAAAGCTTCAGACGTTGGATCCCACACCGCACCATTGAGCGCAGGCTTGTTGCTCAGAGCGACTGAATTCGAGTTGTCGCTGGGCAATTCGTTATCACGCCCAAAATGCAATGACACTAGGATCAGCTGCAGGCCGCCAGGTGGGGGATCAGCGTCGATCGATCCCGGCCAATCCGCTCTGCTGAGGTGGTGAAACTTGGTATCTCAAGGGCAGCCAGCAATGCGTGCGTGTGAAAGCCAGCTGACGTCTTGAGTCAGCGAGATCCTCAGTTCGGGCATATGATTACGCCACAGAAAGGCCTGGTCGAGGCCTCCTCCTCATCGTTTGCAGCCTTTCATCCGCAAATCCGGAGGCGGAGCGTAGCCGCAAGGCCCAAGGTGGGCTAAAAGTTTCAGATCCAGGCCGTCTGGCCACAGCCTGAGGTCGGAGATCACCGCAGGAATGTCATCGTTCTTGCCAAACGGCCTCGAAGCGCCACCGTTAGCCGCCCTGATCAATGTCTTTGCCGATCGCTACCACCTTTGGTGATACCGAGGGACTGCCTTGCGGCCATCGAATCATCAATCGTGAAGGCGTTTGCGCAGAGTTGAAACAGGTGGCGGCCGTTTGCTCTCGCGAAACCAGAGCAACCCCTGGCTCGAAACACGTGCCGGCAGCTGCTGTCGATGAAAGTGTTGAAAGCGGCGTTAGATCAAAGGGAGCATCTGCCGCTAGAGACACTAACGGAAATCCCTCCAGCTCAGCGTGGGCGTCTGCGTGTTGTATGGCACAATCGTCGTGCGATTGATGGTGGTTGTGTGGTGATCTTGGCCGTGATTGGACTTGGTGTTCGTGATCCTTTCTGAGCGCTCCTGTTGGAGACCACCAATAGATCCGTTTCGAAACAGCGCCCACCACTCGGCAGCATTGACAGGGGCACATCGCCATGGCTGGCACAGGATGGCGGCAATCGGCTTGAGTTCCGCAGCGAGCCTCCACGGCCACTAGCCCCGGCATTTCGCAAGGTCACATTTGTGAGTTTTACAAGATGTACGCCGTAACAACTTGAGCCCTGGCAATCGAGGCTCTCTCAACAAAAAGCGCCATCCAAAATGCGGCATCGATCAAGTGATGATCGAATCCAAAGGAGCAAAATCGAGAAACTCACCAGCCGATTGAACGTGAAGGGGCCATCCGGTAGCGGAAGTCGGCCAATCGGTGGTCTCCACCCACGATGAATCGGGCGGATCAGGCGCTCCAAACGCGCTGAACCCGCCTCTTTTGCAAGCTCACGTGAATTGAAACAACAAATGCGCCTATACTGAGCTCCCACCATGTTTCGCTGGTGGCACACCAGTTCGTTGTCGATGCCAACCTCGCCAATCATGCACTAATGTACAGCACTGACGCACACCCTTTTCTGGTTTTCTGAGATGTGGTTGAAGGAGCGTGTCTTGCCGGCACCAGAAAATCCGGGAGCCGGTTGACGGAGCACACAGACCATGATGATCTCGATACATCGGCCTGAGAACCGTTTTTCATACTAAATCTAATCGGCTGAATTTTGTATGCGGTATCCGATTGGCTACACGCGCCAAGGCGTACCACCCCTTCAACAGGGCTTGGTTGAAATGCAGGGCGCGCTAGCGAGAGCCGCCGCTCTGTAGGCCAAGCGCCTGCATTCTTGCTCTCTCTTCTGGGCAGGGTCTGAGGAGCGCCGAAACAGCAATCCGGAAAAAACCGTTGTGCCACAGCCAATTCGCATGTCTGGACTCCAAAAAGGAACAGAAGCCGGGCCATCACGCCTGTTCCCCTGATCCGTCGGCAAGGGGTGGCTGAGCGCTGGCTCGTCATGTCCGCGGTTTTCGCCGATATTGCGCTTGGCGAAGCGCAAAGGGGCATCGCGCTGGAGGAATCAGCACCCCAGCCACGGCCAAAGCATTTGGGGCTATTTCAATCCGGAATTGTTTCCTGAAACGATAAAACCCAAAAAAAAAACCTCTCACAGTGAGGCCATTGCCAAAAGGGCCCAAAAGGGGGGGGGCGTTTAAAAAAGGGGCCCCACCCCCTTTTGATCTCTTCCC
>Ga0163217_1062951_pt1 | contig 13506 bp, 18 predicted proteins | sample SynspAceP_FD_185933 | JGI IMG/M metagenome (GOLD analysis project Ga0163217, IMG submission 185933) | Saline lake microbial communities from Ace Lake in Antarctica - Synechococcus sp. Ace-P (PacBio error correction) | ecosystem: Environmental > Aquatic > Non-marine Saline and Alkaline > Saline ... | reverse complement strand
CCCGGCGCAGATCGGGCAAAACCTGATGTCAGCGAACAAAGCAGCGACACACATCTCAATTCCAGGCAGCTGAATGTCTGGCCAGACCCCTGTCCATGCTCGCCAACCGGCGGGCCACAGCCCTCACCCAAACCACATACCTGGCAAACGGAGTTGCTCAGCTGGGCTCCAAAACCGACCAAACCGGTTGGCGGTCTGAGGTGCCACAAGGCCGAAAGCTGGCAGATGCGCTCCGCCATCTGGCGGGCGGGGTTTCGGGAGCCCCGGAGGGCTCCCTGTTTGCCCTCTCGGGTCAGGCGCTCGGCGTGATCATCCACCAGCTGGGTTCGGGAATGCCGATCCGCACAAGACAGGCACCAACACCCTCGTTGTCGTTGAAGCTTCATCCACCACTGCGGGGCACCGAAACCACGCCAGGCCAAGGCTCCTTCTTCCTTGCGTCACCACCCGTGGCCGATTGCGCCGTGCCCAGACCGGCAGGATCAGAGTTTCTTGATCAAGCGAGCGCAAGGAAAGCGGCGCAATTGAGACACGCCGCCCGCACGCCTGATCTTCCTGAGCAGTCCAGCAGGTGGGCCATGGCCGGAGCCACCTCCATTGCGGCCGTAGGCCGACGATCCAGCAGGTCATCGCCATCGGCCAGCTGCTCACCGCGCCATCTCCAGCGGCTCCCAGCCTTCTCGGGCCAGGGGCACGCCCTCGCCTTCCCCGACGGGGAATTGCGCAGCGCGCAGGGGCCGTTGTGGTGAATCGAGGTGGACGAGCATGGCCTGCATTCGGCCTCATCCCTTGGGGGCCATCACGTAAAAGTTGGGGGACGGCGCGCCAGATAGCTGATGTCGTTACTTGACCTGGTGGGTGGGCCATCGGCGCCAACGATTGCCGGCGCGATCGAGCACGAGGTGACCGGCAGCTTCTGGAGCCCACATCGTGAATCAGCTGGTCGAAGGGCCCCGTTTGCAGGAAGGTGCTGTAGATTCGCCACCCACCGGCTTGAGGCGGCGGTGCCCATGCCGGGCCGCATTCGTCACGGCATGCTGCCTCGGCGATTGCGGGACGTCGAAGTTACTGCTGGGCAGCGCCTTCTCGAGTAGGTCGAGGCAGTTGCGGTTGGCCATCGCGGCCGTGATCCCCACAACCGTGGGCGTCGTTTGCTCGCAAGAGCTTCACCAGGGTCTGGCCGGAAACACCTGGGCTGTAGCCGGAGGGCTTCGCTTGCCTCGACGGGAAGGCCTTTGCCCGTTTGAGATCGAACGCCGACTGGCGTTGTAGCCCACCTGGTCGGCCTCGGCGAAGGAGGTAGCCCTTGCCCTTGTTGGTGACCAATGAACAGATACCGGCCATCACAGCGGTGGGCCCGCCTGGAAGGTGCGCCCACCTCTCGCGATGTCTGCCATCGACCGGCCCATATAGGTGAAGCCGAGTTCTTCAAAGACAGCGCCCACCGTTGGGCACCGGCCAGCCGCTTCATGCTCTCTTTGAGCGTCTTGACTCAGTCAGGCAGCTCGCCGTGGCAGGAAAGGCAGATTCTCACCGCCTCCTCAGCGCTGCCGGAGAGGAACTTGCAACGGCGGGCTCAGCCGGCATGCGGTTGAGTACGTGGAAGGGCGCCCACCGGCGTGAGATCGAATTCGTTGTCGTTGAGCCACCACCAGCAGGCCGGGTCCTGGGCAGGTGGCCGCATGTGATTCGCCTCGAGGGCCAGCCGAGACTACCGGTGAGGGGCACCATCGCCGATCCACGGCCACGCATTGAAGGTCTTCGGCCACGGCGGTCATCGGGCCAGGTGCCATGCCCATCGGCCGCCGGAAAATGCTGGTGGGAGCATTGACCAGCACCGAATGTCGAGAGCCGGCTCTCGGGCGCGTTTCAGGTAGGGCCCGCGACCCCGCCCTGCTGCGCAGGGTGTGGAACTGGCTGTAGCGCCCGTGGATTCAGCTTTGTGGGGATAGGCCTTGAGGCCCACATTCCCAGGCCACCCGCGGATCGATGTCGAGATCGAGGGTCTGGTAGAGGGCCAGGGTGAGTTTCCACCACCCCAGGCCCGGTCGCAGGTTGAACCACCGCTGCGTGGACACCAACCTCCAGGTGTTTCTCCCCGGATCTGCCTGGCAAGGGCTTCGATGTTCGCCAATGGCTCAACCCGTGCAGTTGATTGGGATGCTCAGCTCACTGAGATGCATGCCCCGCGCCTGTTCTGTACAGTCCAATCTACGGGTTGCCTTCAGGGGCGGGTCTCCTGGTCACCTTTCCGAAAGCGGCGGTTGCCACATGGGCCCATGGACGACTATCTTGCAGCGCATCCGCGGGCCCGGGTCTACCGACGTGGCGATCGAGTCGCCACTCGATCCGCGCCCCGAACCTTTCGCTTCGGCTGGGCAACACGGTGCTGCTCAAGCGGGAGGGACCTCCAGCCGGTCTTTTCGTTTCAAGCTTGCGCGGCGCCTTACACCGCATGCGTCCACCCTTCTCTCGCCAGTTGAGCTGGAAGCGGGGGTGTGACGCCGCACAGTGCCGGCAAACCATGCCCAGGGGGTGGCAGCTGCCGCCGGCAAACTGGGTTGCCGGGCGGTGATTTCGTGGATGCCCGCTCACCACCCCGGAGATGAAAAGTGCGCGCCGTGCGAGCCCGCCCGGTGCGAAGTGGTTCTGCATGGCGACACCTATGCACGAGGCCTACCTGGAAGCCCGGGCGGCTGGAGGCCAGCCGGCAGCCTCAGCTTCACCACCCCTTTGATTGATCCGAGGTGATTCGCGGCCAGGGCACCGTTTGGCCTTGAAATTCCGCGGCAGTTCTCGCCTCCCTGACGCCGATTCTTACGTGGCTGTTCGGCGGCGGGGGCTTGATCCGCCGCCATTTGCCCGCCTATGTCAAGAGCGTCTGGCCCCAAGGTGGAGATCATCGGGGTGGAGCCGGTGGATGCCGAACGCCATGACCCCGCTCGCTTGGCCGCCGGCAAGCGGGTGCTGCTTGTAGCAGGTCGGCTTGTTCGCGACCGGCGTGCGCGGTTTGCGCGAAAGTGGGCGTCACACCTTGAGCGCCCAGCCTACTGTGGACGCCATGGGTGACGGTGAAACACCGATTGCGAATCTGGCGGCGATCAAGGACGTGTTCGAAGGACACCCGCTCCGATCCTTGAGCCCGCCGGTGCCCTGCCGTTGGCGCCTGAAGGCCGATGTGAGCGGCGTGGACTGCGCAAGGTCGCACCTCTTGGTGGCGGTGGCCTGCGCGCCAACATGAATTTCGATCGCCTGCGTTCGTAGCCGGCAGCGGGCCGAGTTGGGCGAAGAACGCGAAGCGATTTGCTGGCGCGTGGAGATCCCGAGCGCACCGGCAGTCTTCGCCGGCTCTGCTGAGCAACTCGGCCAAGCCGCAGCCTGAACTGAATTCAGCTACCGGATGGCGCAGATCCCAAACGTGCGCCCCAGATCTTTCTGGGGGTTGCAGATCCAGCGGCAGAAAGGGCGACCACCAAGCAACTACTCGAACAGCTGCGCGCGTGGAGGCTTCGCCTGCCTGGATTCTTGGAGCCGCAACGCAGCTGCCAAGCTGCACCTGCGTCACATGTGTGGCGCCCGCTTGCCCCAAGCGGTGGCCCACACTCCACCCGATAACAGTTGGGAGCTGACTGTATCGCCTTCGAATTTCCGGAACGGGCCCCGGGCCGCTGATGGCCTTCGTCAGCCGCCCTCCACCCCAACTGGACGATCAGCTTTTCCATTACAGGAACCAGGGCGCCGACGTCGGCCGGCATCGTGGTGGGCGTTTCAGGTGCCGCAGGCGAACGCCGACGCCTGGCAGGCCGTTCCTCTCTGGACTGGGCTACCGCCACTGCGGAGGAAACCGGCAATCCCGCCTATTGCCTTGTTCTCGGGGCCACCCCACCGCCGATTCCCGTGGCTGGCCTGAGCCGAACAGCTGCGGTACGTTGCCGCCAGACTTCTGCGGGTGAAGGCCGGTGTCGAGCTAGCAAGACCGAGAGCCAATCAGCCCGTTCCCAAAGCAGCCCACTGGCTGCCATAAGGGCTGGGGCGCCCCATCAAGCGGGCGTCCAGCGGCCCGAAGGTCCATCTCCCTGCCCGGCCCGGTGGAGGCGATCTCTACCTCAAGGCAGGGGCCGATGGCCATCAGCGAGGGCTGGCTGAGTCGCCCAGCCGCGACCACAGAACTTGGTGACCCAGGCCAAGAGGTGGAGGCTGGCCCTGATCACGCCGATGGCGACTCGCCACCGGCGGCACACGGCCTGAGATCAGCCAGGAGGGCCCGCGCTACAGGCCTGCAAGCCTGCGGCGAGAGCCTGGCGCGTCTGGTTCGCACAATCTGCTTCCCGTCGAAAAACTGAGCACCGGCCACCCTGCCGCACCGCTGGGCCACCATCGCCTGAAAAAAGCGCATTCTTCAATCCGGACCTGTGGAACTGAGGGGGTCGGGGGTCCCTACGGACCACATCCAAGGAACTGAATGGCCCACAACTATTCATCGAACGGCGCCGCCAGAGTGAGGGGCGTTCCTTACTGGTCAGCATCTTCATGACGAAAAATTCCATCGCAACCTTCGCTGTTCAAAGACGAACTCCAGGGAAGCCTTGGCCGCCAAAGCCTGTGGCCTCTGCCATCAGCCTCACTGCCATCGGCTCCGAATCAGCTCGGCTGCCAAGGATGGGACAAAGCTGCATAGCGTCGGAGCCTGAACTTTGTTCTGACGAGAAACCGTGTCCATTCTCAGCTCGATCTTTTGGCCCGTCCTGGCCCAGACCCTGTCATCTACAGCCTGTGCTCCTGGTCAGGTGCTGTTGAGCTGTTCCCCAATCTTGACTGGAGCCCAATCCGGTGCTGGCCACAGTCAGCCTCGATCACCGATCCTTTACCTCAATGCTTCCGGCGGTCTGGATCCCGCCCCTGGGCGGCCTTGACCCTCTCCCGATCATCGCTTCATCACCCTTCAGCCTGGCCAGGATTTGCTCGGTAGCCTCAGCGCCTCCTGCCCTTCTGGTGCGTCTTGCTTTTTTCTTTTTTTTTTGGGGAGGGGGGGGGGCCTCCCCAAGAGCGCGGGGCTTTTTTTTTTTTTTTTTTTTTTTTTTTTTCCCCCAAAAAAAAAAAAAAAGGGGAACCCAACCCAAAAAAAATCGGGGGAGCTTTTTTTCCCAGTGGGGCAGCAGCTCCTCACGCGCTTGGGCCCGCACCCCGAACCGCCTCCTTGAAGCCCGGGCCTTGCTTTGCTCACTGCAAAACGGACCTTGGAGTCCGGCTGCCGCACCGCCAGCGCGCAAAGCGACGACATTGGCCCTGGTGCAACATCCCCGATCGATCCCAACTCCGCTGCGGTTCTGCAGCACGGGCTCGCCACTGGCATCGAGGATTCTGGCGAAACAAGTCGGCTGTCCAACCACAGGCCTTGAACCATGGTAAGTCACCCACCCCCCCGCAGGACATAACAACTTGGCCAACCCACGGCGCCCGCAGCTCGGCTGGGCCCCGGCATCCTCAGCAGGACAAGGGCTCAGGCTGCATCTCAGTGGACGGCAAGATCGGCGGCCAGCGCCGGGCAAATCGGCACTACCAGCAGCCAAGAAAGCCGCAACAAAACGGGTAACAAAGGCGGCCTGAAACGGGCTTGGGGAAGCCCCAAAGGGAGGGTTGATTGGGTGGCTTGAGCACGCATTCGAATCGCGGCCAAGAAGCGGTTCAGCAGCGAAGATCAAGAGCAGGCTGGCCCACTCAGGCCCCATCTTCGCTGGAAGCAAGCTTCTGCAGTGTTGCTCTGCAGTTGGTTGTTCAAGCGCTGGTCGCCGCTGGCCTGGGACCTTCTTGGCCCGATTTCGATGCCTGCTCAAAGCCACGCCAAATCAACCGGTCCCTTTGGGGCTTCCCCAGCCCGTTTCAGGCCGCCTTTGTTTACCGTTTTTGTGGCGGCTTTTCTGGCTTGCTGGTAGTGCGATTGCCCCGGCGCTGGCCGACCGATCTTGCTCGTCACTGGAGATCAGGCCTTGAAGCCTTGTCGTTGCTGAGGATTGCCGGGGCCCAGCCCGAGCTTGCGGCGCCCCGGTGGGTTCCAGTTGTTATGCCCTGCGGGGGTGGTGACCTAACCAGGTTCAAGGCCTGTGGTGGACACCGACTTGTTCGCCCAGACTCCTCGATGCCAGTGGCGAAGCCCGTGCTGCAGAACCGCAGCAGGGTGGACGATCGGGGATGTGCCACCAGGGCCAATGTCGTTTCGCTTTGCGCCTGGCGGTGGCCGGCAGCGACGTCCAGGTTCCGTTGCAGGTGAGCAAAGCAAGGCCCGGGGCTTCAAGGAGCCGGTCTCGGTGGCGGCCCAAGCCGGTGAGGAAGCTGCTGCCCTTGGAGCTCGAGTGTCTTGAGCTCTGAGGCCTCAGAAGCCAAGACCAACCATGAGGGCAGCGGAGGCCGCTGGGCTACGAAGCAAATCCTGGGGCCAGGCTGAGGTGATGTAAGGCGATGATCGCGGAGAGGTCAAGGCCGCCAGGGGCGGATCAGGACCGCGGAGGCATTGAGGTAAGGATCGGTGATCGAGCTGACTTGTGCGCCAGCACCGGATTGCCTCCAGTCAAGATTGGGGAACCAGCTCAACAGCACCCTGACCAGGAGCACCAGGGTGTAGATGATCCAGGGTCTGGGCCAGACGGCCAAAAATCGAGCTGAGAATGGACACGGTTCTCGTCCAGAAACCAAAGTTCAGGCTCCGACTCTATGCAGCTTTTCCCCATCCTTTGCAGCCGAAAGCTGATTCAGGCCGATGGCAGTGAGGGCTGATGGAGAGGCCCACAGGCTTGGCGGCCAAGCTTTCCTGGAGTTCTGTCTTTGACATCGAAGGTGCGATGGTAATTTTCGCTGAGGCTGACCCAGTAGGGAACGCCCCTCCACTCTTGGCGGCGCGTTTTCCGAGAAGTTCTGGTCCATCAGTTCCTTGATGTGCGTCGTAGGCCCCCGACCCCCTCAGTTCCACCAGGTCGGATTTGAAAATGCGCTTTTCAGGGCGATGGGTAGCCAGGTGTGCGCAGGTGGCGGTGCTCAGTTCGCGGGAAGCAGATTGCGAAACCAGATCGCCCAGGCTCTTCGCGCAAGCTGCGGCCTGCTAGCGCGGTGCCCTCCTGGCTGATCTTCCAGGGCGCTGTCGCGGATGGGCGTAGTCGGCCATCAGGGTGATCAGGGCCAAGCTCCACCTCTTGCCTGGTCACCACGTCTGGCTGGTCGCGGCTGGCGATCTTCAGCCAGCCGCTGATTGGACCATCGGGCCTGCCTTTGAGTCAAGAGGATCGCCTTCAACCGGGCGGCCCAGTGGAGATGGACTCGGCCCGCTGACCCCCGCTTGATGGGGCGCCCCAGCCCCTTATGGCAGCCATGCTGCTTTGGGACGGGCTGATTGGCTCCTCGGTCTTGCTCGCTTCCGGACACGGCCTTCACCCGCAGAGCTCTGCCGGCAACGTACCGCAGCTGTTCCGGCTCAGGCCACCACGGGAATCGGGCGGTGGGTGGCCCGAGAAAACAGGCATAGCGCGGATTGGCCGGTTTCCTTCAGTGGCGGTAGCCTTAGTCCAGAGAGGAACGCCTGCCAGGCGTCGCGTTCGCCATCGCCGCACCTGAACGCCCACCACGATCCGGCCGACGTCGGCGCCTGTTCCTGTAATGAAGTTAAAATTGCTGATCGCCAGTTGCGGTGGAGGCGCGCTGACGAAGGCCATCAGCGCCCCGGGCCGCTCCGGAAATTCGTAAGCGACTCAGCAGCTCCTCACTGTTATCTGGTGGCGAGTGTGGGCCCACCGCTGTGGGCAAGCGGCCCCCCACCATGTGACGGCAGTCAGGCTTTGGCCAGCTCGTTGCGGCTAGATCCAGGCAGGCGAGCCTCACCGCCGCAGCTGTTCGATCAGTTGCTGGTGTTCGCTTTCTGCCGCTGATCTGCCACCCCCAGAAAGGATCTGGGCCACGTTGGGATCCGCCTCCGGTAGCTGAATATCAGTCAGGCTGCGTGCGCGAGTTGCTCACAGAGCCGCGAAGACTGCCGGTGCGCTCGGGATCTCCACCAGCCAGCATCGAGACTTCGCCGGTTCTATCGACCCAACTCGGCCCGCGTCGGCTTACGGAAGCGCAGGGCGCATCGAAATTCATGGTTGGCGCCGCAACATGGCCACCGCCCACCAGAGTGGCGCCTTGCAAGTCCCCACGCCGCTGCACATCGGCCTCAGGCGGCCCACCGGCCAGGGCACCGGACGGGACTCAAGGATCGAGCCGGGTGTCCTCGAACACGTCCTTGATCGCCGCACAGATGCATCGGTTTGTTCACCGTCACCATGGCGTCCACGTAGCGCTGGGGCCAGCCAAAGGTTGTTGAAACGCCCACTTCGCGCACGCCACCGCCGTCGGCGAACAAGCCGACCTGCTCTAAAGCACACCGCTTGCCCGGCGGCCAGCGAGGGCGTCTGGGCGTCGGCATCCACCGCTCCACCCGCATGATCTCCACCTTGGGCAGACGCTCTTGACATTAGCGGCAATGCCGGCGATCAAGGCCCCCCGCCGCCGACAGGCCACGTAGATGCGTCAGGGGGAGGCGAGGCCTGCCGCAGGATTTCAAGGCCAACGGTGCCCTGGCCCGGCGATCACCTCGGGATCATCAAAGGGTGGATGAAAGCTGAGCTGCCGGCTGGCCTCCAGCCGCCTGCGAGCTTCGCACGGTTAGCCTTCGTCATAGGGTGTCGCATTGCAGAACCACCTCGGCGCCGGCGGGCCGTCACGGCGCGCACTTTCATCTCCGGGTTGTGGTGAGCGGCATCACGATCACCGCCGGCAACCCAGTTGCCGGCTGGCCAGCGCCACCCCCTGGCATTGGTGCCGCAACTGCGGCGATCACACCCTCGCTCCAGCTCACTGGCAGAGAGAAGAGGTGACTCATGCGGTTGTAGGCGCCGGCGGCAGTTGAACGAAAAAGACGGCTGGAGGTCTGCCGCTGAAGCAGCACCGTGTTGCCCAGCGGAAGCGGAAAGGTTCGGGGCCGGATCGCTAGTGGCGACTCGATCGCCCACGTCGTAGACCGGGCCCGCAGGATGCGCTGCCATGATAGTCGTCCATGGGCCCCAGTGGGCAACACGCCGCTTCAGGAAGGTGACCCAGGGAGACCGACCCCTGAAGGCAAAGCCCGTAGATTGACTGTTACATGAAACAAGGGCGGGGCATGCATCTCAGTGAGCTGAGCCCATCCCAATCAAACTGCACGGGTTGGACCATTGGCGAACTCGAAAGCCCTTGCCAGCCAAGACCGGAGAAACACACTGGAGGTGGTGTCCACCAGCGGTTAGGTCACCCTGGACCGGCCTGGGGTGGTGGAACTCACCCTGGCCCTCTTACCAGACCCTCGATCTCGACATTCGACCGGGTGGCCTGGGACTGTTGGGCATCAGGCCTATCCCCCAACAAGCTGATTCACGGGCCGTACAGCCAGTTCCACCACCCTGCGCAAGCAGGGCGGGTCGCGGGCTTAGCCTGAAACGCGCCGAGAGCCCGCAGCCTTCGACTCATTTCGCGTCTATTGGTCATGCCATCCATCCAGCATCTCTCTCGGCAGAACACATAAGGACAGTGGCCTCTCTCCTGTGACCGTCTTCCTAAGGCGAGACCTTCTAAATGGCCGTAAGGCCGTGATCTCTCGGCGGATGGTGCCCTCACGGTGGCAATGCTCCTCGAGGCGACCTAACCCATGCGGCCGCACCTGCCCAGGGACCCGGAACTTGCTGAGGTGTGCTTCAACGACCAAACCGACATGTCGATCTCACCCGCCGGTGGGCGCCCTCTCCACCGTACCTCACCGCATGCGGCTGAGCCCGGCCGTTTGCAGTTCCTCTCCGCAGTTCGCTGAGGAGGCGGTGAAAATCTGCCTTTCCTGCACGGGCGAGCTGTCCGACTGAGCTGCAAGACGCTCAAAGAGAGCATGAAGCGGCTGGCGGTGCCCAAGGTGCGGCGCTGTCTTGAAGAACCCTCGGCCCTTCACTATTATGGGCCCGGGTCGATGGCCACGACATTCGCCGAGATGGTGCGCACCTTCCAGGCGGCCCCACCGCTGTGATGGGCCGGGTACTGGTTATGTGGTTCACCACCAAGGGCAAGGGGCTACCCCTACGCCGAGGGCGACCAGGTGGGCTATCACGCCCAGTCGGCGTTTCGATCTCAAAACGGGCAAGGCCTTCCCGTCGAGCAAGCCGAAGCCTCCGAGCTACAGCAAGGTGTTCGGCCAGGGACCCTGGTGAAGCTCTTGCGAGCACGACCCACGTTGTTGGGGGATCCACGGGCCGCGATGGGCCACCGTGTTCACTTGCCTCGACCTACTCGAGAAGGCGCGCCAAGCGTACTTCGATTCGTCGCGCATCGCCGAGCAAGCATGCGTGACGATGGCGGCCGGCCATGGCCACCGCCGCCTCAAGCCGGTGCGGTTGGCGATCTTACAGCACCTTCCTGCAACGGGCCTTCGACCAGCTGATTCACGATGTGGCTGATCCAGAAGCTGCCTGGTACCTTCGTGCTCCGATACGCGCCGGCATGTTGGCGCCCGAATGCCCCACCCACCAGGGGTCAGTACGACATCAGCTATCTGCGCGCCGTCCCCAACTTCACGGGGATGGCCCCCAAGGATGAGGCCGAACTGCAGCGCATGCTCGTCACCTCGATTCACCAACAACAAACGGCCCCTGCGCGCTGCGCATTCCCCGCGGGGAAGGCGAAGGGCGTGCCCCTGGCCGAAGAAGCTGGGAGCCGCCTGAGATAACGCCGCGGTGAGCAGCTTGGCCGATGGCGATGACCTGCTGATCGGTCGCCTACGGCGCCATTGGTGGCTCCGGCCATGCCACCGCTGGGACTGCTCCAGGGAAGACGGCGTTTTGCGGGGCGGCGTCGTTCAATGCCCGCTTCCTGCGCCGCTTTGATCAAGACCTGATCCTGGCCCCCGCCGGGCCGGCCGGGATGGCACGGCGGCATCGGCCGGGTGGTGAACCATGGAAGAAGGAGCCTTGCCTGGCGGTTTCGGTGCCCAGTGGTTGAAAGCCTCAAACGACAACGAGGTGTTGGTGCTGTCTTGCGGATCGGCTATTCCCGGACCAGCTGGTGGATCACGCCAGCCCTGACCAGAGCAAACAGGCCCTCGGGCTCACCCGCCCCAGATGGCGGAGCGCATCTGCCAGCGTTTCGGGCCTTGCCCTCAAGGCGCCAGCCGTTGGCGGTTGAGCCCAGCTGAGCAAACTCCGTTGCCAGGCTGGTGGTGGGCTGTGGGCCCCGCCGGTGGCGAGCTTGGCCAGGGGTCTGGCCAGACATCAGCTGGATGTGCACTGCTTGTCGACAGGTTGCCCGATCTGCGCCGGGCTGCCTTCAGTAGCGCCGCCTTGCCGATCGGGGCCATCGAGCAGTCGGCCTGCAGCTGAAACTGGTGGCCAGTCGCTGGAACGGCTGGCAGTTGCATGGCCCGCGGCTTTTTCAGTTTGGCGCTGGCAGGAACCGAGCGGCCCTTTGGGGGGCGTTCTCGATTTCCGGCTGCGCTGCCGCCCAGTGGTTGGCGGCACGGAATTGTGTGGGCTGGGGCGGGGCGCTTGCGCCTGGAACCCAGGCCCTGGCCTTGCGCGCCGGATCAGGAGCGGATGGTCCCAGGCTGCGTCAGGCCGATGGTCGCAGGCCTGCGGAGGTGGGACCAGCGAACTGGGTGGTGGATTGCCAGCGCGTGCAGGCAGCGGTCGTTGATCGGTGGAACCGGCGGCTGACGCCGAAATTCCCCTGTTCTGCGTCTTCGGGGCCGAAAATGGTTGATTGGAAGTTCCGCTGAGCAACTTTGGCAGGCTGGTTCGGAGCGGCCTGAGCTTCTTCCTTGGCAGCGGATCGGATGCCCCAGGGGTATGGCTGGGTGTTCCGATTGCAGCCAGGCGCCATTTGAAGCTGGGGCTCTGCCGTGTCGAGAGTGAGGAAGCCAGGTTTCTGGGCCGGAGCCTCAGCGCTGGGGCCCTGGATGGAGAGGCTGTTGCAGCGGCTGCGGCCTCGGAGGAGGCTCGCGTGACGATCGCCATGGCGGCCGAATTTCCGTATCAGTGTCGGGCGCCGGGGATCGCCATCGCCGCGGTCGGGCGCTGGCTGGCCCTTGGGATTTGGCATCAGCACCGCCAACCTGCTGGGCGGCGAGGGCCATTCGCCACGCCATGACCAGGTGCCGCCTGGCTGGTGGATCCGCTGCGGGAGGCCCTGGCTGGTTCGCCGGCCGGCTGAACAGCTATCCAGCTCGCTTGCGCCAGGGAAACGGGCTGGCGTTGGGGATTTGAGCGGCGGATTGGCCCGCCGCAGCCTGGGCTGGGCCTGGTAAGGAACCAGAGGGCCGACGGCGGCTGGAGCGACTGGCTGCGGGGGCTCCATCAAACCGACACAAGATCTCTCCGCCCCTTGCTGTTCGGACTTACGCTTTGAGCGCTATGCCTCAAAAGCCTTGCCCTTTACCTGCTGGGCTGGCTGAGCGCTTGCTGCCGTTGAAGGGGTTTCCCGGGAACGTTAAAGGGGGTCGTCGTGTTTCAAGGCACGCGCGAGAAAGCGAGCCCCTGGATCACGCCGATGCCGAAGATGTGTCCGAAGGCTAAGTTGGTGCCGTATCACCGGCCCCCGATCCCGAAACCCTCCGGAAGAATTGGGGGTTGGGCATGGGCCGGGCCCTGCTGACGGGGAACATTGATGTGGCCTTGCCGATCGCCGATCGCCAACGACGTTAATAGAACAGGACGATCATCACCCAGGGCCACCTTGGGGAACCAAGTGAATGAAGCGCGGCCATGGCCAGGAGCGGAGACGAGTCGTCGGAAGCAGTGAGTGTCGGCCCATCTCCGAGGAGAATCTGGCGGCGGTTCAACGGCCCGCTTAAGACATTGGTTTCATCGGTGAGTGCTCGCCTGCTCACGTCCGCCGGCTTCCGCTGCCTTGCCCGACGCCACTGAAACCCCCAGCAGGATCCAATTCAGGTTGGCCGACCGTCGAGCAAAACGCCTCCGGCGCCCCGCCGTGGAGGGCGTCCCAACAATTCAGCCAGCTGGCTGCCCGAAAGCGCTGTTTCAGCGACCCCACGTCGGGCACGATCGTCACGGCCCCACGGAACCAACCAAGGTCGAACTGGAAAACCCCCGCAGGCCAGCGGTGGGCATCCGCCCCACACGCCCCCGCCCCAGCAGCAGAAATGCCAGGTAGGGGAAGCAGCGAAGAATCACGAAACAGAGGGCCGAAAGGGAGATGGCAATCGCTGCCAGAGATTTCCAGGCAAGGCGATTTGCCCGGTCCCAGCTGAAAGCAGGATCATGGCTGAGGGCTCGGCGAGGCAGGCAGGTTCCAAAGGCGGCGGCGGCGAGGGCCCAAAATTGGGACCTCAGGGTTGGTGGGAAGCCTTGGCAGCACCCACCCAGGCCCTTGGAGGGGGCATCGGGGGGGAATTTTGTCCGGGAAAACAAAGATTTTTCCCCCTCCCCCTTCTTTTCCTGTGGGATATGCATA
>Ga0163217_1031441_pt1 | contig 13506 bp, 8 predicted proteins | sample SynspAceP_FD_185933 | JGI IMG/M metagenome (GOLD analysis project Ga0163217, IMG submission 185933) | Saline lake microbial communities from Ace Lake in Antarctica - Synechococcus sp. Ace-P (PacBio error correction) | ecosystem: Environmental > Aquatic > Non-marine Saline and Alkaline > Saline ... | reverse complement strand
CCGTTGAGACAATGAAGTGACAACTGAAGGGACTGAAGATAAAGAAATGGCGTACTATGCGCTAATATGGTTAGTGAAAAGTGTGGTGTTGCATCAGAGGTTTACAACGTAACTTCCACATTAAGTGAAATAAAGGATGCTTCTTTGGGTCCAAAATTCATCCGTTTTTATTACCCTGAATCGGACGGAGAAACTATGTCTTCTTTGATTAAAAAAGTAACCTTTAAAACAAATGATGTCACAAGGAAAAAAAATAGAAGAAGCATACAAAGAAGTTCCAAACGATAAGGTTGGAATGTTCTTTCAAAAATGCTAAGATTTTAAGTTTGTATTTAAATAAAGACGGGCATGTATATGTGGATGTTCAAAAGAACTGACCTCTGAAATGAATGCGGGCTCAGCTTTTGAAACCTTGATCATTTCAAAGTCTCGTAAATACAATGTGGCGGTTATTATTATACAAATGAAGTTTACCTGACTGTGGAGGCAAACCTTATAGATACACGACATATCCAAATGAAAAAGGTTGAACCATTTAGTAGATACAAAAAGTAGCCATTGATTTTTACAAAAAAAATAATAGTAGAGGACAAATAGCTGTAATGTAGTAGCTATTCTGTCTGTTTTATTTAATAATAAAACAATGTTAAAGGAATTAAATAAGAAAAAAGTAATTAACAGTTGCTTAATTGTCAGAATATTCTATTACTATTATCACTAGCCTTCTTATAATTTCTAATGATAATGTTATCTAATTTATTAATATTTTGTAAGAAGAAGCTAAAACCATATGGGAGGAAACTAAATGGAAAAAATTAATTGTCGCCTACAAGCATGGCATTATTCACCCACAGCATGTGGTACACAAGCAAAACTCGAAGGATGCAGATGCAACTATATATAGATCGCATGATCTGGGTGAATAACTTTAGTGAAGTGTGCCGCAGGCCATATCCTATATCAGCAGATCAATAAAGGAGTGCAAATACGAGCTTATTAGACAGTACAGACTAATTCATCTACGGTGTGGTACTAGCGAAAGATCGCGTTTTAGATAAGCAATTACGTACGTTGAATTAGATAATAAATCTGACACAAACAGAATCAGCCACGTGTAAGCCACAACTATAGCGCACGCCAAGAAAATGTGGGGTGGTTTGTAGGATACCTGCAAACAAGTGGAGCGTCCTCGCGAGCAGAACTCCGTCAATACAAGACGCGCAGAGAAAGTTGCCAATGATCATCTTCTGGAACATGACCATCGAGGGCTGTATTGATGGCACCTCCTTAACTAGATTAGCAAAGAAAAAGTTCAACCGTATGTTTTGCGGACTGGGATTTCAAGATTCTTTTCAAGGAAGCAGTAGCATTAGCTGAATTTGCAGAGACAAGTTTAAGATTCTGAAAAAGCAGTTATATCATTTTGGTGATGATCAGTTCACGTGATTATTTGCGATTGGGATTAACAAATTTTAAAAATTTATACAGGTGAAATTGTCGCTGACGAAAACTTCAAGCTGATGATACAGATTTTAATGCCATCTGGACTCGGCATAAGACAAAGAGTTCGATGTTATTTATATGCCAGCCTATTATGAACAAGCAGGTTAATCATAAGCAAGCACGTGAAATGGAATGAACAACCTGTTTAGGAAGCGATGTTTTAGTAACCAAGCCTTGCTTGACTTAGCTGGCGAAGAAAATGTTTCAGAGTTTATTACTCAGCCACTTTCTTTAAATTAATACCAAGAAAAGAAAATTCAAGATTTTATCAAAGCTATAAAAGAGGAATTACAAACTGAACCAGAATGCTTTCTCTGCTTGGGATCCTGATTCTGAGTTTACTTAGCAAAACAAGGAATTGAGAAGAAGATAGTGCAGACCTCAAGACGTTGCGTAAGGCACTTGAAAATAAGCTGACTTCAAGAGGAATTTACAGGTAATTTCTCTATTGATGAAATCATAATCCAGTAAATCCTGTTTTTGTTATTGAATTAGCAAGATGGAAGGAAATTGGTGGAGCGGGAAGTAAAACCTTAAATAAATAGAATAACCCAAAAAAAAGGGTGCAGGCTGAATTGTAGCTTTTGCATCTTTTAATTTAGTAGAAAAGAGGAGCAATGGAAAATTTTATCAAGCAACTAATCAATGGCTTTCACTGGGCAGCATTTATGCTTAATTGCTCTGGTTATACTAGGGTGTACGGCATCATCAAATTAATTAAACTTTTGCTCATGGTGAAATTTATATGGTTGGTTGCTTTTGTCGGGTATTACCACAATCAATACGTTCAGTTAGGTTTAATACCATGCGTCATTATTTCTGTGCTTTTTGTGCGTTATTAGAGCGACTTATTGAAGCGTGTTGCTTAGCAAGCCATGAGGAAAGCACTCGTGTAGCTGCTTTTAAATTACAGCAATCGGGTTTCTTTTTATGCAATTAGTATGATGTACATTGTTGGGCTCAAAGTTCGAGCGGTTCCAAGTGATTTATAAAAAAGTGTTAAATCAATTTGGAACCATTCAATAAACCAATCACAAATTACTATTTTTCTAACAAACGATTATCTGAATAGCTGGCATTAACAGTTTATTGTTAGCAAACTCAAAATGGGTAAAGCCATGAGCGCAGTTAGTACGGATGCTGATTGCTGCAAGATTGATGGGAATAAATGTCGATTAATGGTTATTCCTTACGTTCATCTTAGGTTCTTCATTGCTGGAGCGGCAGTGTGTTAGTTGGGATGTATTACAATCCCAATTGATCTCCTTTGATGGGTGTTGCACTGGCTTAAAAAGCATTTATTGCAGCGCCGTTCTAGGTGGAAATTGGGGATTATCCAGCGTGCCTTGATTGGAGGATTCGCTTTGGCATTATTGAAACGTTGAGATAAGCGGTTATTTGGCAGTTCATTAGTTAAAGATGCGGTCCGTTTATCTTATTTATCATTATTTTAATTGTTAAACGTCTGTGCTTACTAGGAAAATACAAAAGAGAAAGTGTAGTGTTAAAAAATGAAGAATGGAAAAAACAAGTGTGTGTGTCTTTTTATCGCAGTTGCCTTTCTTGCCATTCAAACTTCTGTTTTTGCGTGTATAAATAGATGCTTTTATGAAATCACGTTAATGACAATTCTTAATCATATTATTTAGCTGTTGGATTAAATTTAATGTATAGGGGTTTTGGTCAATATTCTTATAGGGACAATGCTGTATTTATGGCTATTGGCGTTATTGTACAGGCATCATGACCATTAAAATCCCAACGTATAGGCTTATTTTTAGGGATATACTTGGCGCTTAAATTGGGCAGGAGTCTTGCATTGATTTGTTGGAAATTCCAATCTCTCGTTTAAAGGCTTATGTAGCCTAGCACATTTAGGGTTGCTGAAATTATTTAGATCGTTATTTTAATATGGGAAGTTAACGAATGAGGCAGGTCCGGTTTAAGCGATATTCCTTATTGAACGGGACTTGGCAGAGCCTTTTATTTTTGTTGTTGCTAACGTTGATAATTGTTGTAATTACATAAGAGTAGTGGCTGAAAAAGAGCAACGGATTGCGATGCGTGAAGATGGAGATTGCCGCTGAAAGCTGATTGGAGTGAATACACTAAATAGTAAACCATTGCCTTTGTTAATCGGTGGCACTACAGCAGCAGTAGCTGGTGGACTACATGCTACTTTACTTTATGTTATTCGTCCGCGGACTTACATTTATGAAATCAATTTGAATTTTAATTATGGTGTTTTCGGTTGGATTAGGAAGTATAACAGGAAGTGTCATAGCAAGCCGATTGTCTTAGTATCATTAATGTTTTCTTTAAACCGTATTTGGACCATTACGGATGATTCTTTACTCGCTTGCCTTAATGCATCATGATTTTCAAACCGTCAGGATTATTTTGGAAGAAGGAATTACGATTTCAAGATTTAAGTTGAAAACAAAAGAAGACAACCACCCTAATAAAAAGAGGAAATTAAATAGGTTTTAAAGTACAAAAATTGACAAAGAACTTTGGTGGGCTGCACCGTGTCATGGAACTATGGACTCCAATCCAATGAATTGGTTTGGTTTGATTGGCCAAACGAAGCCGGTTAAAAGCGACTTATTTAACTTATTAACAGGAGTATACGGAACCAACAGAAAAGGCAGGATAGATTTAAAAAAGAGGGAAAAAAAGCAGTCGTTAATTGAAAGAAAACTATAAATTACGGTATATGGGTTTAGGGCAGGAAACCTTCAAAATCATTCGCATATTCAAAATCTTAACGGTCTTAGACACGTATGATTGCTATGCATGCTAAAAATAAAGTTGGAACAACTTTGGCTGGAGTTATTCCGAACCCTCGATTTTACGCCCTGAGGAAAGAATGAAAAACGAAAGCCATCGAATACTTAAAATTTTTAATTTAAGAAAATAAATAACGAGATTAGCAAAAAACTTGCCTTATGGAGACCCAAAGACGATTAGCAAATTGTCCGGCACTAGCAACTTAAACTAAATTTTATTTTTAGGATAGCCAGCAAGCGGGAATGAATCCGCAAGAAAAACAGCTGAAAATTTTAACGGATTTAATTCGTCAGATTCAAAGAGAAAGAGACTTGCAAATAACTGTTTTACTGTTAACATGACATGTCATTGGTAATGAATGTTTGTTGGAACGAATTCATGTATTGGAATATGCCGGTGATTGCTCATTGGAACGCCAGCTGAAATCAAAAAAATAATAAAAGCCGTTATTAAGGCTTATTTAGGTGTGATTAGGTCATGTTAGTAAGTAAAAGATTTAACCGTTTCATTACAGGGTGTCATAAAAGCAACTAAAGAGGTAAACTTTAAAGTGAATGAAGGCGAGATTATCGTTAATAGGCCGCAAACGGGGCTGGTAAATCAACGATTTTAAAAGCGATTCTGGGTTACAATCGGCCAACAGCAGGAGAGATCATCTACCAAGGAAAACCGATTCAAAAAAGAATCAACTAAAAAAAGTTGATTTGAGTAGGTTTTCTCAAGTACCCGAAGGTCGCATACTTTTTGGTGGCCATACAGACTAGAAGGAATCTAGAAATGGGTGTGCTTTTTTACGTAAAGATTAAAGTAGGTATTCAAAAAGACTTGAAAATGGTTTTCGAGAGATCTCCAATTTAGAAGAACGGTAAAAAAACAAGATACGCGCTTACATATCCGGTGGGAACAACAAATGGTGGGCAAATGGCGGGCTTTAATGGTCTCGACCTAAATTATTTACTATTGGATGAGCCTCGATGGGCTAGCGCCTATTTTTATCAAAGAAATATTTAATATTATCAAAATGACAATGACCAAGGAACAACTGTGTTACTAATTGAAACCAAATGCTTAAAGTAGCATTAGAATTGCACAACAAGGCTATGTATTTAGAGAACTGGAAAAGAGTTGTGCAAAAGGGGACGGGAAAAGAATTATTGGCTAGTGATGATGTCAAAAAGCTATTTTGGGGATAAATTACAATGATGTAAAAAATTATATTGACGTCAAACTGTTGTCCACGTAATCGAAGAACTTGAAGTCCTAGAAGGCTCTTGATATCATTGAAAGAGCATTTGACTTTCATTCGTTTACCAGTCATCAAACGAGGGAAATGGTCGGTTGAATTACAGCAAGAGATTATCCAAGAAAATTCGCCATCGACCGCAAGCGAGCTTAAGCATCCATGAAATTGGAAACTATTTGTTGACTAAGACAACAGTGAGATATTATGGCGTAAACAGTTATTACGATTAAGCAGAAGATTTATTAGAAACAGCAGCAGCCTCTTTGTTAGAAATATAATGTTAGTGTGCTGCCAGTTGTTGAAAACAAGGATAACGTTATTTGGTATGTATCACAGACAAAGATTTATTTAGAGCATTTATTGATGTCATGGGTTACAATAACAAGGGCAGTCGGATCGTCATTGATATCGCAAAAGACCATTCTGGTATTTTAGAAGATATTACGGACTTATCCTATTGCTGAAGATCAAGTTAGCTATCATTAAATTGCGGTTTACGTTTCAAAACAAAAATACTCACGTTCCAGCACTATACCGAGAGCACTCGGACTAGCGCCAGTGATCTCGATTGGGTGGGGGGAAAAGCCAAAAAAGACTAGATTTAGCCAAACTGAAGGTATAACGGTGAGTCCTCCCGTCCCACATTCTTTAAGACAGAATAACGATCACTTACTATAAAATCAACACCCGTATCAAGAATTGGTCTAGGATGTTTATCTCAGCCCCTTTCTACGGGTTTTTTAGCGTTTTCTCACTTACATTTTCAGACTTAAGTAGGAGACCAAAGGAAACGATAATAGTTTGTAAATGTGAAACCGAAATAAAGAGATAAAACAATGAAGTGGAGGTTGGTGAACATGAATAATTTTAAAAAATTAGTTATAACACTAATTGCATCAGTCGTCTTTTAGGAGCAATAGTTTCTTGTAGCCCCTGCAATCACTCAGCTGCAACAGGCGAATATTGATACGACTGACAAGACGGAAAAATGGTGAAAACCGACTTTGTATATGGCGGAGGCCTATCTGATAAACCAAATTAAAGAAAACTAAAATTATAGGCATTGATAAATCCCTGAAAAATGTGAGCAAGTGGGCGGTTACCGGCTGCTGATTTAGTTAATTATCTAAAAAGAAGATCAGGCAATACAAGCTAATATGATTTCATCTGTCTTAGTCCAAAAGAAGACTCAGGCAAAGGTGTCAAAGTAACGATTGAAAACACCAGAAGAACATTCACACAGATTTACGCAAACCAGTATGCTAACGCCGCTATAACAGCAGTGTTAAATGATGCTGAAATTGTTGTAGCGAGGTCCGGAAAGTCACACACTTACAAAGCTTTGATTGTTAATGGAAGAAGATCTTGACCAGAATCGCATTGGAAGTTTGCTCAAAATGAATTAGAAAACAACAAATGAAATTGCCACAAGAAAATGGCTGATAAATCTGGTTTTGATTCTGCAAAAAATTCGACCAAGCGATTATCGAAATAAAAACAAGAATTAGCAGATTTAAAGAAAAAACAAAAGGTGAATTAGCAAACGAAAGAAGATATTGAACGTATCATAACGATTGCTTTAAAAAAATAACAATTAGAGAATGTGAAACAAGATCAAATCCAATCAATTATGGCGTACTTTGCAAACGAATTACCAAAACAGACTGATTGATTCACGGCACATCAGTAAAGAGTGTCACTATAACTAAAACTCACATCAGCATTTCAGTTTACATCTAAAAATTATCGGTCGGAAACACACATACAGCGGAATGCTAGAGAAAGTTGGGAAATTTCTTTAGTCAATTGGACTGACAAATCGTGTGTGTTTGTTAATTATATTTCAACACCAGCGCTAATGGTAGGGAAATCAAAATTAAAAATAGTGAAAAGCAAAACAGCACTGGATGTCCATTCAATAGAGGTTTTTTAGTCGAACAGGCTAGCTTATTAATAACCTTGAAAGTAGAAAAACTAGTTGCTTTCTTTGTTTACGCATGACCGTTTGTAGTGAGTCGGTAGACGCTTGCATTCTGAGATATCTCAAAGTAGCAGCGACTTTCAAACAAAACAGCACCTGTATTTGAAAAAACACCTTTTTTCATCTAAAATTTCATTTTAATCTCAATTTTTTGAGGTTTTGAGGATAATTTAATATCTGGACTTAATAATTTAGAGTCAATGAACGGTTAAAATGATAGCATCGAACAGAAATTGAAAATTTTCAAATAGGGGTTGTATGACTAGCGGTAAGATCATTCAAAAGGCAAGATGATTTGAGCAAGGCTAGATAATCTTTAGCGAATGTATTGTATTGATCAACATCAAGTTAATTACGACAATAACCAGTCAGTTTATCCAGTCTGGATCTTTAATAAATAAAGTTGAAGAGCGGAATCTCTTCCATTGACATAGTACATTAATACCCCAGGTAATGAAATCTTTTTCTAAGTAAACCTTATTTATTTACCCCGCCAAAGTCAGTTAATGGAGCATTTAAAACTCCTACCGCTTAATCTTCTCCGTTAGCCGATAGCTCCAGATAATAACGAATTTTTTCAGAATTAAAGAAACGTGTAAAATTAAATTCATATGTTAGGGACCCAAAAGTTCACCGAAGTAATAGACGAATTTTTTTATTACTGTTCCATTAATCTCCTTTTTCCAATGCAGCGAACTCCTTCTATAGTAAAATGTATCGAAATAAATAATGAAGTAAAAGAAACTTAATTAGATTTTTTTAAGCCAAGATAGAGAAAAACACAACTGGGTATTTTATAATAGTTTAGATTAATATAAATTATTCATTAAAACCATGACAAGGACAAAAATAATAAGATAAAGTGTAATTAGTTGATAATAAAAATTATATTTATGTTATAAAAAAATTATAAAATATGATTTGAAAAAGGAGTCGATTTTAGAAGAGAATTAATTTTTAATGAAATTTGGTAATCGCTTACTGGCAATGGATGGATGTTGTTAAATAGGAATGAATAAAATAATATACTGGAGGAATAATAGGACATTTTATTTGGAAACAATTATTATTACTATTTGTTTTAGTATTCTTCACTTTATTCATTTACCAAAAGCTCCTCAAGATTTAAAGCTATGGAGCATTAGCCAGTGCTGCTGTGGCTAGTTTTTGGTTGAAGCTTTTTCACTTAGCTTTTTTCGGGAAATAATTATTATGAATTTCTAAAAGAGGTTGGAGGAGCCAAAATGGAAGTCTTGGAGAGTAGCCGCAGCTATTTTAGTGCCTTTGCATTAGAGTTTCGCCTGTGGTAGCTTGGTACTTGTCGTCTTTCTTTATCAGGGATTGAATTTTTACCAGGATTTATTGCAGGATACTTAATTTTCATTTATATTATATAACATGAGAAAAAAATACCCGGTGATTAGACTTAATTGTTATTCATTGTTTTTGTCTGCAGCACCCACTTTGCTCGTTTAATAGGAATCCACTAACGTCGCCAGTGGTAGATTGCAACATTGATGCAAAATTGGAGAAATACTAACCTGCTTACAGCTATACAAGTTCCATTATGATGGGAATTATTTTAGGAGGATTATGACGGGTAGTTGCCACAGCTCCACTAAGCTCAACTGGCTTTAACAGCGATGTTAGGATTAACAGAGTGGTTTTCCAATGGCTATGGTGCACTAGCCGTTTTTGGTTCAGCCTTTCTAAATTATGTTGTTATTAGTAAAATGAATTTGCGGAAGCAAAAAAAGTACTATTTCAGTAGCATTAGACCTTTAACGCAAGCAGATGTCATTTCACAACGATACCATTTATTGCTACAAATTTTTATTCGGTGGAGCAAGGCAAATGGTATAATTGTATCGATAATGGGATTAGTAATAACACCCCAGACAGGCAACGCCTAGCCGGCTTTGCAGTTATGTTCGCTATAAATCCTGCAGGAAAGTATTAATCGCACTTTAGCTTGTACTGATTGTTAGTACAATTAGTTGGTTTATAGGTGCGCATATCTTTAGAAACTTCAAAATTAAAAACAGCCGTCAATTTAGATCTGAATATTATGAAAGAACCAGTTTTTAGGAAACCGTAAAAAATTAAAAATCAGTTGCTTAAAGCAGATTATTAAGGAAGAAGAGGGAAGCCAAATAGTTACTCGTTAAGATAGAATGCCTATTAAAAAAATCAGGCTAATAGAAAGAGGAGTTTTTATTAATGAGACAGCTTAGTAATGAGGTAGAACGAACCATGAATTTAGAAGGGACACCTTTATTTAAAGATATTAAAGCGCAAAAGATAGTATTTTGATTAATCTTAATAAAGAGTATTGAAAAAGCAGCAGAAAGTTCTAGTATTTCAAAAATGGATATTGCAGATGCAGATGCTCGATTAACTCGATTTGCCTCTTATTTAAAAAATAGTTTTTCCAGATTAAGCTCCAACTGACGGAATTATTAGAATCACCTTATTACAGAAATCCTCATATGAAGCTTATCTTGAAGAAGAATGTAAAGAACGATTAAGGAAAAGTATGGTTTTGAAACTGGATGATTTACTACCAATTGCTGGAACAGTAAAAGCACGCGAGGCCATCTTGAGGTCTTTAAACCATTGCAGAAGATTTAGCGTTGGAACAGGTTTATGACTTCGAAGAGGAAGATTATGCTGTTTTTGCAAGTGATAAATTCAAAACATTTCTTTCTAACTTTACAAAATAACTGTTGAACGACAGGCAATTTTGGGTATTAGTGTGGAACAGTTGGAAGGCAAAATTAGGTTTGAAGTAATTGTCCATATGTCAGTTGAAGCAAACAATGGAAAAGAACTTTAAGAAGTCGAGGGAGTGGTCGTGATTGAACACGAAATCTGATTTTACGAAAGCCGGTAACTGGAAGGGCGTTCAGCAATCTGATTTAGATCCAACTAGTTATTTTGTTTGATGACGGAAACATCTCGTGATTATTCTTAGGGTTACAGTAGCTGGGAGTAGATTGAAGAAACCAATTAAGCGAAAAAAATATGCATTGAGGTATTAGATCTGGCTTCGAATATATCCGCTGTATTCTCTAGGGCCTTGACTTGCCCTTGTGGCATTGGTGGATCTCCAGTGGCTTACATTGGTTTGAAAACAGATTTTATGGGGATAACGTTCATGTTTCTTTGCTGAACCAACACATGTTCCTTCGATGCTCGGTTGGCTTAATTACTGGTAAATACAATGAAATATCGTTAAAGTTATTGGTTTTAGAGGGTTAACAGTTGCTGATGGTTTAGCTGTTCCACGTACATCAGGTTTGTTGCGTTAAAGTATTAGAAAAAATTTCTTCAGTGGATCATATTACGATAGATGATAACGAAACACTTAAAATTACTGGACTGCTTTAATTGATCAAGAGGAGATCTATTAGAGCCAGCTGCAATTGCTGCGTTTACCCGGATCCATCCGTGGTTGGCAGCCAGCGGCAAGAATATTTGAAAGTCAACAAACTTAGTCGATAAATGACAAATGCGACCACATATTCTATGCGGCAACAGGTGGAAGTATTTGGTTCCAAAGAGGATATGGATTATTTTCTATAAAAAGGCAAAAAAAGCAGAATAAATACATTAGAAAAAGGAATGAGTTGTTATGAATCAATAGACTCATTTTTTAAGATGGAAATTTTAAAAAAACTTTCTCTATTAGAGTAAAAGAATTCATAGGAGGAATGAACATGTTAGAGACGATTCATCTTACAAAAACATGCACCAGAACCGATTGCCCATATTCACAGGTATTAAAGCTGGAGACTTTATTCCCAGCGGGTCAACTAGGAGTAGGACCCCAACACAGGGTAAGCAATTGGGATTAATATCAAAGAAAAAAAAAAAAAAAAAAAAAAAAACCAAAAAACAGAACAAGCAATAAGGAATTCTTTCCGCTGTTTTGGAAACTGCGGGTTCGTCTTTACAAAACAGGTCGTCAAAGGACAAACTTGTTATTTATCTAAAGAAACATTTCCAGGCATTTAATGAAGCTTATGGCGAACAATTCGGTGGACATAAGCAGCTCGGACTTGGTTTTGCAGTACAAGAACTTTCCGTTAAAGGGTTATGCGAAATTGAAGTTTATTGCTGTTTAAAAGAAGTAAAGGTAAGAAGAGTAGTTTGGTTTAGATGGGCAATACACATGATGGCCTAAATTAGTCTTAGCAATAGGATTAGAGCTGCTTATACTAAAAATAAAGTGACAGTTCTATTTATTTAATCGCATAGAAAGGTAAGTTTACAAAATAGATTGACATTCGTACAGTATTTCGGTATAATCTAAACAGTATAAAATAAAAATAGTCTTCAGGCAGGGGCAAGTCGCCTACCGGTGGTAAAGCCACGAGCCGTAAGGCAGATTCGGTTAGATTCCGAAGCGACAGTTATAGTTCTGGATGAAGAAGACAAAAGTGATTGCAAAAAAAACTACGGATAACTTTAATCTTTATTTTAGGGGTGAATAGAAGGAGTTTATAAAGCAATGTTTAGAATAGTCTTATTTGACTGTTAAGTAAAGCCCTGGAGTTAAAAATCTAGGGCTTTTTTGTGTTACTGTTTTAAAAATAGAATAGCCTCAGGGCAGGGCGTAAATCCCTACCGGTGGTAAAGCCCACGAGCCCGCAAGGGCAGATTCGGTTAGAATTCCCGAAAGCCGGACAGTTATAGTCTGGATGAGAGAAGGACAGCGTTTAAAGAGTTCAAAAGGCACCGTAATACATAGTATGCGGCTTATTTGCTGATTCTCTGTATCGAAAATACGACGAAAAACCTGAGGAAAAATCCTTGGTTTTTTATTTTTTGATTTTATTTTGAATGGAGTTTGAGAACAGTGGATGAATTTTATATGAGGATGGCATGAGAGTAGCAAGAAAAGGCAAAGGCGTGGACGGCACCAAATCTTAGAAAATGGGTGCTGTGATTGTTAAAGCTTGAAGAGTAGAGTTGACAAGGATACCACGAGAAAATATGGTCAACCACACGCAGAAAGATAAAGCTATTGCATCAGCAAGCGGAATGCCGTTTCAGGGGCAACTTTATTTATGATCACATTAGAACCCTGTTCAACATATTTTTGGTTAAAACCCCTCCCTGTTTCTGACTTATTGAATAGAAAAAAAACATCAAACGAGTCCGTTATTGGAATAACGGATCCCATCCATTTAGCTGCTTGGAGAAAGAATTGAAAGGCTAGCGTAACAACGGCATTTTGAAAGTTATTACCCGGTGATTGTTAGAAAGAAATCCACAATTGATACGGTTTTGTATAAAAATACATGTCACTAAAGAACCTTTTTGTGTGATGAAGAGTGCGATGTCACTAGACGGCAAAACGGCGGACGGTAACGGGTGAAATCTCAGTGGATTCTAGTAGAAACAGCTAAGAAGACAGGTTTCATGGCTTACGAACATGAATTAGGCTGGAATATGGCCTCAGGCATTGGAAACCATTCATCAGAGAGATAACCCACAATTAACTTTCTAGAACGCCAAATAGCCAAAAAATCCTAATTTAGAATTGGTTGTGGATTAGTCAACTTAAGGAATTCCAAATGTATTTCTACTGTTTTACATTATTTCAGGATTTAAAAGCTAAAACCCAATTATCGCAACGACTAAAAAGAAGGCTAGTTAGAGAAAAAACTGGAAAACGTTAAAGAAAATGGGTATTGAAGTTTTATTGTGACCCAAAGAGCAATTTGGAAGAGTTAATTTGGCGTGAAATTAATGAAGGAGGATTTAGGCGGCTAGGGGTTATCCGATAGTATTTCTATGTAGAAAGGTGGAAGCTACTTTCTGGGGAAATTTTCAGCTTTAAAAAGAAGCCATCATTGTCGAACCCCAAAAGTTTAACAAAAAGGTCTATTTAATTTCCCACCCAAAAAAAAAAAAAATCATTTCGGGAGGGGAAAAAAAATTTTTTTTTGCTTTTTTTTTAATCCCTTTCCCTCCCTGGTGC
>Ga0163217_1053750_pt1 | contig 13507 bp, 9 predicted proteins | sample SynspAceP_FD_185933 | JGI IMG/M metagenome (GOLD analysis project Ga0163217, IMG submission 185933) | Saline lake microbial communities from Ace Lake in Antarctica - Synechococcus sp. Ace-P (PacBio error correction) | ecosystem: Environmental > Aquatic > Non-marine Saline and Alkaline > Saline ... | reverse complement strand
AGATATCAACATAAAGACTCACATCATGGAAACATCTGGGAGTGGAGCAGCACCCTAAGGGGATCAAGTTAATTAATTGAACGTTGACCTCTCATCATTAGCTTAGTTGAACATGCCGTAATTCACGGAGTCGAAATAAGTTAGCCGTCAATTGGCCTATTGATTGATGATGGGGAGAATCTCTGAACAGAGATGCTCATCAAGAAACTTTGATAAACCATTTCTCGCCAGTACCTTAGCGATTTCACGTTTCAAGAGCGTATTCCTTTTAGCGAACCACGCGGTATTACTAAAAACAGACAGTCATATATGCCGCTTACAATTAATGACGACGCGGATGTAAACATTGGCCTATGTTAAAAGCAAACTCTTTCCAAGGTCCATCCGGCTACTTCGACTTTAACCCCAATTGGACCGGGCAAAAAAAATTGGCATATGATACGAAAGTTGGACATAAAAATGCTTCATTTCAAGAATATATTTAGGGAGTCTAATGGGTATAATCGGACACTCTGTGCAAAAGCGAAAAAATTAGGATTAAACTTGGATCTTTACGTTAAGAAATCCTACATACAGGCCTTCCCAGTTTACCATTAAAGGGAATTAGAAAAGCGGTAAAATAAAAAAGCCCTTGCGAAAAGAATTCAATGGGCTTTTAACGGTTGGTGCTCCAGCATCGAACAGACACAGGAAGTTCAGTCCATTGCTCTTACCAACTGGGAACTAGGCACCACAACGCATGTAAGCGGGTGCTAAATGATATTTCGTATTTTATGATATAACAAACAAAAATGAAAAAAAAAAGGCCTTTGTTTTTTTATGTTTTTTGACCTTGTAGTATAAACTAGATAGTAGGATGTGGGTATACCCTTAGTGAAAATGGCGTTTTCGATAATGAAAATATAATTTTCATATCGTAAAATTCCTTCTGCAGATTTTGCAAAAAAATGTAAATCTAATTCTTCTTCGAGTATTTCTTATTCAGAATGCCTGTTTCCAATTGGCGGAATGAGCAATGAGGAATTGCCATGTATGTGATTTTTTTTAAGGTTATGTTTTAAATCACGCCTCCAAGAAAACCCACTTTTTAAGAAATCTTATGGAACCCCCCAAACCCGTGTTAGATCGCATTGCGTGCAAAACAGCGCTTTTTACCACAACCAAAGGGAATTACCTTGGTATAGATGCCGCACTGTGTCGACTATGATGGCGTAATTGATTTATGGATAATATTTGGGAGGCCATTTCACCTGGTCGTTGCCATGAGGTATAGGGCCATCACGAGGCAAACTCCAAATTGCCAATTGTGAAAAAGAACCTATATCGAATTTTATTAGGAAACACCACGAAACTAGTATGCCACAGCCGCTATGTAGTTAAGTCTTTGTAACAGAAAATAGACGGAGAATTATTGGCCAATTATAAAAGTAGATTTGTCGATTTAACCGTTATTTTAACAGGAGGTGATGCGCATTTTTGTCATAAACATTAAAAAATACCATATTTGCGGAATTCTAAAATTTCTCCTGTGGTCATAATATTATTGTGAATTACAACAAGCGCTAGATGATCAAAATTTTATAATTGCAATATTATTGCTTAACTTCGTTTATGCATATATGCTCAGATCAGTACTGCTTCTCCTTGTATTGCTTTTTTGTTTGGCGAATTTAAGGCTACCGCACGGTGTGAAGAATCACAAATGATGGGTGGATTAAGTGTTTATACGGATAGTTATTCACATTATGTTAAGTAATCCCGCAGCTTATAGTAAGTTGGCTAAACAACCTAACACGGCTGGACTATCACGTAAGAGTATCCTGTTTGCATATAAATGTTCGCAATTGGGGGAAAAAAAAAAAGGGGGGGGGCGCAATCTATTTCAAATTTGGACCTATTTATTCGTTAGATTTAACTTAGGCAAAGGCTTTGTATGGGTTCTGAATTATGCCTTATTCTCTATGGTACAATTTTCATCCAGAAGAACAAATGCCCAGGGATTAATCGCAGATCGTTCTTAATGGTGAAGGAGGATTAAAAGTATATTTTCTTTGGCTAATGAACTATTCAAAAAACTTTAGTTAGGAGTTACAGTAAATTTTAATTTGGGAACAGAAACCAATAGCTTTTCCCAGCATATTGAAGAGATGTTACAAGTTGAGGTCCTCAATGGATCTAAAATCCAGGATCAAGGGCTTCCGATTTTTATTTTGGACCATTTTACGACCGACAATCCACGGACAAACACACTCTTTGACTAGAGATAATAGATGAACACCACAAGCTAATTGGTTCAGAAAACAATGACTTTGTTCTTTATTCAACGTACTTAGTGCGTAGGGATAAAGAGGTACTGCGAAGTAAGAATTTGGAAGCCAAGCTTCTGGCGCGAACCGGTTGTACAGGATTCCAATACAGCCACTTAGGTGTGGTTTGATGGGTCAGATAGAAAATGGTTTATTAGGAGCGAGAGTACCAGTTTTCACGGAATTAATAGGTTGACAAACGAACTACGCCTTTCAGCAATTGGCAATCAAAGCTCAGACTTTAGACCTTGTGAGGTACTATATTCCAGCATTACACTTCTTTACAACGTCTTATTGAAAGGCGACATATTAAGCTGGGAGCAAAAGTCTCCAAATCGGGGAATAGTTGGTAGATAATAAGGAGATAAAAAAAAAAATTTTTTTGGATTTTTGGGGGGGGGGGCATAACTTTGGAATAGGATTTACCACTGGGACGTTATCTTTCTAATATTAACCTCGGTTTTAGAACTGGAAAAAGAGTGAACCAAATATGTGATCTAGTACTGAGGGAAAGTTATTCTTCAAAGTTATCTGGGCCTATCTTTTAAACCGATAAATGGTTCCATACCAAGAAAATTAATTAAAAATTATTTACTATAACACCTTAAAAATAAAAACAGGGACAGATGAAAAGGAAATCTATCATGCGACTATCGCCATGGGATGTTTGTCTTTGTGTGGGCGATTCCCAAGCTCAAAATCCAGCGTGTATGACCAATCCCTTTCCATTTACACGGAGCTTGAAAGTTAAGAATTATGAGGCTGCTTTACACATGAAGAATGGCTATTACGAAATATTGTCCTACGTTAAATTGGTGGGCAACTATTTGTATGGGAGCGAATTTAAAAGATAGGTTTGGGAAAAATCAACCGAAGCTTTAAAAACGGGCCCAATATAAAATGCTTTATTCAATTATACGATAATAGGGGCAAAAGTACTTTCCCCGCCAAGACCAGAGACGTCGGCAGGAAGACATTATTGATCAAAAGGTGTGCTAAAATGATGATAAACATATTTCGATGAAGGAAACTATACTCAACTCGATAAAGCTTTTACAGAGGATAAAGCAGTAATTTTAAAACCAAAAGCATTGCATTGTATTTCTCAACTAGTGATTTAAGATAGTGCTGGCAAAAGCGAATATAGAGGAAGTATTGAGAAAACGACACGTTACCGAAAAGATTGATGAAGAAAAAAAAAAAAAAAAAAAAAAAATTGAAAAATTTACAGAGGTAATTAATAAACTTCCTCTTAAAGAGGAATGCCTGGTACATTAACTTCCAAGAGAAAAAAGCAGATGATTCTTATAATAGTCTATCTGAAAGCTATGTAAGATTGCTGAAAGTATAAGATAGTAAATTGGCTGTCTTGGCGAAATTGGTGAAAACTTTAATTCCACTTTGTACCAAAGAAGTTTTATTCAAGAAGGAGATATTACTTGGATCAAGAGAGCAGTGAAGAAATGTTACAGATAAAGGACCTGTACTGAAGATCCAAGTTTCAAAAAACTTTTTGAAGTACTGTGGCCATGGATGCCTCTCCGCCCAGTGCTTTATGTCAATGGTTGGGGCCCCTTAAGAACAATCTTGGCGAGCCAAAGGAAGCACTTGAAAGACTTCAATACAGCACTTGACATTGAAAAGATGCCAAAAGGAAATCCAATTACTGCATATTAAAAATTGCCACAAGCTATAGAAGAGTAGTAAGTCTTTAACCGCTAGCGAGCTATGCCCAAAAGCAATAAGATCCAATCCTTCCCATGTAAGGCTTATCTAATTGATTGCCATTTGATGCAGCAGTGCAAATGAAGGTAGGTTATGTACTCCATTCGAAAAAAGGCAAATATTGAAAGCGGCAGACATGGCCCGTCAGCAGGTCGTGTGGATCCCGCTTTAGGTAGTTAGGGCAGGGTAGGCCGCGGCAATTTTATAACGCAAAAAGCGCATCCAAAACAGTCAATATTTATTTGGTTATGTGGTAAACAGTAAGTTATTATCATGCTTGTCGGTGGTAGATGTAAAAGTGCCCAACCTATAAGATTGATAAAAAAGGTTTCTATAAATTAAGGAGCATTGCCATAGTATTTTCTGAGGCAATGTAGCTTTTTATTCTGTGTGCCGATAATTACGAAGAGTTGGGGATGAAGCTATTAAAAAATGTTTCCAAGGCAGGTGCGGAGCGATTACCTTAACGAACGACGTATTATGAGACGGATGAACTTGAAAAAATGAAGTGTAGTTTCTTGGCCATGTGATAGCCGTATAACCAGGTTCCCTTTGAATGATTTTACACCTATGGCTTTTTGCTTCATTACACCTTCTCCTGATTGACTTCCATGTAGAGTTTTGATGGATAGGAGAAAAAAAGTACCGGTACCGCAGATATGGAAGTATTATTCCGAGTACTAATTTAATAGATTTGCAGGCAATTGTAGTATATGAAAACCAGCGATGGCAAAATGTTGGCAGGCCTCCACGAATTATATTGGAATAGAAAAACAATGATTGGAATTTTTACACAACAGAAAATTAATATACCAATCCAGAAGAAGGAAACAATAAGGATGATGAAGGTGATTTTAATAGGATTTTAGTTTTTTTATGCTAATAAGACTAGTGGTATAGAGTATAAAAAGAAAGAAGATAGAAGAATGATCAAGATATTAAGATATACGAATAACCTTTATTATAGCAGTGGCCGTAGTATCGGCTTTTGAAATCGTATAACAAATGGACACATAGATAGACACGAGCTATTGTTTTCTTCTTTGTATCAGTTTCCTATTGGTATGTTCATTTTTAAAAAGACCATATAGGAAGAAGTTTGACGCACGTCAAAAAAAACACAACACAATAATTTTGGAGCATTATTGTCTATTTCGATTGTTTATTTCATTTACTGTTTCCGGCTTTTTTTATTCGAGGGATGGAAATTGCCTTTATTTCTGCGGAAAAAATTCACATAAGAAATAGAAAAAAGCCAAGATGGATTTTACCCAAAGTATTGCGCGTCTACTAAAAAACGTTCCCAGTTTATTGCTACCAGCGCTATTGGGAAATATAGCCTTGGTGTTTTTACGGGCTTTTATGGGGAACTGCTTGAAGAATCTGTTTTGCAGTATCCAGGCTCCCTGTGGCTTCTTAAGCCCTGATGCTACCGATTTAGCGCTTGTGACCAACGGTTATTTTCTACCCTGATCATATTGTTGACCGCCAGAGGTTTTTGCCAAAGTATTATTTTCGATTTACAGCAAGACATAATGTTAAGGTTGTGCAATTCCCGGCTTATCTTTTCTATGTATTTTTTCGGTGATTTCGGATTTTATTATTGGATTTCGGAATAATTCTCTAAATTCTCTTTTTAAAACAGATGGTGATGCAGTGGCAATTGGCCTTTAGAAATAGAATGGAGAGATTATATTCGAGCAGATGAGCAGCTTGAAAGGGAGGATGGCTGGATTCTGAGATACAATTTTCCAACAATGCGCGCTGGAGTGTCAGAGTGTTTAAGGCAAGGGAGTAATGGTGCCCCAGAACGAGATTGCAAGCGGTTAGAAATTCATTAAACCCCTAAAAAAACATCTGGCAACTTTTTACGGGATACAGATGTATTCTAAAAATTTTGGTATTAAAGATACCATAGACATATTATTGCGATACGTACATTCTATGAGCTTTTTAAAAAAACCAAGACTATAAAGACTATCTGCTTCGGTTAGAATTTGTTCCGGAAAAACGATGCTTCAAACTGGACATACTTGAATACTTTAACCAAAAAAGAGAAAACGATGCCGTTGTTTTAGACGAGTATGGGTACTTATGCGTCTTATGACGGTAGAGGATAGTTGAGGTGCTTTTTGGATACCATAAGGATTGAACACGGTACCACTACCTGTTTGTAGGCAGGCAGATAATCAAAATACTTTTAATGTTTTCGGTAGATTGGAAGTGGGATTATGTTATGAACAATATAAATTGGACCTTGCCTGAAAGTGATGAATACGAAACTTTGGGTGTTTTGATTCATAATGAGACCGGGGAAACCAGAGAAAGATTCAGAAATTAAGATAGGTAATTTCTTTGTGGTTTTAGAGTTTTCAGTAATAAAATTGATATGGTGTCCTTGCGTTGTGCTAAGATAATGAATAGGCATATTATAGGTTATAATTATGATATTTTTACGTTTTTATATTTCAAAAGAAGTATCAGTAATTTCGCCTCCCGATTAAGTAACAGGCATAAATTAAACCAGTTTACTAATGGCAATTTTTAGAGAAGATAAGGAACGAACTACCGTTTTAATTTTAAATCATTGGTTTGGCTTTGTTTGCATTCGTAATTCAGGAGTGTCAGCAGCAATGATTGTTTGTGAAAGGTTGGTTCTCCGTGGCAGAGATAATGGGGATGAAATTTCCATAGATCAATTTAGAAGGAATGTGGAGCTATTTAGAATGGCTGTCCTACGCTCCTGTCTATGCCAATTGGTAAATCAGGTTTGGGATAGGGAAGCCGGAATACGATCCTAATCAGCATTGAGATTTGGGGATAGAATAGAACAAGATCAATAAAAAACTACATAAAAACGATCCTTCTTTGTTTCAAAACCCAGAATTTCACAATTGAAGTGGTGTTTTGATGATAATAAGTTTAGGAGCTTCTGGCGATTGGAAGGCAACACAACCCTAGCGATATGCGCTATGCTTCAGGACATGAGCAAGCCTATTATTTCAAAAAATGCAAAGGAACAACCTAGTTTAACCTATAAGGCAGGTGTAGGTTCTACCTTGAAAGAGGGGGAATTGGTATTATAAATTAGCAATGACAAAGTCGGACATTAAAGTATGTTCGGATTGCCTTTTTCTTCAGTCTATATTCTACTGATAGCTGTTTCGAAAAAGAAATTAGAGACCTATATAAATTAATCATAAAAGTGATTTAACAAGCCAATATTCAAGGGGATATTCAATTTTGTTATTTCGAAGGAAAAGGCCTCTTGAAATGAGAACGCCTCAAAGGAAGAAATTGCAAATCTTTTACAAGGAACCGTGTGGGTACCAATGCTCAAAAGGATGTTATGACACACCTAAAGGGTTTTTAGTCATACCAGATATAATACAGCCTTTTTAAGCATAGAAATTCAGATATAAAAAATCGACACCATTTTTAAGGCGAAAAAAAACTTGCCCCGCTGAAATTTGCAGGAACCCTTATGACTTCTGGGAAAAGAAAAGTATGTTCGGACCATATCGTGATGGAATTTCTTTAAGGTTCCAAACTGGATGGATAGAAAGTAAATGGTGCCGTAAAATCCAGTCATATATTAATTTCTTTAATGTAGTTGCCCAACGGCCATCCAGATTTACCAACCAAGAGGAAAGTGAGAATAAAAAGCCAAGAATTGCTTTGTCGAGGGCAAAACAAAAAGCGACAGTTTTGGCTGGAATTGGCCAAGAGATAATTCAGACAGGCCCTTCGGCGCCTAAAGTGGTACCTTTGCGATATAATCAAGAAGGGGTAATGTAGACACCTTTTAACGATTGTTAATTTAATAATCCAGTGGGCCATTAGGTTGGTTTGAGACAGAGTTTGGATTCCATATTTCTTAGATACGGATGACAAAGCAGATATTGTTCAATGCCACATTGGCGAGAGAAAATAGATCCTTCTGAAGGAAACTATCAATACTTTATTTACAGAGGCTTACAAGTTTGAAAATGGAAACTACGACAGTATAAAGACTTTACTCATCTGCCAATGGAAAATAATTTTGTGTAGACCGGTTAACAAGTTAAGGTAGATGGATGGAAAAATCTTCCTGGACATTTCTGCTCAAATCGCAGATGTTCAGTGCGGCTATTAAGGAAGAAACTAAATTGCGTTGAGTTAAAAGTTTAAAGATAAAACAAATGGCTATGCAGTAGTGCACATTAAAACTTAAATATGCTGGAGACTTATGACTGCTGAAGATTGGCATGCGCTATAGCGCTTCCAAAAATAAGAAGGAAAGAAAACGCGACTTAAAGATGCATAGAGGCCAATTAAAGGCAAATTCTAATGGATATGTTGCCAAGGATAATAATGTTATAGCCTCTACGCTTCTGCATTGACAATAAAATCCCCTAATCATCCCAGGTGCTGGTGGTCGGAAGGCCTTTTTGTTGTTACAGCATTTTGCCAATGGAAAGCAGGGAGCTCACACAGGAATGAATGTTGGTGAAGCGGGTTTATATGCGAAAACTGTAACCAAAAAAGAAGACGCTCCAAAACTGATAAAACTATATTACTTACCCAAATAGTCTACAGCTTACACTGCAGGTCAGGTAAACTGCTACTGGCTTACAATGCATTTTAAAAGAGCTTCTTACTATAGCAGGACAAAGAGCAACATTTTAGTAAGTAGCATATAAGTTCACTAACAACATAAACAACCTCCCAATTGGAGTGGTTTATGTTTTAGGCAAAAATTGTCTAACAGTGGAGGCAATCCACATCTAAGAGGGTAATGGTTACTTTACCATTTTGGAAAAGGGATTAATAAATGGACCTTGTCCTTTAAAAGTACATCAGAGTGGTTTTAATTTCCAGGGCTAGGATTCAAAATGCCTCCCCAAAGCCCCTAGAACTCTTTATGGCACCACTTATAATCCGAGAAAAATCGTTCCTTACCGTAGCTTCTTCTAGGATTTCAACTTAGACAGGCTTCGGTTTTTAATCAGCTTTCAAATTGGGCAAGCGTGTAACAGGTCACTACTCGTTGTGGTAAACTACAATCTTTGAGATATTTGTGGAGAAAGTATTGAAATCTTTTTTGCAGATAATGGGGCAATCCATCGCCTTACGTTTTGTTTGATTTAGTACACAAGTAACAGATCGTTTTAAAGTTTGGATAAGCAGATCGGTAATGCATTGGTATAGAGTTTTTAAGCTGGTACGTAATTGGAACTTGTGTTTGTGCACAGCCAATGTCATTACCACTTCACTGAAAAGGCCCATTCCATAACAGTCTTAGGACATCGATATTTCGCCACACTGTCGCGCAAATTGTTGATCAGTTAGAGAATACCCAAGCCCCATCCCTAGACTTTAGTGCTGTCGTTAACTTCTCTAAAACCACTTGATTTCCCTGCAATAAAATTTGGATTCAATTTTTTGGCCTCTAGAAGTATCTTCCACCAAGCTCTTCCGAACTACCATCTTGTCTTCCGCCAGTTTATAAGTTTCTTTGAAACTTCGTACAGTCTTTGCTCCAGTTCATTAAACCACCTTCTGAACCGGCTCTCTTCCCTTTCTTCATGCCAAAACTATTCCAAGTAAAGTAATTATCCGGCCGTCCTTTTATGGACAAAGATTGGCCCGTAGTAAAATAGTACGGCCAAGCATAGGGGCGCCTCCAGACTAGTACTCGCCAGTGTCAAGAGTTTTCCGTGCTATAATATTTGTTTTGTCATTTCTTGTTTCTCAATTCTTCGAAGGCGACTACTACTGCGCTATTGTGAGGCGTATGTTTTTTGAAAATCAATCTTACCAAACTTTGAATTTTTTCCGCATTCTTGTTAGCACCCAATTGGTTTAAAATATTAAATAGTGTGCATTTCATATGACCTTGGTTGGATGCCCCGTGTTAACTAGCGATACGAATGGCACCAAAAAATTTGTGCCCAATCCAGCAACGGCCAACAATTTTGCGATTCAATTCATTCCTATTGGTATTTATGTAATATTTCCAAGCTAGTTTTACCAAGGAGGTAAGTTGTTAACCGCCAACTGTTCTAAGGCCACGAATCTCTAACCAAAATTTGAAAACCACCATGTTTCTATTACTGGATGTGTAAGGCTTGTGTATTTTTCCGTCTTTGGCTGCAGGCATGATGCTCCTTCCTGCAAGGCTCTGAAGATCTCATTCCCATAAGCTTAAGAACAACGGCTCATTCTATGCCATTTCATGATTCCCTTGTTATGTGATAACCCGCCCATATAGGGTTCCACTTTCCGCGTTTATATTGTACGGTCTACGTACTAATCTTTTTGGCAAATGTCCTCCTGCCGTCATACTTTGTGGGCCCTTCAATTCGGATACGGGCAACTTACCTCGGCCTTAAACTACACAATGGGAAATGTAAATTGAGAGAATACTCATGACGATTCCAATACTTTCTCCTTGTCTGTAACGCGCGTCGTAACCCTGTCCTCTTCTTTAAGCGATTGTGCGAACCCCTCTAACAAGCAGTTTATGAAATTCGGCTCCCATGGCATCATGTTCAAAAGTCAATGCAATTGAAAATATCATCCAATTGAGAAGTTTTATCCAGCTTAATTCGATGTTACTTATACCGCCCCCGCGCTTCTCCATATTTTTGACAATGGGGGCCACACCTGCTATTTATTTGCTTTACAAGCTTAAAAAAAATGCTTAGTTATCCGCAATCGCACCTGGAGATGAAATGGGACCTGTCCAACTTTTCCGTGCCTAAACAGTAGTTCTATAAAACCACCGCGTGTTGCCAAAAATTTTGCAAGCTTTGCTTGCCGCGACTACAACTGAACTTCTTCAATTGGCCATTGAGATAAGCATTAAAGTTTGTTGTTAATTAATAAAATTGATGCATACCTAAGGCAAATAGAAGTGGGACATGTTTTCGATAATCTCATCGTGCAAATTTTGTAATTCGGGAATTGTCGTGCCAATATGCTTTAGAATGGACTACGGTTTCACTCACTATTGTGGTATTAAATTCTGGCAACAATTAATTTTCCCTTCTTTCGTTCAATTGGAATAATCCTTCTATCTATGGTTGGTCATTTGTGCTTAATTCTTGGACAAAGATAGGTAATAAGGGCGCCAAAAACTACGGAAACCTTAAAGTCAGTTTAAAAGACATAAAACAATTGTTATTTTTTAACTATTAAAGCACCTTGTTTTGTTATTTTTTTTAGTAATCCTTGGAGATTTGAATCAATCATAGGAAAATACATAATTTTCAGATACATTTAATAATAATAGATTTATTAACCTTTTTTTGTGAGAAAGTCCCCCCTACTACTGTTTTACTATTTTTTTCTGCCATTTTCAACTCTTCTGCCCCCAAAATAAGAGATTACTTTGGAAGAAATTATCAAGGTACCTTTGTGGTTGAGGGTTGAATAAGTTGCAGTTCCATGAAAAATGGAACAACAATGTATACTATTTTGAGTTTGACGGGGCACGCGCTCTTCCATCTGAAAAAAATATGATTACAAAATCTCAAAAAAAGCTGGAAAACTATTGTTCTTCCTCATAATTCGGATTACCGTATTTTACTCCTATGACTTTAGTGTAGATGAATCCAAAATATAGTGAGCACCGAATTGAGCTTATTTTTAGGCGTTCTACCTTAGGATTTTCTTATATTGTATTGACCTTAATCAAAAACCAATCCGAAGATTTCAAATTTAAAATCAGGAAAACCCTTGTTATCACCGGAATAATAGATAAAGTAGCTTATGTTAAGGATAAATTATTTTTGTTTGGATTAGTAACCAACTTATCCAGAAGTAACCTTTAGATGCGGAAAAGGAGAATAAAATAATCAACAGGATAAACGGACTGGTCTATGAAGAGGAATTTACCTTTGTAAGACTCGAGTGGAATTCGATGGTCTAAATGGCTTTTATACGGTTTTGATAAACTAAATTCCAGAGTTTTCCATGAGTAATACGTTTCCACATCTGTACCAAACCCAAACTGTTTTCAAATATCCTAAGGCGGAGAGAATAATTCAAGTCTCCCGCAGATTGGATATTAGCACCAACGAAGAATATCAGAGGGAATTTAAACGCGACCCATATATATTCTAGATTATATGGAATGCTCCTCCTACATTACCTTATGTTCAGACTTTGAACAGGCACCAGAACAAATTGGAATTTATTAGAGGTAAACTGCTACTGAATCCATAGCAGCCTGAATTTGTATGGAGCGCGATGAGCCTATTGAATGTAACCGATAATCTACTTTTTTAGCGGATGATACTTTATTGGACCAGTGAGAAAGATGATTTAATCATATTTATCTGTAGATTCGGATGGGGAAATTAATGAAACAAGTGACCAATGTCCTTGGAGATACAATTTACGGTTACGACAAGAGGAGACTTTATTTTATTATTAATCTACAGAAAACGGATCCTAAATCGATTTACGGTACGAGCAATGGGAGAATAAAAAGGACTTAACATTAAGAGTGGGAAGAATCTTGCCCTGTTCAGTGGCGATTTTCACCTATTCATTTAAATACCTTTTCAGTGGCCAAGTACTTCCTCCGAGTTTACCACCTACAATAACCTGATTTGGAAAAAAAGAGTAAAGGACACCACGTTTTTGAAACCGGAAACTTATTTCAAATGGGCGATTATGCGATAATGCCAAGGAATTTCTACTATCCGTTAATGGTAATGAATTAAATATTGTGTAATGATTAAAGCCACAAATTTGATGTGCAACTAAAAAATATCCCTGTTTAGACCCAATACAGTGGTCCTGGTTCGCAACGGGGTAATCCAACTCCGGATGGCACCAAACGATTTATTGGTTTCAATATTGGCAATGAGGGTTATATTTGCTTGTGTGTGATGGTAGGGAACAGGATATAAGGGGCCACTAAAAAGTGACTATTAAGGAATTGGGCGAAATATGAAGTTGAGGGACAGATAGCGCTTGCCAAAAAATTAAGTGAATTACCATTGTAGGACGCAACCAGGACAGGAATATGGGGCTGGGTTTATGGAGGGAGGTTTATGTCTACCAATTGCTTGTTAAAGGGTTAATGACAACTTTGGAGGATGGCCCATTTGCAGGCCCTGTGACCTCATTTGGGCGATTTTTAGACCTCCCATTTATACGGGAACTTGTATTCGGTACCTCCTCAGGAAAAACCCAGTGTTTACGATGAAAAAAACTCGGCCCATTAATATTATCCAAGAACTTTAAGGGGAAACTATTTATTTGGTTCACGGGGCTCTGCCGATTTGGAAAACTGCACGTTACAAATACTATGCGGATGTAGAAGCTTTTGTTACAGGGCCCATAAGCATTTCTGACGGGCAAGTTGATCCCGATAAAAAAACATTAGATCCAAAGGGTGGATATACCCGAAGCACCTGTTATACCAAAATGACCAATTTTATAAAAAGAACATCTATAAATAATACTTATGCAGAATCTTC
>Ga0163217_1114864_pt1 | contig 13508 bp, 6 predicted proteins | sample SynspAceP_FD_185933 | JGI IMG/M metagenome (GOLD analysis project Ga0163217, IMG submission 185933) | Saline lake microbial communities from Ace Lake in Antarctica - Synechococcus sp. Ace-P (PacBio error correction) | ecosystem: Environmental > Aquatic > Non-marine Saline and Alkaline > Saline ... | reverse complement strand
GGATCTTCTGGAAATATTATTTGATGCATAAGGATTTTTCGTTAATTCAATTATCTATTTGGAGCAGGGACAGGCTTCTAGCCTTTGTCTTTTTACACTTGGCCCTCTCCTGAAAAATTTTACCATTAAGAGTGAATGGGAAACAGATATCGATGATTGACCCACACATTGCAATGCTGCAGTATTTTTATTGATGGAGGAATGTTTTCTTGTATTTGTTATTCGCATTATGTATCGTTGATACGACAAGTTTAAATTTGGTTTCTAGCGAAGGGTGGATTTAAGAATGCTTCCGGAGTATTTTATTCTTATTAACGATCGGAATTTACTATTTAGTATATTGTATGGCATATATTGGTTGTTATGTTTTCTGTTGTTTTTTAAATGGAAGCTATTTCTTAATACACCAATCATTGAGCATTAATTTAACCGAAATACTCTTCATTGGTGCACGCTGGTATTCTTTTCTGGCAGCCTATTTATTGCCTATCAGTTCATAGCTTATCTTACTTATTTCTTTTTTTATTTCGTTGTAGGTTTTGCTTCTCTAAAATTCATTCAGAAGTTTGGATATTTATGGATCTTCTTGATGTTTTGACACTAGTATGGGTTTTAGCCATACGAGAACATGGGTTATGGAATTATTATTGAACGAAATTTAGGCTTTTTAGATTTCTTTGGTATAACTCTGCCAATTACAAATTAGTGCAACGCATCAAGTTTCTAACATTTTTTTTACTTTCCTTTGCTGTTTAGGTATTTTATTGCTTGGGATAGCAACCCAGTTTTTTCTTTGAAAGGCAGTGCCTATTTAATGATTTCAACAATTTTGTGTACAATGTATTATGCATCATTTTAATGAACCCGCTGGAATGATGCCATCTTTTCAGTTTATACTTGGTTTTGGTGGATCTGTATTGTTTATCTTTTGCCATCAAGGTTGAGATGGATCAAACTAGGACACTTCTACTCGGTTATTATTATTTTCACTTTTTTATTCTTGTTAATCTCCAATTTGCTTTGGTATATCTTCACACTCTTTCGGTATACTTGATTGAGGTATCGCACCTCAATGGCTAAAAAAGAAGCCATATATTGCAGCAATTGTTCTTTTTATAAGTGTTATTACATTTTCTTTCACATCATTGTACCAATTTTAGAAATCCTTAGAAATTGAATTTGATTTACAGCTTACTGTATGAGGCTTGTCTCTAGGATGGCCTATGGGAGTAATTCCATAGAGTCATTAAAAGATTGGATAAGGTTCAGGAAGGTGATTCTGAAGTGAATTATAAGCATCAGGGAAGCCAATTTCCCAATTGGATTGGAAAGTATTTTATTCTCACAATTGTTTTTACATATTGGATGTCAAATTGGGCGTGGTGATGTTTCTTTTATATTGATATTGCGCTATCTTTTTGTTATAGCTTGAAATACAAACAATTACTTACTAACTTTTTTTCTTAATTTTGTTTACCCTTCATTTGTCTTACAGGAATTCTACCTTACAAGCAAGAGGATTATTTTCTTTTGTTTTTGATGTGTGCATTTTATTGGGAAACAGCTATTTTACTTCAAGATAATTCATGAAATCCTTTTGCTCTAATTATTTCAATTAGATGGTGGTGAGTTTTGTTTTAGCTACGAAGAGTTGTTAGAGAAATGGAATGACAGTCATCATTATTTCAATATTGAGAGATTAACACATTACTCTTAAAATTAAGAATTAGATTTATTGCGATCTTACAAGTTTTCTCAACCTCTTATTCGGATTTATCCATTTTTAAGATTGAGAGCGTATTTGTCATGTTTCATTATTTTTACCGCTTTATATCTCAGCAATTTATTAGTGCTTGCAACGCTTTAAAATTCTGTTGTTCACCTGCATACTATTCGATTTAATTTTTGCGTAAGGCTTATTATTTCGGAATGGAACGTTTGTGAGATTGCATTTCGGTTCTATCTTGGTTCGTGTGCTAAGAAATGTTATCGAAACTCTTCATCCAAAATACGCTATTGTAGGCATGATTTGATAAAATGACGATGGTAATGGAACACAAAGTAGATGCCTATTTCGCTTAACAGATTTGCTAAGGAAAATTTATTGCGGTGGGACTTCCCGAAGAAGCTTTCATTAACCAATTTTGCATTTAGAAGCAACCAAGTAGAACGTTGAGGTTAAAATAGGAAAACTCCTTTCACCTAGTCTTGTGGAAGTAGAGCACAAAAAGGTGTTCATTTATTGATGGAAATAGTGATCACTTCCAATTCCAATAAAAAGTAATAGAGTGGAAGGAGAATTAAGAACGGCACTTGAGGCGGAAAATTAATATTGAGCTTTTAGGGCAAACTAAGATAAGAACCCATATGTTAATGAGGAATGCAACGGCTCTATTTTTCCATTTTTGGTTATGAGGGTGCTATGGCATTACTAAAGCTTTCGCAAAACCAGACATTAGTATATCAAGTGATCAGGGCAATGCCAATCTCAATAATTCGATAACCATAAAATGGTTTGCTTTTCTACCAACGCGCAAACAAATTCTATAAGCAGATAAATTTGCTGCTAGTCAGCACGTTATCAAGTGATGGTGTCAAAATGACATCAGATTTTTAATTAAAATACAGTTAAACGAAGTAATTCGAAAAAACTTATTATACTATTCGAAATATTCAGAGAGAAAGTGGCAGTAATAGGACTGAATTGTATAGTAAAGGATTTGAAACTGCGGTTACTGAATTATATAGAGTTTTAAATGATGAGGAGGAATTTACTCATTGCTTTTGATGCGAACGTACTGGTTTCTGCTGTAGAAAAAATCCGATTTCCGAAAATAAAGATGACTACTTCTGGCCTTCCAGATGGGTGCATCGGTATGGATTTTTGAATAAAAAGGTCTAACTGCGACAAGAATGGAGGCCCCAATTTTTCAACGGATTATCAAATGAACCGAAACCCTGTATCATCATTTTTAATTGTGGTGGTGCTGAGGGGTGCAGATCAGCTAAAATGGAATGCAATATGGGTATCAAACTATTATCAGGACTATTGCCACCGTTCAGCTTTTATGAAGAAATGCAGTCCATCGCAGACCTAATTACATCGAACACTTATTTTTTGGATAGGCATTGGGGCTCCAAAGATTATATTTTTCTCAATTAGGATTTCGAATGGACTAATGTGCTTGCCATACTACAATTGGTGCAGATCTGATTTCACACGGAAATGTTAAAAAGCTCCTATTTGGATCGAAACATTGGTATGGAGTTGGTTTTTTAGGATTATGCAGACTAAAGTTGATAAAAAGATTACATATTACGTTGTTCCTAATTTTGTTTATTATAACTTAATTGACTATTTCTTAATAGCCTGACTGTCGTCGCAAAGAGTGTTTTTGTAAAAGTTCTTACAAAGTTTCTATACATCTAGTAGGGTTGACAACTTCTAATGTAGCAATAACTGTATTCTTTTTGCTTGTTTGCTGATCTATAGTCTCTCCTCTGTATCTGCATTGAGGATAACTGTAATACCCAGGTTTTACTACAATCGCTCGTTGTATAACGTAACCCTTGCAAATCATATTTTTATGATTTTGGATTGCGGTCGAGGCGGTCCAACCATTGCTGACACCAAAACATTTAAAATTTGAGGAAATCATCTAACTAGTTTTTCTAGAAAATCACTTTACGGTTACACGAGAATCTCTTGAACGCCTGTCTATCGTCAGCATCGACGTTTTTCAATGGTCTTAACTTAAACAGGAAGGTAAACTCCTTTTCTTGCTTGGTGAGGAAAGAAACGGTCCTGATGCGTCAATTTTTATTAAAGTCCTATTATCAGGATTATCAGACTGTTATAAAAACAATAACGAAGAAGTTCAATAAATCAAGAAGCTTTAAAATCAAATGTTTCGACTATTTAATGGCGACTTGTTAATTTGATTTGAAAATCTTGCTTTGATTTGTGTCATTGAAGCACCACTCTTCGTGACTAGTGAGGGATGATATCATGCTTTAAGAGAGGTTTCTCAGGATTTTTACTCCTCGTTCGAAGCTTTTTGAATACTAATCTCATTACAAAAGTTTTACAGATTTCTTTTAACCCATCTATTTGGAACCTTAGATATGCTTCTTAAATTTGATTACTGAGTACGCTTACATTAAATTCTATGTTATTATAGAAGGTGTCTCCAATAGTATTAAACGATTTGAAGCCCCTAGTGTTCGATATAATTTTTAGAAATATACAAATACTGTTTGTTACTAACATGAATAATGTTCATAGTAGTAACATTCATAAGTATTTTGCTGATTGGATAATTAACAACAAAGCAGTAGGACCATTAAATTACATTAAAGCATTAAATGCTTATCTGAGTTACACCTTTTCTAAGCTTAGCGTATCTTCTTTCGGTATACGATGTATAGACAATTGGAAATATCAAACACATTATTGGATAATCTAGATAAACTATTATGAATGAATAAAATAAAAATACAAGTGATTAGTTCCAGCATCAAACTGAATAAACAGTAATGAAAAATTGTGGGGGTAATTCTTAGAAAATTCATATTTATACTTTCGTAGGGTTACTTAGTGCCAAAACTTATCTGCAATCATTTACTAGCGACAAACTCAGTTTCGTTGCCGGTTTGTTCATAAATAATTATTTAACATTCTATTCAGTAGAATAGAATTGTCAGATAGGTACGAATAAAACTGTATACAGTTGGGGTACCTTAGATTGGGCTAAAATTGAAGTTGCGAAATTACTCTTAAGAACAGGATCGCTGAAAAAAGTTAAATTCTATATTCAGACAGAATGCTTTAAAAAACCAATATTAGCTTCCTGAGATGGTTTGCGTAGAGCTTGGTAAAATGGAGAGGTGTAAATATAGCATTCCACTCGCTATTTTTTTGATATTGATATTCCATAGAGATAAACATCGTTAAAACTCTAGGCCAACTACTAACTTGAAATGCAATTCACTATTCCACCGCTTCATTTTCATTAAATCCAATCCCCACACAGCGGTGATGAATTGCCTGTGGTTTTCCTGAGTAAATATCTTCTCCTTTTTTGGGCATATATATTCGCTTGAATACTTAGACGGGAAACGGGTTTCGTCTTAATCTTAAAAGCTATTTCTTGCGCATTTCCGCAAGTAATGTCCCATTTTATATTATTTGCTTCGTAGTGGTGGTGTTACAAAAATTGGCGGTTAAGTGATCGGATTTGTTCTAGTATATTCAATTGCTAGGGATATTTTATCGAAATAGTTACTTCGTTGTGCACAAATTCATACTTACAATTGGAATGTTGGTCTTTATTCCCACATTTTGAGATTGAAATTTCATCAATAAAAGAAGTTGTAAAAAATGATAGCCCTTTCAAATTTCGGGAGCTTATTATCAAAAAGCATTGAGAATTTCCGCCTCCAAATTCAAGATCCATTATAATCCGTTGATTATTGATTTGAAAAACTAAAAGAATAAGATGCCGCTTGCGGGATTACGGCTGTAACATTAGAATTTCCTATCGTTATTCAGGTTTTTTTAGGCCTATTGGTGAAAATATGAGCGCCTATTATTTTCGAACACGTCTATTCCGCTTCGACGGACTCTGGGGAATTAAGCTGCGGGCCACCTATTTAACTTCTGAAGATATGAGCGTTGAATTATTATATCCAGCCACTTTCACAGGTTACTTTATTTCGCATCGGGTGTTATTGAAGTGTGCTATTATCAGATAAAATATTGGCTCCGACAATTATTGTTCCCCCATGTAAATTGTCTTTTATTAGCCTAAGCTACCCAATTCCAACTGTAGTAAACGCCACTCTATGTCGCTAAAATCACCACTCCTTTATAGTTCGCTGCCACGCTGGATTCGATTCTTCATTTTGGATAATATCATTTTGCTCATTGTCTCTCAAATGGCATTAACACCTACATTCTTTCCCAAATATTCAATTGTTCGGCCGCCTATGGTTTCTCATAGTCACAGTTTATGGTAGAATTTTGCTTCCTTAATAGGGTTGCGTGAAGGAAGAAAATGGATCCTATATTATACAACAATCCAACGTTGGTCGAAATCCTTATTGGGTAATAGTTCTTTGTTGTAGTTTTTAAATTAAAAATCAACTCCCAATTTGAGGCTATTCAATTCAGATTGATCCACAAGAGTTTAATATTTTGCGCAATCAATCGTTGATACGGTTTGTAAAAAGTATTGAGTTCAATCAATCGGAGGTTTGGCCATTCATCTAAATTCATAGATAGAAGTTTTGGAAATATCTGATATACAACCTGAGTCGAGCAGAAAAAAATAAAACAACTAAATAAAAGAGAGAGTTGACGATTGACATAGTTAAAATTACCTTTTATCCTTGCCTTTTTTAATTACTTATGTTACTAATTGGATTAAAGAAATATCGAAATTCCGTCTTAAATGGATTCTTCTCATAGCGTCAATAGCGATCTCAGATCCATATTTCATCATGGATTTGGCAAATCTGCATAATATGCGGCACCAAACAGGCTTAGTTCTTTACGTGTCTTTTATTCGAACTTATAAACTTAAAATAGGTGCACTTAGAGGTCTTCGGACTACTACTTTAATCTCTTATTTAAGCAGTTATAAATATGGCAATTCATTCACCATAATTTTAAGAGAATTTTTTCCATTAGTTATCGGAAATCTCCTTTAACTTTACTCCTTCGGCATTGATTTTAGAATCAATGTATCTGCAATATTTCAGATCGCATTATGTTCTAACTTTATAGACAGTTAATTGGTTGACCCTGATAACAGTTCGTTCAATTAGAAAGCCATATTTTCGAGGCTGAGATTTACTGTTAACAACTCTTTTCACTCGGATATTAATAAATTATCTATTCGTTTGGTGTCACAAATTCGAAATCCGCAATATACCAATTCGCCTAAGACTTCTACGGAAAGTTCAATACCCTATTCCGTTGGCCTTGAAAAAAAGTAGACTTTTATTTGGGATATCGATTTAGGGCTACCGCTTCCCAAATAGTTTCGAAAGTAATAGATGGACTTATAACGGAGGCAATTTTTTTCACACGTTCTTTTCCTTAAATCAGATGTTCCACAGATTGTTATCAACGTCCTCCAATTTCTAGGCGATATTTTATAGCGATATGAGTCAGTGATATTTTTGAATTCATTCCTTTTTTAGTGTGTGATATTCTATAAATTCTTTCGGATCTTCATTAGGATTCGGGAGGTTGTCGATAGTAATGATTTTTCCTTCAGAAAGAAATAGTGTTTTTTCTTTCACTTGTTTTAATTTATTTGTACAAATGATGCAACTTTCATTCATTTAGTCTTTTAGAATCATATCTTGATCTAATTTCGAAAACTTGCGACTTACTATTTGCTTCCAACATTTTGTGAAGTGCTCATTACAATTTAAAAATTTTGCATTATAATTTTAAGGGATCAAAAAAGTGTACCCACTGGGTCCGATCATCGTCTCTTAAATACACTTCCCTTGTTCTTGCCATTTTGCTTTTATCAAGCTGATGATAATCTTCAATTTTTTAATAAGATGCTTCTGGCGTGTGTTGTATCAAACGTCAATTGTCTTGTGTTTCTATTCCTCTAGGTACTCAATTACCACAAATCGTTAATGAAGCGAAGGGGGGTCCTAAACAGCGCTCTGCTTGCCATGTTTGACTGTTGCCAATATACAATCGGCATAAAAAGTGATGATGAATTTCTGTGGGCGGGAATCTGAATTCTATATTTTTTTCAAATCTGAAGTCAAAGGCTTTCTGATTGTAATCCTATCTTACTTTGCTTTCCAAAATAGGGCAATAATTTGCTTCCGCCAATTCATTCATTTTTCCTGTTTATCTTCGTCATTGATGTGCGTGGGGATGCAAAACGTAGTGAAAGAATCGTTTCTCTCCTGCAACAATGTTTCAACTTTAGATTTATCAGGTTTGAACTACTGGATGTAAATAGGCAATTCATTTGATACCCTTCATAACAATTTTCTTATGATTCTAGGAGAAATTTTACAACAGTTGGAGAAAATTACGGCTGTAGAATATATTAAATCAAATTTGTAAAAGGACCTACTCCGGCGCATTGTCTTCATTTAATACAAATTTGAAGGAATGCCAAGGTTTACCAATTGTGTGTCACATATATTAGGTCCGCATTCATCCTAGGTTTATACTTTTAATACCAACGAATAAAATTATCTCTCTCTTTAAAATTGTTACTATTAAGCAAGTTTATTTTTGACCCACTCTTGCATTTAAATTATATATCTTGTAAGGTAATCTCGAAGCAAATCAATAGTACATCTTTTTTCCTTTGAACTAAATTAATTTATAGGCCTTTATTGAAGCTGTTCTATTACTTAGAAACTTATGATAAATGGGCGGTGACCTAACTAAAAGAGATGGTTTATTATTATTTTTTCATTATTTTTAATACATTAGGGTCAATTTGTTGGACCTAATTCAATTTAAAGCTAAGTGTATTTAGCTCTTAGTAGTGAATTCTTTTCCTTCTTATGAAAAAACTTTCCCTTCTTCTTTTGTGGAGCTCTATGTAACTCTCTTTATATTGGGATTTATGGCAATTTACTTTTATTTAAACTTTATAGTTATTAATAACTTCAACTAGTCTTTTGACATCACTTTTTTGTGTGGATATGCTATTCGATTTGGGTTGATTCTAGGATGGAATGGATTTTTTGCAGCCGATTTCTGATCTACCTTTTTTCCATTGGTGTTGAATTGTTGTCTATCTCTTCATCATCTTAAATTTACATCCACCAACTTCCAAATTTCCCTATGCCTTGGCATAGAGTGCTTGCCGCATTTAGGCAAGCTACCTTAGGTAATTATTGTCTTCCTGATAACTGAGGAGGAGAATTGAGTATAATTCCAGTTAAAGTTCGTCTTGAGGCTTATCAGTAGCTTCGGAAATTAATATTATCTGTCACCTTCTTTAATGTTGATTTTTTTATACCTCACTAAGGAAAATGGTTTTTCTAGTCCGATTTGTAGAAAGACAGTTTGTACAACTTTACAGTTAAACAAGAATATCGTCGTAATGAATTATCCCAGTAAGTGTAGATTTGCTGTCCTCTTAAAACCCCAGCCAATCTATTCTTTTTCATCGTTTTCTTCTTTCCGATGCGGTTTTATCGACTAGCCCAACTACCTTAATAGTTCTGATGTATCTTAATACTTATAACTTTAGGAATATACTGGTTTTCTTCTTGAGTATTATAAAAAAATTTGTTTCTTTCTTCTTTCCAATAAATTTTCTTAATACATTTTCAACTTTGAAGCTCCTTTCTTTAATCCATTGCCATTGTATCCGTATCTTGGGATGATATTGCTATATGATTTGGCAACTGTTTTTTTTTGAAATGCATTATTAATATATTTGTTGATGAAAACTTAAGTTCAAAAGTAGGATTCACCTTTTCCCTTACACTAACTTTATCTTTCCATCACCTTCTTCGGTGTCGGTATATAAACACTTGATCAAGTTTAGATCAATAGGCTTGCAATGATTCCTATCCTTTTATATACTTTTCAAGTTCTCTATTATCCAATTTAGAAGGGGTTCATTGATGCAATTGTTTCACGGATAGATTTGTCTTTTATTAATTTATCTAACATTTTATAAAATGTCTATGGCATTTTTTAGGGAATCTCCTTTTTGAATTTTGCTAATTCCTCTATGATAACCATCTATGTCCAAGATCTCTTCTGTTTTATAATCTCAATTATAACAACTTTTTCTTTGTTGCTCTGAATATAGGTCCTTTAACTCTAAACTATTTACTTATTCAGCGTTCTCAATGATTTATTGTTTTCTGTCCAATTCATGACGTTTAAGACTCACCTTACCGAATTATCTTTTAGTATCTTGAAAATAGGTTAACGTAACTGCTTCTATGCCGCTTGAGAACCTCCTCATATCTTTACTAATGTAAATCTTAGCCTTTTTTCTGTTTATCTAATTCGTTAAATGCTAATACATCCGCGCCTCACGTTCCACGCATTAAATGGCGTTTTATTGTTATCCAAAGGATTTTTTATATAGAAATAACTTTAGGAGAAAGATTTTCATAGTGTATTTGCATTTTTTTAGACTGACTTAAATTAGTTTCATTTAATGAAGCCACTCGCAAAAGTATAATTCTTGTGCCTGGTTTGGAATCTCTTTACTGGATATTGATGGAACCCGATAAAGGGATTGTTCATTTTGCTAGATGATTTTTCTGGATATGTCTAATCCCTTTGTAAGGCTTGATACTTTTTTTAGTCGATGGGAATGTATTTCATTTGACATATCCCCAACTATTTTTTTTTTTTTTTCCAAAATGAATACCTGATTGAAAATCAATTTGGTGTTCTTTCCTTACCAGTTTCTGCTTTATGCTATAGTTCCAATCTCCCATCTGCTTTTTGCTTATCAACTTACCAAATTAGTTGATCGAATGGCCAAGTCTTGATATACCTATCAATCTTTGTTCTTTGTATAAAAGCAAACAATCATTACCCACATTATGCGTATGTTAGCACAATTATCTATGGTACTATAACTAAACAAATTCCCGACTCTTTACCGACACATTCAAGTTTGCTTTTATAAATTGTCCATGTTTTTGACTTCTAATGCTTTCGGATCTTTGAATGTCATTATAAGCGATCTTTCCTTTGGCAATAATCCACTAACACAATAGTTGAGAGAAGGCTTAGCATAGCGTCACTGACTCGCCAATATTATATCCCCACAAAATGTTTAAATCCTTTGGTTCTGTTTTCTTATAACAATTAAATGGAAGTCCCATTTTGGATTTATTTCTTCGGTTGGCTTTTTTTTGATACATTTCAAGTATATGAATGCCATAAGACTTGGCTTTTTGGATTGTTAGTCCTTTTTATTCCGTGAGTGCACGATGTTGATTGGATTTCTTTCTGAATCTGAATTCCAATCGGTTTTCCCACTTGCCTACCAGCCAAATGGCACCAAGGAATTCAAGGTGTCATAAGGATCGTAGCCTTTATTCTATCCTTTCAATGTTAGCTAAAAAGCGCTAGTTGTGCTTTTTTAATCACTAAACTATTTGTTTGATTTTTCGCCATTCATTATGAGAGGGATTATTTTCTATCCTCCTTTTTGGATAGATTTTTCTCCAACTTTTTTTTTTCCCCCCCAAATGCAAGGTAGACTGAATAACTCTTCAGCTGGAATTGGAGAGCGTTCCGTTTAGATGGCATTGGTAAATCCTGTTAATTTTCTTTCAGAATTCCCTTTATCTTGACTCGTTTTTTAAACTTTTTGATTTACCATTGCCAAGGTTTAACTTTTTAAGTCACAATAATTGCGCTTTCACCACAAAACACTGTCTAAGTATTCTTTGGTTTGTTTCCTTTGCATTGAGAAGTATTGAGATTGAAGCGATGCTTCCATTCATGGTCTCTAAATTTTCACCACATTGTCGTATATTTTCAGACGATTGCCAACCCGAATGGCCGAACACTCTTTTCAAAAAATGGCGGTTAAGAACTGAACCAGATCAATAAAATGACATGCTGTCACTACTTTCTCAACCAATTGCTGCGGTCTGTCACCCAATGGTCAGCAGGCAATTGCCGGCGTTGATCTTTAATTAATAGCATTTGGAAGTTTTGCCCAAAGCTTGGCTGTTTCGCAAAAAGGAAGCGATTCGTCTTTTGTAGCCCCCATTATTTCCCCAGCTATTTGATGTACTTCCTTATGCGACCAATTCTCCTCTGAATGCAGAGCGGTTTTTTAACAAAGGGCATTCTTATTGGCTTGCAACCCTTTAGACATATTGCGATGTGTTATTGTGGTCGAGTAGCTAAACCACGTATTTCAATTGGTCACTTTTTACTCATTCCGAAGCATTCATTGGTTACAGAATGAAATTGATTATTTATCTGCTATGTATTTGAATTGGTTGGGTCGTGCTGTTAGCAACGCCAAAACAAACTGTACTTTATCTTTAAGGCAGGCAGTAAAAGTTTTTGGGCAACGAGCGGCCTTTCGATGAGCCAACATTCACTGCATTTTTTTTAGGCTTCTTATGCATTCAATGTTGAACGGCTGTTTAATATTTCTCTGTATTCCGTACTTTTAGCACCATTCCTCCTATCCCTCTTCTTTGTTCTAGAAGAATTAATTGATTTAGGCTTTGGGTGCATCCTTGAACTCATCCATTGAGATCGGCGCTTTTAAAATATTCTTTCCATTCACCGGACTTAAATCAACAATGCTGCATGTTTCTATTCTCTGTCCACGTACAAAACGATTGGATAGTCTTAGTCCTTTTCTTCATATGCTCTCATAACCTTCACGGGAACCATTATGATGAAGACATTCTTAAGCCATCCTTCTTTCTTGAATAATTCTTTCTAGAAAGCCTGTTGGAACGCTACAACAATGAATCCCTTTTTCCTTTCTTTACGGACCTTGCCTGCAATTCTATCGGATCTAAAGAACTAGTACTTGCAGTGATGATAACTTGCATACCATTCCAATGTTTCCCCAGTTTGTTCTGCAATGATATTTTCTAAATTCATGGATGATTCAGATTTGTAGATTAACTTTGTTTTCTGTCTTTGGCAAATCACTTGATTTCTTTCAAGGTTCATTCCAATGACTTTAACCGGCCCTTGTGCTTCTCATATTGATTGGGTAAAATATGTCCAATACTCCAAAAACAATCACTAAAACAGGGCGACTCCCCTTTTAATTTAACTACTGGATTTGACCGGAAAACTCTTGCAGGCAATGGCTCCCATGGTTGCAAAAAGCGGCATTCTTTTAGTGATGCTCCTTTTTAACATTACACCATAATTGACTGGAAACAAACAATTTTCGCTGTGTCCTTGCCGTATTTCCACCAACAGGCCCGAAAAATCTCCGATTGGAAATCTCCTTTTTACATTTCATCTGCCATTAGCAACAAAAGTTCTTCCGGGGCACAGCTTGCCTTAATGGAGATAAGCTTTCTAACTTATTAATCACCATATTGTAGGTTTTTAAAAGACCACCCAAACGTTTTCTCTCGGGCCGAAAAGTGATTCAAGCTTTTTTGGACTTCTTCTATTTCTAGCTTTAAGCTTTCCCTATATAGTCAAGCGAGGCATTATTTTTACCGTACTTTCCTCGGTTACCAGGAACTCTGATTGATAGATAAATAGTTGATTGAACGTTTATTCAATAAACAGCCAGAAGTAGCGGCAGGGAAAATGGGCACCTCATCAGGTTTTGGCAGTTACCATTTTTCTAAATATATTAGGTTTGAGAGGTATTCAGTAGGTTATCACTTTAGCGGAGGGGCAAATCATATTACATTCTAACATTTACATACACTCTTTTCGGGAAAAAGAGTAAAATATCTTTAGAGCATAAAAAAATTCTTTTCTTCCACCTTATTTATAGAAAAAATGTCTTTGCGACGAGGGTCCCACG
>Ga0163217_1104868_pt1 | contig 13508 bp, 19 predicted proteins | sample SynspAceP_FD_185933 | JGI IMG/M metagenome (GOLD analysis project Ga0163217, IMG submission 185933) | Saline lake microbial communities from Ace Lake in Antarctica - Synechococcus sp. Ace-P (PacBio error correction) | ecosystem: Environmental > Aquatic > Non-marine Saline and Alkaline > Saline ... | reverse complement strand
GCTGGTGATGGGCAACCTCAGCGAACCCGAGGAACTTGAGGAGCTGCCTGCCACTGGCAGCTGATGCCCACGATCAGCAGGCCAACGCCAAAGCCCTGCTCTGCCAGAGCCTGGCCAGTGGCAGGGCCGCCGCATGGCCCTGCATTCTCAAGCTCGATACGGGCATGACCCGTTTTCTGGCATGACTGGCCAGACGGGCCCAGCTGTTGGCGGTGGCTCAACGGCTCGATGGCCTGCAGGTGGCCGGGGTGTATTCCCATCTGGCCGATGCGGGACAAGCCCCGATTGATGGCGAACGCCAGCCTGACCGCCTTGCAAAAGCTGCGGTTTTGGGGCGGCCGCTCCAGGGCGATGGCCAGCCAGGGGCTGTCCACAGGCCGCCGCCACCGCCAACTCGGACAGGAACCCTTCGCAGCCATCCCTCCACTACGACCTGGTGCGGGTGGGCTGGGCCCTGTATGGCCCATTGCCCTGCTCCCCATTCTCGGTGGCAGCGTTCGCACGGAGCGGCGATGGACGTTCGCGCCAGGGTGACCCTGATCGCGAGGTGCCCACCGGGTAGGGGTGAGCTACGGGGAGCCGTTCCTTGACCCAGCGCCGAGTCGCTTGCGGTGGTGCGATTGGGTTACGCCGATTGGGGTGCCAGGCGCCTTTCCAACACGCTGGACGTGTTGTTCGGCGAGAAACGGCTGGCCAGGTCGGTGCCATCACCATGGAAGCCAGCTGATCATCGATGCCACCGGGGACTGCCATGAACTGGTGCAGGGATCGGTGGTGACCCTGCTCGGCAAAGAAGTGGCCAGGTGATCGCGACCGGGCACTGGCCAGGCCTCGGGCACCATCTCCTGGGAAAATCCTCTTGCGCTTCAAGCACCGCCTGCACGAGGCTCCAGGCCGAGCAGGTCGGCGAGAGCGCTTGATAAGCTCGCGATTATCGCCCCTGGAGAGGTGGCTGAGTGGTTGAAAGCGGGCCCCTGCTAAGGAGTTAACAGGGAGGCAACTCTGTCGAGGGTTTCGAATCCCTCCCTCTCCGTTCTTTTGATGGCCCTTGGCTCGGCGCCGGCTGGCGCCAGAAGACGGCGTGCTTGGCGTTCTGCCCCCAGCTGCAGTCAGGGCGCCGGCAGCTGGGCCAGCCGGCGGGCCAGCTCCGGCAGCAGGGTGTGGTCGGTAAGCGCGCGGCAGCACCCTCGCTAACACCACCAGGATGAAGGGATGGTGGGCCATCAATCTCCACAGTAGGCGGCGTCGTGGCGCGCCTGGCTCATCCAGCCGGGCCTTTGGCTCCACAGCCTCGCCCTCTCCGGGTTAGCCTTTCACCGATGGAAGCCATCCACCCTGGTTTCTCCGGACGGCCGCGTTTTTCACCTGATCCAGCGATCGTCCGCTGAGCAGGTGACGCATCCGGCTGCAGGGCCGGGGTGAGACAAAGCTGCCGGCCCACAATCGCGTGCAGGAGGCGCGCGGGGGCCTCAACACTGAGCCGGTTGCGGTCTCCATCGCCGGTCCATAGAACTGGCGTTCCCGCTCCATAGGGGGCCATTCACCCCCAGGTTTTCTGACAGAGATTGCAACCGTCAAACTTCGGGCCAACCAGGCCGCCGAAACCAGCGCATTGAGCAGCTGACGCTGGGCGATCCAGGCCTGCAGCTGGCCTCAGGGCAGAAGCCGGGCCACTGCTGGTGCCGCTCAGCACTCCCCAGCAGGATTGGCGTCATGCCGCTGGAAATCCCTGATCAGCGGCCATGGCCCCGCCTCAGTCGCTGCCGTCCTCGATCAAGCGAGCCTGCAAACCAGGCCTCCACCCCGCCCAGGGAACAAAACAGTTTCACCACACTGAGCTGGATAAACGGCCTGTCGCCCCGCCAGCAGGCGCCAGAGACGGGCTCGGTCCAGAAGGCTCGTGGATCGCTCAGGCTGTCCGCCCTGCCGATCAAGGAAAGCGGTTCGTAACGCAGCCAGCACACCGAGAGCTGGGCCGCGAGGGTTTTCCCCCCGGGGGCGGGGGGGGCCCCCTGTTGCTTCCAGTTCGCGGATCCGCTCGTGCAGGATGTCCCCATCGCCCCCTCAGGCGGTTACAAACGCCATCAGCCAAGACCGCAACAATGGCTGAGATTTAGAGCACCTCAATTCCCCAGCTCTGGGGCCCCGGGCTGCGCTTGCCAGCGGGCACCGCCGGCCGGCAGAGAGCTGCTGATCGCAGGCAGTTGCGGCGCTTGGGGCGGCCACTTTGATGGCTACAGCCGGATGCGGGGTCGGGCTTGGCCACCCAGGTCGCCGCGGGCGCTGCCTGGACGTGCTTGAGCCCCTGCTTCGGCCAGGGCGGCGATTTAAAAGGTTGCGCTTGCTGCGAAGACGGCTATCCCTGCTGGCTTAGGCAGGCCGAACTGCTTCGGGATGGCGCCAGCCCTGGCCGCCAGAGCCACCCCGGCGCCGCCCTGCTCGACCAGCCGGCATCGAGGCGGCGCTCCCGGCTGTGCGGCACTACGCCAGCCAGGGCGGCTGACCAAAACCCAACCACTACCGCTTGGGGTGGGCACCACGGGCCCGAATTCACGACTGCTCCGGCCCTGCGTCCAGAGCGCCCTTTGCCAGTGGCCGAATCTGGATCCCCCGGGATGCCTATCACAGGAACGCTTCTGCCCAGGCGCGTGGCGATCCGCCCCAGCCTGTTCAGCCTGGTGCGGCCTGGGATCTGCATTCTTCTTCGGCCGACCACAACGCCGGCCACCCATGTGGGGCTGCTATCTGGGCAAAGGCCGCTATCTGCACAGCTCAGGAGCGAGCATGGCCACAACGGGCTGCGGTGGATCAGCTGCCGCCCACAGTCGGATCCGGTGGCCACCACTACCGCAAGCGAATCGCGGAAGCGGCCGGGTGGTGCGCGTTGCCATGACGGCAACCAAACCCTCCCTGAGCAGGCGGCTGGAGGCAGCGGCTTCCCGTAGGTTGCGAGGCCCCAGACCTGCAAACGCCATGGCGACCGAAGCCAAACTCGAAGCTCTCGGTGGTCATCCCCCTGTACAACGAGCAGGAACAGTTGTGGCGTTGCTACTGGATCAGCTTCTGCCGTTCTGCGGCCGAATGGGGCGAAGCTTGAGCTGGTGCTGGTGTGATTGGACGCTCCAGCGACGGAACGCCCGCCGCCCTAGCAGCGCAGGCCAGCCGGATCCGGAACTGCGTGGCGGTGGTGCTGCGCCGCAATAACGGCCAGGACAGCGCGATGGCGGCAGGGTCGATGCCAGCGCTGGGGGAGGTGCTGATCACCTTGGATGGCGATCTGCAGAACGACCTGCCGACATCCCCCTGCTTTGCTGGAGCGCTTGGAATGCAGCGGCTAACGACTTAGGTCAGCGGCTGGCGCCACCAGGCGCCAGGATGCGGCGCTGCAGCGGGGGCTGCTCCCTTCCAAAGATCGCCAATCGCCTGATCGCCGGGTTTCACGGGCGTTACGGCTCCCACGATACGGCTTTCGCTCCCAAGGCCACCGCCCGCGAAGTGGTGGCCGATCTCAAACCTCTATGGGCGAACTTGCCCACCCTTTCCTGCCGGCCCTGGCCTTCATCGAGGGAGCTCGATCAGCGACGCGTGAAGGTGAACCACCACGCCCGCCGCTCGCAGCAGCAAGTACGATCGATCGCACCTCCGGTGCTGATTGGACCTGCTGACGGATCTGGTCATGACGGATTCCTGAACCCGACCCATGCATGTCTTGGTTTCGGCGGTCTGGCCTCCCCTGGCTGTTTGGGGCTGGTGATCAGCCTGGTTTTTATTGGCGAAAAGCTGATCTCGATGCCCGATATCGGCAAACCGGCCGTTGCTTGTCGGTGGCCGTTCTTCGCATCTGCCGGCGTCCAGTTGTTCTGTTCGGGCCTGCTGGCCGAAACTGCAGATTGCGCCACCTTTATCACGAAAAGCCAGGGTCGGCCGATTTACCGGGTTGCGGGGACACCTTGGCCGGCCGGGGGGCCGTCTCAGTGCAGCGCAGCGGTGAGCCGCCGCTTGCCACGGAATCGGACCAGCCCCTCGGCGGCCAGGGCCGCCACCCGTGGATCGGAATCAGAGGCCCCGCCGCAGAAAGGGGCAGCACGAGCGATCCCCCGATCGCAGGGGCCAGGGATGGCCGCGAGCCGATCGTCGCCTCTGCCGCGAAAGGGCGACAGCGAGTTCGCGCAGGAGCCGTTGCTTCTGCCGCTCACCAGCGCTGAACGACCCAAACTCCAAATCAGTGACCCGCTGCCCAGCCAGGGCTGTGCCTGGATTTGGTCTTGGTCTTTGGTCTGTGGTCTTTGCGACCAGACTGGCCGCGGCCAAAGCACGCCCTGGGCTGAGTCCCTACCCGGGCCCGAAGCCCGCTGGCCCAGGCCGGGACACCGAGCGCAGGCGACAAAGAAAAATGCCGGTGATCAGCGAGCCCACTTGAAGAACGCCATCAGCTGAAGAGCTCATGGGGGATTGATTTTTTTATGTCACCCCTGGCGACCCTGCCAGGGGGAGCCGGAAGTGCTCGATACAGTACCCGCCGGTTGCTGATTGGCCCGAGCCATGACTGGGAATTCGGGCCGCCGCCTGGCTGCCCGTCCATTCCTCGTTCATCGTTGGAATCCTTGCCCGCCATCGCCATGGCCCTGTTGTTCAAGACCGTGATCGAAGCCCGCGACTGAGCCCAGCGATCCCCTGCGGATTGCTCCCTGCGCGTGGCCTGCTGCGTTCGTTCCCTTCCCCGTTCTTTTCCCCCAGACGTTGCAACCCGTCGTGAGCCACCGTCGGCAATCTGCACTCCCGTCAACAGCAGCTATTTTTCTCCAAGGCGTTTCTGGAATGCCCTGCCGGGCCTACCGGCCTTCCCTGTCGCCGACCGTGCGGCCTTGAAGTGGGCATGGCCCCATGGCTTTTCTGCTCTACGGACCGTTCGCCCTCACCGGTCCCCTGCGGTCTGGACCGGAATACGCCAGCACCTCTGGCCTGCTGGCCACGATCGGCTGGTCTCGATCCTCACGATTCTGCCTGTCGATTACGGCAAGGCGGGCACTGGTCCAATGTCCAGCCCCCCGACGCCCACGATCGACAAACCCACCTGCCGACCTGTTCACCAAAGCCGGTTGGGCCGAATTCGCCAGCGGGCTTCTGGCTCGGCGGTTCGGCGGGCGCCGCCTTTCGCCTGGTTCCTGGTGGCAGCCGGATGGGCTCGGCACTGATGAAGCTCCACCGGCGGCCTGGCCGGCCTCAGCTGAGTCACACCCGCCATCCAAGCGGCCCAGGCTTCTAGCCCCACTCAGGTGGGCTTTTTCAGCGCTATTCGCCACCCTACCGCAGGCCTCCATCCAAGCCCCCTTTGCCGACGCCTCTAGAACAGCCCTTGAAAACACGATCAGCCGAGCGGCTGCAACAGCCCCATGTCGGTGTCGGAACCCGTTCTGAAACGCCCCGTGCTCACCCGGAGTGGTGAGCCTGTGGTGGTGGATGGTTGGCCTGATCAGCCTTCAGGGACTGCAGGTTGAAAACCTGCCACCGGAATCGCGCCGTATCCAGGGTCATGTGCGAGCGAACTATCCCGGTGTGCGGCGCCGCCGTGCTGAGCAGGCGTCCCACCCCCCTGGAGCCGCCAGTTTGAACGGTGTGAGCGACTCGGGAAACGATCCGTTCACCAGCTCGGCCAAACAGCAGCCGATCACCGCTGACCCTTTGAGGGGGGCAAATCCGAGCTCAATCAGATCAACGCCCCAGAACGAAGCTTCCCTGGCAACCCGCGCCTGCCGCCACCAGGTCACCGCGCGGCTGGGGTTACAAGTCAGGCGCAGCTCCGACGATCTGCTGATGGTGCTGAGTTTCAGCGCGCCGAGGGCTGTCTCGAACCGCTTTCTGAGCGGCTGGTTTGGATGAAAACTGCGGGGACACGCTGCAACGGCGTGCCAGGGGTCGGGCAATGTGGCCCGTTCGTCGCAGCAGCCCGCTGGGCCTCCCGCTATGGCTGGATCCCAGGCTCTCGAAACACGTGGCTGACGATCAGCGATGTGGTGGACGCCTGCCGACGGCAGAAACGTGCTGGCGGCCCTGGGCCAGGTGGGCGATGGCCCCCAGCCCAGAAAAATCAGGAAACCACCTTCCCGTTGGAGATGGAAGGCGGCTGCAGCGTGCCTGAACTCGAAGAGCTGGTGGCGCCAAAAACCCCCAACGGCGGGGTGGTGTTGGCTCAAGGGGGGATGGGCGCGGTGTGAGCCTGGATTCTCGAAGACTGCGAGAGCACGGCCATCAATCTGGGCGGCGATCCCACCGGGCGTGCTGATCTTCCAGCGCGAGGTTAGCAATGCCTGGATGTCAGCAATTGCGTGCAATGCCTCCCTCGCCGAGATCGAGACCAGCGTCCGCAGGCATGGAGCTGCAACGGATCGTCGAGGTGGCCGATACGCGTTGCGCGAAAGCATTCAGCTGACCTGGAACAGCTTGCGCGATTGCGTGCTTGCTCGTGGCTGCTCGTGCTGCTGGTGCCTTGGGCAAACAGTCGACTGGCCTTGGTCAGCGCTGTGGCGTTCCCGGTTGCGCCTGATTGGCAGCATCACGTCTTACGCTCACAGGCCAGCTCGATTTCAACACGCTCACCTTGTCGGCATGGTTGCTCGCCACCGACTTTGGTGGATGACCCATTGTTCGTCAGCGAAGACATGGTCGGCGGCCTGGAAGCCGGCGAATGCGCCGATGCGGGCCGCCCGCAATGCATGCAGGAAAACTGGGGGTGCGTGATCGCCACCTCCTGGTGCTGGTGGTGCTCTTCCTGCCGGTGCTTGGCATCCCGGCAGGTGTCGGCCGGCTTTACCAACCGATTCGCGATCACGATTTGCGCCACGATTCTCTTCTCCACCCTCCAACGCCCTCACCTTCTACTCCCGTGGCTGCCAGCTGGCTTGGTCTCGGCCATGGCGAAGGAACCCGATTGCTGGAGCCGCTGCTGCAGCCCCCCCACGCTGGCTGGACCGCTGCGCCACTGGTACGGCAAGGCCTTGCGAACGCAGCTTTCGCGCCGCCGCCTGGTTGCTGCTTCGGATTACTCGGCGGGCTTGTGCTGGCGGGCTGGGCGCTTGCCAGCTGCCAACCGGCTTCATCCCCCAAGAAGACGACAGCCAGGTGCGCGGCGTCGTGGTGCTCCCCGGTGTGCACCTCACTGCGCAGCACCGCGCGGGTGTTGGGAGAAGGTCGGCAGGTGGTGGCCGAAGAAAAAGCTGTGCGGGTTCGGCAAACTTCGTACGCCGGCGCTCCTTCGGCGACAGCGCCCCAAACAGAGCATTCTTCTTCCTGCGCCTAACAAACCGCTGGAGCAAGCGGGCAACGCCAAAGGAAAACAGCAACGAAGCCATTCGCCAACGGCTGGGGCGGCCATTGCGCGAAACAGATCCCCGAGGGCCACCGGTGCTGTGAGTGCCCTCCCCGTGCGGGGATCAGCAGCGAGGGGGGCTGGAGCTCGAACTGCCGACACAGCGGCGGCCGGCTCAATCTTCCAGCGGACTTCGAGGCCGAGGTGCGGAGCTTCATCGCAGCGGCCAACGCCACCGACGCCCTTTGAGCGGGTCAGCACACGCTTCAGTGCGACGACCCCTTGCTGCGGCTGAACCGGATCGCTGCGGATGGCCTCCCTCGACCTCGATCTCGACACGTCGTCGACACCCTCGGGGCCAGCTTTGGCAGTCGCTATGTGAACGGGACAGCTTTGAAGGGGACCGGTTGCGGCGCGGTCGTTGGTCCAGCTTGATGGCGAAGAACCGGCGGCCAATGCCTGGAAGACGTGCTGGCCTTTGAAAGTGCGCAGCCGGGCGGTGACCTGATTGCCGCTGGGGAAAGTGCGCGGCTGTTCCAGCCACCGGGGCCCACCTCCATCAACCGCAGTCGCCTGTCACGCATCAAATCACCCGTTGCAGGCCCTGCCCAAGACGGCGTCAGCACAGGGCCAGCCATCGCCATCCTTAGCAGGGTCAAGCAGGAGCAGGCAGTCCGGTCCACCGACCTCGAATGGGTGGGACTGGCCCGAGAGGAGCGTTCAGGCGGCGGCAAGACCCAGCAGCTTTTTGTTGCTGGGCCTGTGACGAGTTTCCTGTTGCTGGGCCGCCCTCTACGAGAGTTTCCCTCGATCCGATCATCATTTTTTGATCACCGTTCCCTGGCCTGCTGGGAAGCGTTCTAGGTCTGGCTGCGTCGGGGACTCTTTCTTGACATCTACAGCCCAGGTCGGATGCTGCGTCCTGGTGAGCTGGCGGCAAAGATGGAATCCTGATCTGTTGAATGCCAATCACGTCTGCAGGAAGCGATGGCCCTGCCGCGAAGCTATCGAAGAGGCCGCCATTCAGCCGCCGCGCGCCGATGTGCTGACAGGCCCTCACCTCACTGGCGGGTTTTCTGCCCCTGGTTTTTCGCCACGGGTGGGCCGGCCGCTGCCAGCAGGGTGAGTATCGGCACGGGTGTTCTCCGGCCTGCTGGTGGCCACGGCACTCACCTGTTCGTTGTGCCGGTGGTCTATCTGGAATGAAATTACTGGAAGGCAGGAAATGGTGGCCCAAGCGCGGGCTCTTCCCCAAGCGAATCGAACAGTAAACAAGTCGTACAGATCAGAGCGGAATCACCGACTCTGGGACAACGGCGAACAGATCAGGCACATCATTGAATATACGTGGGTTTTTGCTGCCCCAAAGGGAGCAGCGGCTCGTTAGGGCCAGCAGGGCTCGCAGGGCCAGGCAGAGAAAAACTTGTGGCCATACACAAAGAGCTGAACCCTGGACCTGGCAGCCAGCAAGAAAGACGGGCAACAGGGACCAGTTTAGGTGCAGGCAGGCGGGCAATCCTTTCCCAATAAAAACCCCGCAGTAGCCGGGCGGGAAGGTTTGAGGTTCGTCCTCGAGAAATAGTGGGGTGAGGCGTTAGCCGAACTTCCCGGATGTAGTATCGATCATGAAAGCCACCGTACGTGAGGATGTAACCCACAGAGAAGTGCGCCAGACCAACCACACGGGCTGAACGATCGAGAGTGGCACCGGCTTGTCCACCGCCAGTCCTTTAACCATGTGGCGAGCGGTGTGCGCTTGTGCGTCGCGCGTACTGTGGTATGGTCTCGATCAATTCCTGCCAGTAGCCCTCCAGGAGGATCAGGGGAATCAATGATCCTGTCGGCCCAGACAGGGTGACCGAAAAACATGCGCAGTGCCCGATATAGCCAGGTTGTTCGTCGCCCGAACGGGTGGTGGTAACCGTTGAGCAGCTGGAGCTGTTGAGAGCCAGAGGGGTGAGTTCGGCGGAACCAGCCCATTCAGATAGGTGCTTGATTCGGGTTGAACTGTGAGCCCACGTTGCCCGGCCAGGATGGGCGAGTCTCTCCAGATGCCGAGGTAGGAAGTGACCCAAGCCGGACGGTATTGAGGCCCAGAAAAAACCGACAGTAGAAGGCGTCCCCAGGCGTGAGACTATCGCAGGTGCCGCCACGGCCGGGGGGGGGGCCGTCGCAGGGAAGGAGTAGCCGAGTCCTTGCTTGTCAGGCGATCCACTTGGAACCGCCGGGCGCGTTCGAGTGCACCCGTTGGACCAGGATCAAGGGTGGTGAGTGTTGCAGGGTCCAAGGGCGATGGCGGTCGTGAAACAAGGAAGTCGCAGGGCGATCGCAGGAACACATCGTTGGTTCCCGGATGTTGATCGCTTCCATCCAGCCAGGCAGCCAGACAGCGCCGTAGTTAGGCCAGGGCCGTGGAGGCAATGCTGTCGCATTCGACAGGAAGACATCCATGCCGTAGAGGCAAACTTGCCACTGGAGGCTGAAACGAACTGAGGAAAGACCGGCTAACCAGAGTGCTTCTCGGCGGGTACCGAGCCACGACCACATCGTTGTGACGTAGAGGCCAGGGTAGGAAACCGAGGAACAGGGATACCAGCTCAGGTGGCTGATTGATCGCTCTTTGTGTCGAGCATCCGAGCCAGAAACATGTTCTTGTTGGCTTCGGGGTCGGTAATCACGGATGGAAGAAGATCGCACCGTGAGCGAAGGCACGGGACCATCAGGAAGAGCGAATGTACTGGTGGTGGGTGTTAAAGCGCTGCCTGCGTTGTTTAGTCCTTGGCGATGAACGCATAGGACGCAACGCATACATGTGGCTGAGCCACCAGGCTGGTTGATCACCCCGAGCGATAGCTAAGGCAAGTCCGAGGCTGAAGTGAGGGAGTTGTTATCGTGTCATAAAAGGCCCTTATGACCGCACAGCGCGCCACCGAAACGGTGTGCCCTGAGAGGAATGTTGAGCCTCCAGAATCTTCCCGATCGAAATGGCCGATCCCGAAGTTTGGTTGCGATACATGTGGCAGCGATCACCAAAACAGGCAAGCCGATCGCCAGGTGGTGGGGGCGAGATCGGTGAAGCCAGAGCGCCCTCGGTTCTGGGGCTGGGAAAGTCCCCACCCAGGAAGGTGAGGATCGCTGTACCAGAACCTTCGGGAAGTTCCCGAAGACCTGATTGAGAGTGTCGGGATTTCGGCATTAGACCCCCCAGTGCCGGTGAAGAAACGGAGCCAGACCGGACTGTGGTGGAGGAAGCACGTTGAGGAAGTTGTCCCAACCGACGGCTGGCCTCGGGCCTCGGGGATGGCCACGTGGACCAGGGTGACCGGTCCAGGCGATGAGCTGAAACCCGGAAAGAAAACAGGCCAGGTGGTGGTTCCAGCCGGGATCAGCGTTCTTGAACCAGGCAGGGAAGGCAGGAACACTTGGCTGAAGGTGGAGCCAAACCGGCGAAAAAGCGCCCAAGCCGAGAGATCATCATGAAGATGGATCCCTGTAAAAGCTCGGGCGTTGGGGGTCATGCCATCGTGTACCACCGTGTGGTACAGACCGGAATAAGCGATGGTCACCGGTGGAGATTGCGCCCGCCTGGGGGAAGCGGTATGGCCCCCTTGCCGAAGTTGAGGAATCCCAGAATCGCGTGGACGATGGGACGGACGTGCAGCGGATCGGCGAGCCCACTGCTCAAAAGGTTGCCCTGCCAGGCGATATGGAACAGGTTTCCCGAAACCGAGGCCGATGATCGCAGGTGACCGAAGTGAGTGAGAGGAAGAGCTTTTTTGGTAAAGCTTCTCCTCCGTCATCCCGTCATGGCTCTCGAAGTCGTGAGCCGTGGCATTTGCCGTACCAAATATCGGCGGGGTGTTCGGGTTCTGTGCCAGACCCTGGCTAAAACGAAGAAATTTCGGTTTGCCATGTGGAAAGGTCAGGAGCGAGGGTCAGCCGACGCGACGATGTCGGGCCAGGAAAGAACGCCCAGGTGGTAGCGGATACCGCCCAGGAGAATGTGGGCAACGCCAAGGCGCGACCCTGGATGATTGCTCAGCGCCGTGCTGAATCGCTGGAGGCCAAACCTCAGCTTGTTGTGAGCCCAGACGATGCGGACTCAATCAGCTCCTGCCAGTAGCCGCGGCGCTGAACAGGAAACATGAGGCTGAAGGGGCCCAGACGAAGTGAGCACCGAGGACATTTCAGGCCATAGGCACTCGAGGAGGAGCCATAAGCTGTTGATCACCTGAGAGGCCTGGCCAGAGGAAATCAACGCAGCAACCATTGATGTGATGGCGCTTTTGAGCGAAGTGCCGTTGGCATGTGCTGAACAGTGCCATCCGGATTGACGGTTCCCCAGGGACATCGCTCTGCAATGTTTCCAAAACTGAAGTGGAAAATCACGATTCGAGATGGAGTTGTACATCAGGAAACAGACCCAGGATAACTGGTCCCAAGCTGAAAACTGGGCAGGTACCGCCACGGCCGGGGCCGTACCAGGGGAAGCGGAAGCCCCAGGTCGCCTTATCGCGGATGAGCCTGGAGCTGCGGCTTGTAAAGCACACCCTCAGCAAGATCGAGCCACGGTGACGTGGGATCGTGAAGGCCGTTGGATGTGGTGACCATGAAGTCGGCCGTTACCCAGGGGATCGACCGGCGGCCACCTTGCCACCCCACAGCAAACAACGGCTCCGTTTGAACACCTCGCTGACACCGGAGAGCGCGTTAGGCGCTGTGTGCCGGCAGCGGCGGCATGCAGTCCCTGAATCCAGCTGAGCGAAAAACAGGTGTGCAGCTGAAGGCGAGTCAGCTGACATGTCCTGGGCGACGGCCCCCAGTAGCACGCATGGTGTCGTTGTGGATGTAGAGCCGAAGCTGGGAAAGCCCAGGAAGGATACACACCCAGTTGAGGTGGCTGATCAGGGCACCGAGCACTTGAGAACGCGATCGAGCAACGTTGTCCACATGCTGGCCGGCGTCGTAATCGCGGATGAGTGCGATAAGCCGCGTGGCACCAGCCCCAACGATTGATGAAGCCAACCAATCCAACATGTGGTGGGATGAATAGCGACAACTGAGTTGGGTAAATCGATTCCCGATGTAGGGATAGGGAGCATCGCCATTTACATGTATTGCGCCACGATAATGGTTCAGCGACCCAAGCAGGCCAGGGTTCACGGCCAACGGGCATGCCAGGAGAGTGGTCATGAACTCGAACAGACCATTCGTGGCCCGTCGGAGCGGGGAACAGCAGGGGATCACCCTTCTGGCCCTTCAAGGACTCCTTCAGGCTGTGACCAATTACCCCAGTTGGTGCGTACTGGTGCCGGCAATGATGAAACAGGACCGCGATCGCCAGGTGGTGATGGGCGATGTCGTCATCCAGAGGTGCCAGTGCGGATTCAATCCACCTTTGAAGTGAGGAAACGCTGTAGGCAGCCCAGTTCCGGGTGAAGAAGGGGCGCAAAAAAGCCCTGCTCCAAAAGCCTGAAGAGGCTGGGCAAATCAGGTCCTGATGATTTGAAATTCATTTGGGGCAGGGGGAATGTCCGCCACCGAAGCAAATGGACCGTTTGCCATTGAGCGACAGAGGGGGCCCAGCGTCGGATTGGCATCCACAACTGGGGTGGTGGCAGGGACAAAACATGGCAAAAACAGGTGATCCAGTCCAGGAGAGGGAAGCCAGTCCGAGGAAGACCGGGCCAAGATGGGGGTTGAGGGCATCGGACTCAAACGTTTCTGGAACCACTCCAGCTTTTGGAAGCTGCCTTTTGTGATAGTGGAAGACACCGGCATTGACGATTTTGAGGAAACCCGGGCCGATTCCACCAAGGCGGGCCGATTTGCCGTGCCAAAGCAACTGGAAACCTTCATTGGTTGGGGAAAAAACCCCCAGGCTCTCCACACATTGGAACCAGGGGGGGGCCTGAGGTGATGCTTTGGGATTTGCCCGTGGGGAAAAACGGGCGCCCCACCCCAATCGGGCCGTTTTGAGAAAAAATCTCTTGGCCAAAAGACGGCCCCAAAACCACCTTGCGCACCTTGGGCTTGACCGTGCCAAGGGAATCGGGCCCAAGGGGCCCAAAAAAAACCAGGTGGTAAGTTGGAGAAAGCGGGCAACCCGTTGATAGGAAAGGCGCCGGCTGAAGCCAGATGAAATGGGACGCCAAGTGGCCCGAAGTGGCACTGAAGATCTGCGGAAACATCTCTTTCTCTG
>Ga0163217_1006570_pt1 | contig 13508 bp, 7 predicted proteins | sample SynspAceP_FD_185933 | JGI IMG/M metagenome (GOLD analysis project Ga0163217, IMG submission 185933) | Saline lake microbial communities from Ace Lake in Antarctica - Synechococcus sp. Ace-P (PacBio error correction) | ecosystem: Environmental > Aquatic > Non-marine Saline and Alkaline > Saline ... | reverse complement strand
ATAAATAATTCAATACTGCCATCTCGCCAGCGGTTTACCGTATAAAGCCTTCTAGAACGGTGCCATATTCAAATATAACGCACTTGTCTCGGTTAATGGTTATCCTGCTAACACCACTTGTACGAATGTCTTTGCAATTGAAACAGAAGTGATATGTTTTTAGCGTGCTTTTCGCCATCCGCCTAATTGCAATCACCTATCCCGCATATACGTAATATGACCGGTTGTTCCAGCAACAAAACCGACGTTTACCTTCCCGGTCATTTGCATTTAGCTTATCGACTTCTTTCCGCGGTGGGTTTTCGTATCAAACTCCGTCCCCCATTATGATGTGATACGCCATTTTTACGCCTTCGGCGGGCCTATAATCCGCTCCGCGGTCATACGTATTTGGCGTATTCATCCCATTGGTTCGCCGTCATACGGTTGGGCGATGAAGACAAAGGAACGGATGTTTATCACTTATTATGATACAGGCATACTGACTTCGGCAAACACCATGACAGTCGACCACTAACGCTTTGGGAGCAAATTGAGCTGTCATGGTGATCTTGCGAATTCGCTGCAATTTTCTTGTCTTAAACACGGTCGCTCTAGCAAAATACTGTTCGCTGGTACCAGCCTGATACAAGAGACTATCATGTTGCTTTAAGATTGGCCCTAAGACAGACGATCACGAGGAAATTTATACCTATTTTATTGCCGCTGTAAACCGGGCTACGGGCTTCTCACTCAAACATTACTTACAGCTGTCTTATCCCCGTTCCCAACGAGGTAAATCGTCGTTTAGTCCAAGTCAGAGGATTAATGCCGATTTCGGTGATGTTGGATTCCGTTTTTCGCTCGTTTATTGTTTTTTTGTTTTTATGTTGTCTTGTTCATAGGATTGCTCCAAGTCTCTGATCTAAAAGTTAATAAGGCGTTGCTGTTTTGGGCTATTTTGTACTGGTGTTCGGCCGTGCCTCACAACGTTCGTCACGAGTCGACATACTTCTGGTACGGCACATTCCCACCACCGCCCCGGCCTGCTTGCGTTGCTCGGCATTTGGGTCGGTCGTCTATCGCAATCACACTTTTAGGTTTTATCACTGCGCTCTTGCTCGCGCTAAATGCTCTCGGCTTCTAGTCCGCCAGGACAAAGCCAACTTTTCAGACTGCCGCACCCAAAGCTTTCGCGTGTTGCGCAAAGTCTTGTTTTAGGAGCGCACCAGCTTCAACCGTTTTTGTGACAGTTTTGCAATAATTAATCGAAAGGGTTCGCCGCCGTGTCACGGCTTGCTGTAATCGATTGATACAGGGTTTCGTAACCTCGTTTATCCAAAACTCTTTGAACAATAGTGAGTTTTAAAACCCAACATGGACAGACGGTGGCGTTATTTTCGATGTTCAGCATTAAATAACTTGCCATCTTCCACCATGGTCACGATCACCTCTCGTTCTGTCGTTGCCACTTTTACACCTAGGCTCCCGCTAGTTCGTAAACCCATGCACGAAACCGTATTCCACGGTGAAGGCCAAGATCAGAAGACGTGCGCCAAAAGCTTAGTAATCACCCTTGCAATATCACACCAGCGGCATTGAACTATGGTTGCTGTTTCAACAGAGGCAAAACGATTGATTACGCCAATGACAATTTCGCGTCCGTCGGCAAAAGTAGTGTTTTGTCGTTCGCTTGTGTAGGCAAGGCCATCACTTGATCCACTGCCTATAGCCATATTGATGCAATGCTGAAACATATTCTGTCCATATGACGATCGGCGACTAGGTGATCTCCCAGCCTCTCAGTCATTATTCTTGCAGTTGTCATCTTTTGCTCTATCACCGACCAAAGGTAAGATACTCGATGTTTTTCTGCCATCGACGGCGTCACGTTTTAGACTCAGTTAAAGTGTGTATCAGGGTTCGCCAAATAAGTACTCGAGATCGAGTTGTTGAAATCTTTGCAAACGATGTGCTAATCGGCATTAAATCAAATTCTCTTTCTTGTTGCCGCCGGCATTGCCGCACTCGTTTCCGGTTACGCCACCGAGCCATAGATTGAACTTTATGATTCTCCAAGCCAAACCGCGCCTTGCCGGCTTGTGTTTTCACACGCGGGTAATCTTGATATTGCTCAATAAAAGTCTTTGCTTCCTCTACCGCCAAGCTGAATGCACCGCCTCCGCCAAGGCAGAAATCAATGGCTTTTTCCGCTTTTTTATCGCGTCAAGGCCGCTGTAGTTGATCCCACATCGGTTCATTATCGACGCAGGTTTATGACACTTTCTGGCGAAGAGGCTTGTTGGGAATCAAACGCCATGATTTGCACATTCTTGTCGGCAATGCTAGGTCGCGTGTTGGGCCACATATTTAAAATCGGATCCCAACATTGGTATTAATGGCTCTCTTGAGCTCTAAACTGCTATGTGATCAGCTGCTCTGGCGAATTAATACGATTCAAATAAAATCAATGCGACACTGGACGAAACAATCATTCACGACTAGTCGGATCGTTAAAATGCTCACTTGCTTGTAACACGATCTGGGGTTCGTATCGCAAATACATCACCTGGGTTAAAAACAACACAGCAAGCGATTTGCCATGGCCAAAAACCCGCTGCCGTAATCATGTTGGTCTGCCCAGGGGCCATAGGACGATCGTTACAGCCCACTAATACTGTTGACGGCTCGGTGCTGTTCGTACGTATGCGCTAAGCAGCCCAATTGCCATACCCTGTTCGTTATCGCGCTTCGAAAACCCGTGGTGAATCGTCTTTGACCTGCTCGCCAAATGCCCGCCTTATTCCAGCCACGTTTCCGTGTCCGAAATCGCCCTAAACGGCCGCCGAACAGTGGTCGGCACCTTCCCCCTTACACAATCAATTTCACTGGTTAAAACTGAACTTGTAGATGCTTGACCAGAAGCTCGTGTGCCATGGTTAAACGTAATGTTTCTCATTTTTTATGCCTCCATTCCGCCTTAGCAGATTATTCACCATAAGGTTTTTGCCATTAACGTGCTTCCATAAACTCACTCATTTCCAAAAGTTCCTCTTTTTAACCCTTGAAGTGAGAATTCCGTTCATGCGATATTTCTTTCTTAGCCAAGCCTTAGTTGGCTCGTGAGAATTAGTGCGTCCCGATGGCAAGCCTGATTGCAAATTTTGCCCTTTCTGCGGCATTAAATACCAGCTTTTAGCTCTTCAATGGTCCGCGGTACCAGAACCAAGCAATACCACGCCGCCGGCAATAGGCGATCGCGGCTTGAGTCAGATCACCTATTATTTTTCAAGCGGCTTACTGGGCGATAGGTCAGCTTCCACCAGATCTGGGAAAACTACGCCCTTGTTGTAAAAGCGTTCAATGAACGGATGACAGGTTATCGTCTTTTTGTACATCTGAATCGGCTGGCGGTTATATATGATCTTCAACAAGCATACGCCATGGCCTGTTGTTTGCAGCTAAGCACGGTAAAGATCATGGACTTTTCTCTCTTGCTCATTACGCATGCAATGGCGTCATCGGGATGTATTAAATACCAAAACATTTCACCAATGTGATTTCTACCAGGCCAAGTTCGCAATAGTTTTGTCCTCACGTTGTTGCCTAATTCGATCCGAAGTGTCGGACTGTCTGGCAAGCTCTACTGTGTTACGGCAATCCAATGATCTTTGCCGTAATATCCATTCATTACATTCTTGTGCAAAGGTACCATCGGCTAAAATACCGTACCGTCACCGTTTATGCCTTCTAGCTAGGAATGTTCCCCTTGATAAGCGGCTTCTTAATATCAAATTTTTGGCTTTGGATATTTTTGCGACAGTTGGCCACACCTGCTTCACGACTCATATCCCACGAATTGACGTTCGCATGATCAAACGCCAAAATACACATGTCTTCCGATGCTTTACCTCTGCTCATTGACGCCAGTGCGTTTGCGTTGTCACACCGATTGTAAATAGTTAAGTACTGGATCAAGATCAGGACGTGGGATGTCATCACGGTGAATCAGATAATAATCCACTTTCACGACTCGGCATGGCAAGATTGCGAACAACCATTCGAGACACCACTATGGCACCGCAAGCATTGGCATAATCACACGCATTTTCAGTGTTTCTCCTTGAATCTCTAGCCGCGTAAATAACTCCTACTCAAATAAAGCGTCGCCTGCCCCCAACACACTTTTAACACAATCAACGTGATGCCATAAAGCGAAGTTAATGCCCTCGGTTCAAACGTTCACTGGCATCGCCCCTTTTAAATACAGTTAACAACCACAAAAGCACCGCGTTTTACTAGCCAGTCGCAGCAGACGAACATGGCGGATCCCTTCCTCATAACATTCGATGGTTTCTTCACTGGCCACCTTGCGATATGAAACTCTTCCTTCTTGTTCCGACCACCAAATCACAACAATGCATGATAGATAAAAGATGCTGAGTCACCAGAGTTCGCTTCGACACAAAACGATTTTCACCTTCACCAACGACCAGTTACACCCCCACAACACAGGACGATAATTCGATGTCGACCCACGACTTTTTTGTTATTATTGGCTTTCGCGTATTGAATCGCCGTTCTAGCGCTTGGTCTGTTCTTTGCGTGAAAAATGCGTTCGGTTGATCAACCAAGGCTTTTGCTGAAGCGATGTAAGCTTCTGTCAAAAATCGTCTGTCGCTTTGATCGCCATGTTCAGCCAGTTTTCACGTAAAAAGATTAATGGAAAGGTATCTTTGTCCTTGATACCCAATATCACCAAACGTGTTTTTTAATCGCTTCTTCATCCTTTTGTAACAAACTTGCGGATAACAGGCCACACCGGCTCGTGCCAGTTTCTTTACTCGGACAAATCGCCCCATGTGTTCATCGCCGACCCCGGGCCGTTACATGGGTCCGACTTCAACCCCATGCGAGAGGTCCCAAACGCAATATTCAAGACGAGCCGGCCAAGGTTATTTCTTAAGCTACTCACGTCTTCTAATGGCGCGGCCAATTTGTTCCGAATACAGGTCACAGCGGCACGCCCTAAGCAAATAATCCAATTTTATTATTCATTTTTGTTCCCCATTCTGTTACATTTCTGTGCTCAAACCTTCGACCTCCTTCGCTTCTTTATCATAACGGATTCAAACCACGCTATGAGAATGATATTTACTTCTGTGTCGCCGTGCTCGGAAAAATTCACGGCCTATGTGCGTCGTTATTTGTTACTCTATGCCTGGTATAAAATCTCGGATTTCATTACTCTTCTTTCCATGTCATTGAAACCCAGACCTGTCTCACTTGAAACACAAAAGGCTTGATTAATTCGGGTGCTCTCCAGGGCCAACCATAATTTTACGTTTTTAAATGACCTTTGCGTTTGCGGTTTCCCTTCATTGATGTCACAAAGACAGCTTCCGACAAAGTTTCTTGATCAAAAATCAAGGTTCCCTTTAGCGCCCCCGTTAATTTCCAAACGAACAGACCGTTTTTGCGCTCCCGCTTAAGCCAATACGTGAGGCTTTCTAACGGTACCTTGCCGCCACCTTATCACTATTAGCAAAACGCACCATTCTATGTGAGTTGATCTCGTCGTTTTCAAACATGACCCAACGCCATTTTCGCCTTGAGCTAACGGACGCTGTTTGATGATACCACTTTAAGATCCGCGCACAAGTGACTGAATCGGTGCCACCAAATGAATCGCCAATTGCACTCATAGAGAGGCCGATGCCAATAATCGTTTAGCGCTCCCCTCGTACAGGCAAAACGTTTTTGAAAAAAACGCCAGCTAAAGGCAAATTCGAATCGGCCAATAATCTTCGTTATTAAACACCGGCGAAAATGCCCTTACGTCACGATGTCGCCCGTTTCGATCAATTTGTTCTTGGCAAATTGGCACTGTAGTATAACTATGATGTAATTAAAGCCAACAATTTTACACCTGCTACTCAGCCGCTTCGTGTCATTTTCTCTAGTTCGTCATCAGCGTTCAGCGCTAGAGGCTTTTCTACTGTTAAAACATGGTTTTTCCAGCGGGCATAACTCGCGGCACAGCGCTAAAGTCTTGTGTAAAAAAATTGGCTTGTGGTGCACAAAAATATCCCACCACATCAATAATCATTAGTCATCTTAATTAAGCGTTTCTATCCCCTGTTTTGAGCGATTTAAAAGCCCAGCTTCCTTGAAGTCTTTCATCTCAGCCCAGTTCTGGTGTTTGCATCGGTAGCATTCACACTGCAATTCCATTGTGAGCGAATCTGCAAAAGGCCGCTATCGCATTACGATTAAGCTCTCAATGGGCCATGTCGCTCTATCAGTAAACCTGAAAACCAACCACAACCAACACGCATTTCATATTCGTGTCATATATAATGACTCTGCCTAGGCTTGTGGCATCCTATCGGCTGTAATCTCTTTCTAAATTTTTATTCAGCGGTCATCGGTCTAACCTCTTTGACCGCCCGCCATCATTTCTTACATCTTCTCCGACTTACCTTCTGACTTTCAAACTAAGAAACCTAGGCTTTGACCACGGCTTTAGTAGCGATAAAACGCATCACCATGGGATAAGGCTATGATGTACATTGTGGGTAATCAAAGGATCACCGCCTTAATCCCTCTGGCTTTTGGCTTTGGCAAACACTTATTTAAACAATTTGCAGATGCTTCACACCTAAGGCCGCTGTTGGCTCGTCTAATTGAAAACGGCACATGGCCACCAAAGTTGAATCGGCACGATGCGATCGCCAAACATTGTTTTTTCACTCCAGACATTTGTTGCCATAGCTTGCGATAGGGTCACGACATTGATGCCCATTTCTGACCATTGCCAGATTGCGCAATTCGTATTTAGCGTTCTCAATATCAAAAACGCTTAAGATACCGCGCCCCTGTTTGGTAACTCTCGGCCCATGAAATATGTTTGTACGCGTAAACGCTCATCAAGTGCACAAGCGCAAAGGTATCTGATAAACCGTTGCTGATCCCCGCTCCAGCGCCTCTACTGGGGATCTTTAAACATCTCTCGAACCCGCTTTACCATCTAAATAGTCATTCGTCCTTTGCTTGGTGCATGCACCCTGCTAATGTTTTGATGAGCGATGCTTACCGCGCCGGTTCCCGCTAGTCGCTTTTACACAAACAGTGAACTTTTTCACCCAATCTCACTTGATATTTATGTCTTTCTTAAGTGCGTGAATGACGATTTCTCATCATTCTTTCAAGTTCAATTAATAAAAAATCACTCATTTTTTGTTCTTCCTAAATTCTTCATCCAAAAAGTAAACTCGTAATACGGGACACCGATCTAGGTCGTCTTCTGTCACCTTTTACGGATTTATAGCTTGTTGACAAAACTCAGCGATTAAACAGCATGGCCTATTCCTAAGAAAAACTCCGGAACAATCTGAGGTCCAATACCAGTGAAGAAAAATACCCATTTTGGAACCCCACATACCAAAGATCAATGCCACCAAAAATACAGCACCGCTCCCCAACCTAACACCGGTGAGCAAAGCACCACTCGATCAACACCGCGATAATGGCGCTTCAAAACTCCTTTTAATACGCTTGATCTGCACCCGAGAGCCAAAACTCAAATTTACCTGACAATTCGGCATAAACAGTGCCGTAAACAGTTAAACATGAAACAAAAGAGATTTCTCTTTATCGACGGAAACTCACCGACGTACGCGCCGCTTTGTTATCTCCACCAGTGGCAAAGATTCCAGATTACCAAACGCGCGCGTAACAGAACCAACTCGCAATAATCGCCAATCCCTAAACACCAGGACATCACCATAGGGGGGACTCCATCAACGACGGGAATAACCATTCGTCATAGGTACTACCATATTCCCATTATCAGCAAGCCAAATCAAACACGCCCTGAATTCCTATTCTTCCGCCAAAAATAACTGCCAAGCAAATCCCTTCATGTGCTTATTTATCAATACCACCTACCGATGGTTGCGATTAGTGGAAATAGAATATGACAGCGCAATGTCTTACCGCGCAGAATAAAAAGAAAACGCCAGACTCACCAATATATAAAGAAGGCTAGAACCCGTTTTTTAACCACAATATATTGTCCATTCAATGAAGCCAATCAGCATGGCGCTCAGTCGAAAGCAAAAAAATGGCTCCCCAAATTGGCCCACCCCCATGAATGGTTGCTCATCATCCCAGCAAACCGATCATGGAAACCAATGGATAAATCACTCGCCTGGCGATTCATCAACAAACACGCACTGATATTCGCGAATACAACCTTAATTGCGGCTCGAAACGGTGCTGCCCAGTTCATGATCGTCAGAGGCAAAAACATGCCAGAATTTTCGCCCGTTCTATGGTAATGAAGAATAATGACAAATACGAGAGCCGCACCAGAAATCGGCAGCCAAATTTTGGTTCGATGCAAGAGTCGCTTCAAGTCTAGTATAACATTTACGAACCCATTCATCTTGCTGCTGGTCTCGTTGCCACCAGTGATTTATCTTTTCTTTTATATACTCTTCAACAGGTTGAGTTTGATCAGTCATAGCGCTCCCTTCTTCACTATTTTATCATTTTACTTTTTTGTGGCTTTCTAATCTCATGCTTCTAACCATTTACTACTTTAAACCTACAAAGACAATCGCATAGGATACTTAAGTAGTGCATCTAAGAACGTTAGATAGAACTGAATGTCTTTTTCGGTTTCAAACAATGAAACCATAAATTAGAAATTTTTATTGCCATTTTTTTTCTTCAAGGCAAACTATATTTTTTATTAAATTACATTAAAAGACTTAAAAAAAGTCTATAAAGAGACATTGAATTTTTAAATATAAAACGTGTAAAAACTATTTAATATAATAAAACAAAATCAATAAAAACCAAAAAATTCCAAAGTGTCTGCAAATTATGAAACGTTCTCTTTAATATCATTTTCGACCTCTGAATTATAAAATTGAATCTTTTAGCAGCTCGCGGTGGGTTGCTAAATCCAATAAAATACGTAAAAACAAAAAAATTATTAAACAAAACGAGAGATAGTTGGAATGATAAGAACCTCTTATAAGAAAATGCACATAGTGCCATACTCGGTAGCAGGTGGCGCGCGACTTTAGGCGTTATGTCCTACTGTCTATCACAGTCCACGGGCCGAAGGCGACGCTACGTGTTTATATCCCATTTTGCCCCAGATCTCTGATTCATTTGTTGGACGTTCATTAAAATGCGGTTAAACATGCCGCTCTCTGATATGAATGTTACCGTTCGGAATCGCCAAAACCCTCCACCGGCGATTCTAGCCGATATGGCGCCGTTATCGATTTGTGCAAATGCGTCGCATAAACCAAACCCCTGATGGTATCGTTACTTTCTCATTGCCGACTATCGAACACTGGAAAGGCCCTGATTTATAAATAAGGCCCTCTCTCCAAAGTATTCCTTTTATTACGGATTGAACTTCTGGTACTCAGCAACAATCCCAAGGCATTGGGTCGGCTTTTTTTTCTATTACATGTTTAGCCAAAACCTGGTTTGCAGCTGGCTTTCGCGCCAGGTATACGTGCGAAGACAACAAGGCTTCGTAAAGTCTTCCTTTGTTATCGTTAACCATTATGATTACAATCAGCTTGTTGAGCGCTGTATGGACTTGCGAAAGGCTTAGGCGTAGAGCTTGGTGTAGCCATAAATGATCGACTCTGGATCAGATCAACCCAACGTAGGGAAACTTAATTTAAACATCGGATTACTTGCGTTAAGCTCCAGATTTACTCAGGCGATCTAACGTTAGACCCAACCTTTCTGCACATCCAACGTGCGGAGCTTTGTCTAAAAAAAACCGAAACTTGAAGACATTTATTTCGGTACTGTGTTTGATTTTTTATAGTGGTGAAATTTCTGCCGCCATTTAAAGATGGCAAAATTGAACTTCGCGATGTTTAGACCAACAACCGGTATCTACAGGTTACTATCCTATCAGCTTTTTTCTATACGCTGTCTATTCTCGTACGGTTTTTGATTCCAAGTAACGATGTTATTTTAACTCTGGCTCTCCTGTTTTATTACCAAAGACAACATTCGCATTGTTGAAAAATACGCTGTGTGGGAATTTTCCGTTAATTCACTTATGAAAAACATATGTAAAAGAGGTTAAGGGAGCAACTCTTATTCTATGACTATCACGTCAGCCGCAAGGCTTAATTATGCTTGCCGCCTTGACCGTATAAAAAACAGTAAGTATTTAGGGCTCAATTATCGCTATAATGTTGATTTAAAATTGCGATTAGGTCACTACTTAGGAGTCACATTTCTGGCTGACCAAACGTCACTGAACCTACTACAACAAGCAATTAGTTGTGAACTACGACGACTTAAGTAAACGACCTGCAACAGTCGCGCGCTTTTTTGCTAGATTCACCGAATTCTGTCGCCCTAGAAACCGTTTGCCAGTCTGCGACAGTGGCCGATGTACCTCCTTTCACACCACTTGTACTTTGCTGCCGCTTGAGTACAACGGTTTTATAGCGAAATGTCAGAATCTTTTCCCTGGACCAAGCTCTGGTTGAGCAAACGTCCAGCTACAGTGAAGAGTAAAGTCTCAGCAAAAGTCCTGTTGGCACGATAAATAGATGCGTCTCAATATTTATTTTTAGAAGGAATTCAGGCAGTAGGCATGCGTTTTGCAATGAATCACTGAACCACATTTCTCTTTTCAAAAATGCCTCTAAAAGCGTTAGATTTACTCGGAAAAGCTCAAATATTTATTTATTCTAATCGGTCTGCGTCGCGCTACCCTATTTCCAGCTCTTTCGTCTTACGTTTAAGACACTTAAACAAAAACAACTACCTCATCGAGGTGTGGGTGGCATGGCTGTTAGAGCAAGCCCTAGTAACATACGTTGAAAACCATGTCATTATTCACCACCTTTAGGCCCTTACGCCAAAAAACAGTTAACGTAGCGATACGCATTCAAGGCGGTTTGTCAAAAGTAATTGCCTATTACTGACAGTTAAAAAATAAGCCCATTAGCCGGCACTTTGATGGTATGTTTTGATATTAAAAGAAGCATCGAAGTCATGGGGTTCCGCTCCCTCACCTTCAATGGACATTAGCACAACCTTACTCTCGCCTTTGGCATATAGCCTCCCAACATTGGACGGAAAAAAATGGGGGCATACAACAAAAAAATAGGAATGGAAACATTAGGCCTTAATCGTTAGGCCGTGCTCCACTGTTTGAAGGCACCCAAATACAAATAAGTAACGACCATTGAGGTTAAAGGCTATAGTATGAGAAATTGACGAAGGACTAGGGCGTTGTTGAAATGGTCGTAAGAGTGCGAAGGGTATTATAGATTAGCCACTTGATGAGGCAAACCATTTCCGTCCATGCGTAATTTATTTCCCATAAAAACCATATTGGTCCGATAACAAAAGCGAAAGCTGGCGTATAGAAACGCTAGCAAGGTTCACCTCCATGTTTAGGCTTTTGACGAGTCAATTTTCTCGAGATCTCAGATTCAGAAACAAAGCAAGGTTAATGATTACTGGGTGTATTATATAAGTGACCATTTGACGTTAATCATCTGTTCGTATTGTGATAAAGATCTTGTCCTGCTAATGCATAAACGCTCCAACGGCCCCAGCAACGCCAATACCCTTTAACCCTCAATAATATAGCAATTGCATTCAGACCTTCAAACTTTCATACACCCGCTTCTGTTAAATCAGTCAGAGTTAATCAAGTCAAAGATGACAAAAAAGTGTTTTGATTCAATTTACTTGATATTGTGATTATGAAAAATCAGCATAAAAAGACAGTCAGGCAACCAGTCTGACTTGTCTTTTTAAACGCTTTAGAACAAACGTTACACCTTAAATTTATCAAAGATTTCGCTTTGTTGACTGGTGATTTTCACCATGGTTCACACCAATGCAGCATTTGCTCTCGTAGCCGGTGCATCTGAAACCGACTGGCTTATATTCACGTATAGTTCGTCTGTTTATTGCGATGATCTCTTTTTATTGATACGTCGCAACTTTTGCTCTTCGGCTTTTTGCGCAGCCAATTTGTACTGTTCATATTCTCATTAATTCATTATACTTGCAATCGGAAATTAGGCATTGCACCTGATATCTTTTCGTGCTTGGTTGGCGATAAGCTGTGCGCTTGAATTTCGCATTTTCTCGATTTCAGTGATAACTTTTTCAGCACTCGGACGCTCCCGTTGAATAGTTGCTGAATTCTATTTTTTTTAATTTGCTCTGTCGACCTTCTTTGGTCTGCAAAAAGCAAGTGTTCTCACTCACCATCGCCAAACCAACGCTAAGCCTCGACCTTGTTTCACCGGGCACGACCGCTTCAATGCAGCGTCTCCTCTCAATGGCTAACAAGTTCGTTTGATCCGCAAATGGCTGTAATAATCCTTTGTCAGAATGCGGATTCTATATTGTCATCTGTAACCCCACTAAGTCGTAATGGTGTTGACCACATTGCCCATTTGATCAGTTAACTGAGCAACGGATGCTGTAGTACGCTACCACAACCAGCTTCGCCTCTTTTGTCTTGCTCTAGTATCGCCTGTTCGCACGTGCTCGCCGCAGTTTTGGAGCATTTGTTCCGCCATTATCCATGAAGCCTGTTGCAGACATTTTTTGATGTGCATCGCCTGTTTGCTAATTTGATCCAAGTTCATTTAGTTGAGTTATATAACTTCTGCCAGTCAAGTGAACGGCAGAAAGACGCCGCAGTTTTATTCTGTGAATTAGCGACTCGATACACTCAATGAGCGTCTTTCACATCCACTGATTTTCTGTAGGTAACCAACATAACTGTATTAAACTTACCAGACACTCAGCACCAAATTATTCGTTACTGGTTAATTGTCTAGTCGTTTTGTAAGTTCACCTATCACCGGCCATAATTTCTTGTAATATGATTCATGCGAATGCACGCAGCGGTTGCAGAGCAATATGAGTCATTCCATGAAATACAAGACAACTCGACTACCAACAGGGTCGCAATTAATGTGGCCCCCCCAAACGCAATCCAGCCAAAATTCCGCGTACACTTGCAAATTAATTTGTGCCTTCGTCCAATACAACACCAATTATACCAGTCAGCTCTCATACAAATTGGCAATGGGCTGAAGGAACAAAATACAGGAATGTGCCATCTTTTAAGTTGGTTTGGCAACTAAACTCGTTTTCAAAGCAGACACACTGCCTTGAAGCAACGTTTCGATTTACAGACTTATCCGTTTTAAATCTGCATTAGGGTGGCTAATGATTTTGCCCAGATTTATTTAATAAGAATGGCATAGTCCAGTGTCATTAAAGTTCAAAGTTGTTAAACAGCATTGTGTGATAACCGTTTCAAGGCTTTAAGTCTCGCCAAACGCCCCTTTAAAGTGCCTTCTTATCTCTGAAAGTTAGCAAACAGGAAATTGAGGATTCCGTTGCGAGTCGGTAAGGTCCGTTAAACCGGTTTTGTTTTATGCTGTTGAGCCAAGCCATACCTCAAGGCCGCTTACTGTATGTTCTATCCATTC
>Ga0163217_1095241_pt1 | contig 13511 bp, 7 predicted proteins | sample SynspAceP_FD_185933 | JGI IMG/M metagenome (GOLD analysis project Ga0163217, IMG submission 185933) | Saline lake microbial communities from Ace Lake in Antarctica - Synechococcus sp. Ace-P (PacBio error correction) | ecosystem: Environmental > Aquatic > Non-marine Saline and Alkaline > Saline ... | reverse complement strand
TTTTAGGTAGTTTTCTAATACTCTATCAGCAATGAATGACGTATATATTTGGCTTACGACTAATGATTCTGTAGGACCTAAAATCATAATCAATTATTCAGATTAATTGAACTCTAGAGAATAGTATAACGTGAAGTGTTGATTTCCTCTGCTAGCTTTGAGTCAGAATATTTTATCGGCACCAATAAACGAATCAGGCGGCGGCAATGTCGGGCGGCATGCTCGCTCGCATGCACGCGCTAGCGATCCTCTCGCACGGGACTGACTACGTCCATCTCTCACACTCAAGTAATAGCATGGCTAGGCTGTCATCAGAATCATTAAAGGTCACCCCAAATGAAATCCAGCAATTCGCACCTAATGTATCTTTCACGCCTCGGTTTTATTTCGATATACCTCAATGTATAACGTTATTCCGTCGCTCAGTGTCGCTCTATGCTGTTATAATAGTGCTGGCAACTTACACTAGGCTCAAACGCGAGAGCAAGTTTTAATACCAATGTCGCGCCTTCTCCTTTCTGGACGTATTATTCCGATGTCACCACGAGCTCAAAACGTAGGACTCAAACTCCACCTATCACATTATTTAGCTAGAGATCGCACGCGACGCATAGGTCCACAAGATTTCCGCCAAATTTACAGAAAGTAGGTCGAGCCATCCGCTTGCTGAAGCGATGTAACAGATGTTTTTAGGAACGCTGCTCTTATGACCGAAAAACTCGCCTAATGCGCCGATGGCTCCCAATAGATGAGTTCAAACTTCAGGACTACTGAGTGAATTCGTATCTGAGTGCCGCTACGATTCCAGAATAAATCAATGCCGCTCAGCGCATCTTCGCGCCCAATCCATGCGCGACTACCAATTAATGCAAGCTTATAACATCAAGTTTTCACACACCTTGCTTAAGGCAATCCTCGATGCACACCTATAAGAGTGTTCAGTTCTAAGGCATAGTAGTGAGCGCCAAAGCTAAGGTGCGTCCATAGACCTGAAGAAATTGACTCAAGGTGTTTGGATTCGCCCATTGCCATACTGTTAACCCGACCTAAATAGCACAGCATATAAAATCGCCACCCGGTGCCACCCGATCCATGTTTTCAACCGCCAGAAAAAAATTTAACCAAAACCAAACGGGAAAGTAAAGCCCACACGATACTCAAACCTCTTTTCGATAAGCGGATACACGAGCGTAAAATCATCTCACTCCAAGAAAATTTTGCCGCCGAGGAAAGCCCCCAGAGCCACCATGCCTCTTATTTTATATGTTTTCGTAGCCGAACAAATTGCTGAAGCCATTCTGCTCTTCCATAAACAAAAAATGCCCAACAAGAAGAATTTAGTCACGAATGGTCGGAAGCTTGCAGCTAGACCGAGTTAGCATCCACTATACAGACATTAGCCATTGGATTCATTTGGCTCCGGGACTCTATTCTAGTGTGCCGCCAACTCTGTTCATTCAATTAAACGCCGCTATTACGCAATAAACTAAACCGGAACCTCGCTGCCCGCATCTGTCCTTCCGTTCAGAGCACAAACGATTCGCACGACATAATCTTTAATTATCTAACATAACAACAGTATTAAATTGGCAGCTCCAAATATTGACGTCTATAACCACGCTCAGCCTGTATTTGGTCTACACAAGGATATTTACCATCTCGTACTTGGCTTGAGCTACGTCAGGTGACATATCAATACATACCACACTTAATGTTAGCTATAATGAGTCATAAAGGATTCAGGCAAACTGTATGCTGGATATTTGGCTAATGGCTTAGTGCAGAGCTTCCAAGCTTTAGTGGCGTTCGTTAATAAAGGAAAGGCAGCCAATGCCATGCATTCTAACCGCCAGGTGAGTGGTTCTCAGAACGGTCGTGTGGGCATCATAATTCGCCAAAGGTGACTTCACTTTGTGAGCTACTGGTGCTTTCTTCCGCTTTCCCTTCTTGTCTGTGCCTTACTCTCGCTCTATTCATAGCCTGCTCTCTCAAGCTCTCGTCATTAGCTATCGTACATAAATCAACATTCGTTGCGATATAAGCTTACGGGCATACAAGCATATAACTTTTCAATTACACAACAAAAAAATGTTGCCAGAAGATTCTGGAGTCTCGTGCAAAGTATGACCTAAGTCCCCCACGACTCCATATACCACCACGAACCAAATAAAACCCATCCTAATAAAACACACACTAAATAAAATTGCATCCAGCTGTTTTATACAAGATGTAACTTTCACTGCCCCATTTTGAATGCAAGACATTCCCCATACCCGAGGAAAAGACACACCAGTTTTTAAGGTACAAACGGATTTAAGCCATAACACGAAACAGGTAAAAGACCTACTGGATCATAGTGAAGTTGACCTGAGCCTTAATTTTAAACCAGGCAATATATCCCCCAGTGGCATAATATAAAACAAATATAAAATGCCAATTTTTGTCTCGGGATCGTTTGTAGAGACGACAAGCCCATAGTTACGTCTTTTTAAAGTATAATTGGCCGTCTTGCTTTTAGTATAAAGTTAAAATTGTTCTCCTCGTGTATCGCGATGAACTTAACACGTGTCATGTATATGATGTCATTCCTCCCATTAAACTGCACTCAGCATTTCCGGTATTTGGTGTAATCATTCTCTGTAGGATAAATAGGGATCCATAGCTATGACCGTTTGCAAATTCGAACTCACAAGCCCGTGATCGCTGCCAAAGATAGCTGCATATATCCTCTCGCCTAACCACCTAACAGCCCGATCCTTGATTTGTTTTTATGAAATGTAATAGTGGTAAAGGAGATTGAGCGTAGTGCAATCACAGGCCCATCGCGTATTGACCTATTTTAAATGGGTGCGTTGGGAGGTAGTTGTAGAACTTGTCTTTCGCGGTAGTAACAACTTCGGTACGCATTGATTTCAATGTCCGCGAAGTGCGTCGATCTCGCGTGAGGGATAATACCATTTCAAGATTTTAGCCCCCAATAAGATTTGCGGGCACCCTTTGTAGTATTTTAATTCGTGCTTCATTCTGTTGAACATTTTTTCTTATGCCGCCATTCACACACTCACATCTTTTAAACACTATTTTCACTTACTGTTGCTAAAGCTGAGTGCACCAGAAATAGGGCTTTGTCACCAATAGAATGAATCACTCTTCTCTTGTGCGTCTTACTAGTTTTTGACTTTTTTGGACTTTAGAATGCGTGTAAGATTGTATAGTCTAATAGGACTGTCGCCTGCAAAGCACAAGAGAAACTTTTGACTCTACAATGCCCTCTTTCCTTTACTGATAAGACATATTTGCATAGCTTTTACATAGTTAAGGATTCTCTTCTTTTTTCTCCTCTACATCAAAGACCGCGCGCATGGTGATTATGTATCTATATAGATCATCCACGTCGTCCAGTAAACAGCGGGAAACCTTGAAAAACAAATTGCACATGTCTTAAAAAATCCGTGTGGATAATGTCTTGTCCATAGGAATACGGAGCGCGACTCTAAACACATTCACATCGAGTGGCATTTTTACCAGAACGCTTATGGCCAAAAGTCACTCGTCGTTCACACAAATTCACAGAGAGCTTACTTTCTCTCGTAACCGCCAATGCTCGATCAAATCGGAATATATGCATCATGCCCATTTGGATCAAGTCTTATTTTACTCGTAACGGCTGTCAAAAGACTTGTTGCAACAGAATTATCATTCTGCTCACATCTTTACGTTACTCGGTTCTATTCAACTGGGAGCCACTTCTGACGATAAATTCAGTATTGGTTTACGAGGACAAATTCCTTTGTCTTGCTTTACTCCATTCATGATTAACTACTCCCCAAGAAAGCGACTGCGTTATAACCCAAAACAAACTAAGCAAACGGATCTTACAACCCAACTAAACGCAAAGTTGGCTAATTGGAAATTCATATTCAAAATCCGATACCGCACGGCGCTCAATTTCAGATTGCATTACTCCGAACAACGCGGAAAAAACACGTCGTGCGAAGCCGCCAACATGACGGAGGACGAGCGGGTAAAACTTACCATCGGTCAATCAAAATAGTGTCACAGCCCAATCCCCAACTTCGTGCCTTATATTAATGTGCAAAAACATGCCCTAAACCATCCAACGTACTCTCTCATAAATACCCTCAAATGTGATAATACAATACCTGTTCTCTTCGATAGTTTCATGTTGTATAGGAACTACATGTAACTATGTCCATTGGATGCATTTTTCGATAATAACATCGTTTTGTTGGTGTGTGAAGAGGCTTAGCTCCATGTGCAAACAACAGGCTGCAAATCCCACTAATACATATGCGTATCCCTGATAGCCTTTCTGACTGCAAAGACATTGCTAAGCAAGGTGAACTTTGACCTTTAATCGCATGGATGGAGAAAGGCGAAACTTGAATCAACGCCCGTCGAAAAAATTACGCTATCTCTGCGATAGAAATCTATCGCTCCGCGCTTCGATAAGTCTCTCTCGGTGAGAATTCTCTTTGCCAAAAATTCTCCTCCGCGCTCCAGAGACAGTAATCACGCTTAGTATGTGACTCCGAGAATCTAATCAGTCGGGGATTTACATGTATGGGTCCGCTGCTTATGCGTCTATTACTCGCAAAGATCACTTGACTTTGTAATTGAGCGAATCGGGGTGCAAATCATGGATCTCGAAATGGTAGACTATTCTATACGCCGATAAATAATAATCCGGGGTTGATCCTTCTCTAAATGAGGGGCACCGAATATCTCATCAAGCGTGACTCTATAACATATAATACACCGCCAGAAGTAGCAGAAATATTAACGCGGCTATATAGAATGATACAATGACACGAGATAGTAAAATATACGTCTGAAGCTCTGGGGAACTGGAACCTAACACGCGAGTCTAGATAGGAAGTTAAACACTGTGTTATAAAACCTTAAGAAAGATTTCGACAAACGGCGTAGAGAAGAGCATAAATAAACTCTGCACAAGCGTTGATGCTATGTTTTGTGTTCGATATATTTGTGGCAGGGATGATTGTCCTAGTAAACCACGTTTATCCTGCCACCATCTTTATATGAATCATGTTTGCGCATCGACCTTTTTAATACACCCAGTAAAAGTATATGGTGACTAAGGTGGCACTTGGTGTGTCGCTCAAGATATATCAATAGAGTACTCCTCTCGCTCGACCGCGGATAATGCAGAGGCACGTCTTGCGTAGAATTCTGAACTCTCAAGTGCATGTCAAAACCTCTGCACAGTCCTCTTTATCACTGGTACCTATATAACTAGTGGCTCGATAATGCCTCGGGAATTTGCCTGTCGGGAGCGTCTATTTGTTTACTCAGATTTCGATTGCGCAGTCTCAATGTCGGACGAGGGCAACTATCGCAAGCACGTCACTTGTGTGTGATAGATGCGCCTAGATAATGTATCGGCGTCGCTTGTGGAGGGATTCCTTCAAAAACACGTGAGACTCAGATGTCAGCCCTTTTATAGCATACGTTAACGGGCTCATCGGATGGCTCTATACAATTTGAAAAATAACCATCGCTGAACGTACAGACCGAGAGTGAAGAGTGGCTCTCGCAATGCTCTTGCGACAGCAGGAGACTTGAAATCGCGCACTATATGCATACCAGAAGACAGACAAAGTGATTAGACCTCCTAGTTTGATCCAGCCTATTGTGAGAGAATTAGCGCCAGACATCGACTTGGAAAATGCGCCCCGCTCGTACGCTAGATTCTCTTCGGTTCGCGTGGCTGCCTCTCTCAGTCGCGACATAACTCGGGATGAGCTCGTGCCTTATTGTCGCGTCATAATCCCATGTGGCAACTTATACCCAGAATTAAACTTTCCTAGCAGCTCAAAGACAACAGAAAGCATGATTCACGACGGCTTTGCGTCCAATGTATCGATATAACTCGCGACAAACACTTACTTCAAGAACAGACGTATTGCTGATCTTCAAGAGAGCCTAGTGCAACATTGATTAAACATTACGGCTGCCGATCAGGAGAGACTCACTAATTTATTGCATAAATTCGAGCTACTCCGAAAGAAGACTCGTACTAAAAAAGTCTCATTGACTCTATAGATCAGAGTGTGAAATCTGCATGCTAGTAGTCGCTAGCGACTTATATAGACCACCTCTCTCGGCCAGTGATCCCTCTACACACAGAGACGTCACTATGAGATACGGGATATCCTCGGCGATGAATGCCGTGGGGGCTGATTAAGCTGTAAGCCTGAGATAGTCTGAGTAGACGCGAGACATATTCTACGCGCGTTTTGGTAAGCAGGGCTGGTGGCTCGCATCTGAGTGCGCAGTGGAAGTGAAATTAGAGCCGCTTCATATTCAACACGCCTGAACACTCAGTGTAGAGTCGATAGATAAAATTATTACAGGACCAAAACAAACCGATACACCCTAGCTTTAAAGATGCCAGGTGTTCTTCTTTATCATGGTGCCCGGAGACGGAATCGAACCGCCACACGAGGCATTTTGCAAATCACCTACTGCCGATGATCTACCAGAGTAGAAGCAGTTCATCCGTGGCTGATAAGTGGGGCGTACCTTAATACGACCGAAATACTCTTTGTTACTGGGGTCACATTAGTTTTTTTTGGAAATACAAACTTTAAAAATTGTGGTTTCTTCTCTTGCGCCTAATAGGTGATTATACTTCTATACTCCAAGCGAGATAACTTATGCTTTATCAGTCTGTACTCTCCTTTTACTCACCTTTACCTACGCAAGCTTCGCCATCTCAACAGCTATGTTAGGCTTCGTGAAGATGATCATTTTTGTCCCGCCCCTCCATCTCGCCTCTCTCGTGTTTCCCTCTCTCGCAAAGTGTACTTTCGCCATCTGATACCGGTCTGTTTTGTGGACACACTGGCTTTACTCTTGTTCATTCGATTTTCTGCATCCAGCTCTGTGGTACTCTCGCGAGCTTGTTTGGATAATTTGTATATAATTAAAGGATGCTCGTGTATCGCTCAGAGCATCTGTGCTGGCCCTCCGCAGCATGTATTTATACTTATTGCTGGCACTGTATGTATTCATTTGCGTGCGCATTTGCTATCTTATTGGGCGCATGTATTTCGCTCTCTCAGTGATTTTATTGCTCGCCAGTCATTGTTGATGCGCAAGATGAGATTGTTGCCCCTGGAGCGCTAAATCACCCTTGGCTGCTTTTGTTCGCATCTTGGTAGCACCAAAATATAAACAAGCGCCTATATAGTATCCGCACTTGTCAGGTCGTCACAATCTTCCTATAGGTGGCGGGGCGTGAATTGTGACTCGCGCTATATTGTTCATTTCTTCGGATTTCTTTTTTAGGCAAGATATTGTGCTGCTTCCGTCTATCTAGTACTCTCTCAATAGCAGAATATAAACAGATTGTGGCAGTTGCGCTGCAGCGGTGTCTCGAAATAAAACGATAAGCGCGACTCCTTTTATCGGCACATGACATTCTCGCGACGACTGAGGTCGTTGTCAGATTTCTCGCTAAGCCATGCTCTCGTTAGGTTTGAATCTGTCTAATACGGTGCCCCGTCATGGTTTATGAATCGGCGTTTCATAGTCGTGTATTGCAGAACCCTAAAGCCGGAATGACGCTGCTGCAGAATAAACGTATTAGTATACGACGAGTGTACCAGGACTCGGTTCTCTCTATTATATTTTTGGATGAGAAGCTATTGATTCGTCTAACGGTTGCAGCGTGCTCCTAGTAAATCCGGGCAACATAATAGATTGACCACTAATTCCGCGCAATCAGGAATTCCGTGAACGAGATATTAGGTTGTGCATGCTGCGCATTCCAACTATGAAAAAGTGATCGTAGAGCGCCGTGGACACTATAGCGAGTCACTAAAGACGGCTCCTCTCAGCGTCTTTGTCATGCTTATGGGACAAGTTTCGCGAATTTGCACAATAGCAACCATTTGCGGATCGTGAGATATTAATGCTATTGTGGTGTGCGTGGTATAGCTCCCCTCAATGTGGAATAGTGGTTGTGCATTTTACTCTCGACTCTCGTGCTTAAGTCGCTAATCGCGTCTCAGTGGGACCAGATCGTGCGCTATTCGGCGCGGCTTGCGTGTCTCTGGTTAGTCCGATTTTATCTGTGATATGAACTGGGTTGTCAATTAGCCAAGTGTATACCGTGCGAATATGCGCCCGATGTGGAAAGTATGTTTTGATCCTCATTCACACTCTCAGGAAATAAATACTCTGTTATTCGTCGAATCTGGTTGCGGAATATTTGCCAATTTTGTAATCCAGACACGTTAACGTGCTGTTCGCTACAAGGAAGCCTCTTATCTACCGCGACTCTCAGATGTCTATTGTGTTTGCAAGTTCACGCGCGTCGTTGAACGATGCGCTAAATAGAAGAACAATACGCGGTGTCCTTTTAAGGAGGGCGCAATTCTCTTATTAATTGTTATCCGCGCGGACTCGCAGAATGACTTGACTTTAAAAAATCCTGGTTGTGTGTGAGAGCTTACTGAGTGCTATCTCGAATAGTAAGCGCTCTCTCATACAAGTTTGAACGCGATAATTCGTGCGCGGTTAATTGATTCGCCAATTCAAAGTTGGCACTCGAAGTTGCTCAGTAGGATACATTTGCCAATACGCCAACCGAACTTAGTGTCGCATCGGCAAGGTTTCAGTGTCGCGCTCATGATTGCAATTTCCTGTTTGAGAGTGCCTATTTCAAGCAGAACGTAATGAGCATCGTAATGGAGAAGAAATACTTAAACGCGATGACGGGTTTCAACTTTAACCATACAGCGGCTAGTTTGGCTCCAGCTATCTCAGAGCACAATATGCAGCTCCTATATTTTTTAGCGTGGGGTAGTATTGCTGTTGAATCAGTCATTCTAGCCAGTTCTTTACCATGATCGTGATTGAGTGCATTTGTACCTTGATCGGCAATTACTGTGCTGTTTATATTCTCCGGGTGACTAGTGGAATTGTGCAGGGGAAGCGGGGTAGGGCGGACTGACTTTGACATCCAAAGTCTTGCCTTTTTTGTTAGGTACATTATGTGGCTATTAGCCGTCCTATCTTGTTAGACGTGCGGATATGCATTAATTGAAATTACAGCCTCCGGTGGTTCATTGATGGCATCCTTTGATCTCCTTGTCTTGAGGTTGTTGTTTACCAATATTCACTACGGGCCCGTTGGATATTGTAGCTCGGTGGGTTTTGATTGTTTAGGGACCGTAGGCAAGCTCATTTCATGGAGCTTTGTTACTCGGTGGCGATCGTGGTTACCACAACTACGGCAGATTTCGAGAAGTTGGACCCTTCACGGGGTCTTTAGTCTTCATTGCGTATTTATAGCGTGCGTGTTGCCATAGTGAGCTCGAAATCGATAAGTTGGCTGGTGCACCATAGAAATAGAGTTCCGGAGCCTACATGATCCGCATGGCTTAGTTTGTTGTAGAAGTCTGCTAACGCCGAGTGTGCTGGCAGCTCCGAACGCATCTGTGAGTATTATTTTGTTTTAGGTGGGGCGGCCATAGATGGTCTCAGCAATTTTCGCGGTAGGTGGGTCCTGTTGGCTTTATCTCGCGCTGCAAATTACTATATTAAATGATTTTACTCTGCGCGTAGGTGTTTCCGCGCGTTATTCGAAGTCTTGTATGCGTTCGTCTTTTTATCTCTCGGCACATCAGGCTATCGGATGTAGGTTAATTTATCTTTCTGGCGATAGAAAGTATAGACTTTGTGGCAGTGGATGATTTCTGACTGTTGTATTTTGGTTCGGCCACCAAGTTAGAGCAGTTCAATAGGCGAATGGTCGAATACATTACACATTGTGAGGTCAATTTTCTCTAGGTGGAATGGGACGCGGCTTAGGCCTTGGGGTTAGCTTCATGACGCTTTGCGTGTGTCTTGTTAACTTTTTGGGCTTCTCGTTACGCGTTTCCAGTGTCGTTAGACTCATTTGGCTAGGACAATGTTCGGTACGGACATATTGAAGCAGTATTTTCTCTTAATTTTTTGTGGCCCGTTCGGCCTGTGGATCGGTTCTGGATTTTTTTGTTGCCATTATTTGATATTTCTCGTGGCGCTCGAAGAGTGATGTAATTAGATTGGAGATGGGGCTAGCGCGGTGCGCGCGCTCTCGGATGCCAGTCCTCCCGGCCTGTTGATCCGTTAGCTTTCCGTTATCAATAGGATAGTGCCCTAGTGAAGAGTTGCCTGGAAGTTCTTTCTTATAATTCTAGTGTAATATTATTCGGAGATGTACTTTTGACGAGTTGTACCTGCCTCCTCTCCTCTCTTGTTCAGAGGGTCCATACGGGCTACTCACGTTGTCCCTCGAATGTGAATATCTAGAACTGGTCGTACCGTGTGCGCCTCTGCGGCCCACCGTCGTTTTCTCTCTAATCAGTGTGCTAATGCTCGAATCCAGAGCTCGTTTGGCATTTGTCTGTTCTATATAGAATTTCTGATTGTTTACGGGACGACGAATGGTCACGTCGATAATTCGCCGCCTCCCACGATTGTCGGTCCAAATGTGCCAGCGAAACCCGTCTACGGTGCTCTTATCACCTCAGGCTGTGACTCCTGTCCTCTTCGTTTCAGCGATCCAGCAACGGGGCCGGACCACCGTCGTGGTGTGGTAACTTTGGTATCTCGCATATTCGATAATCTGCAACTCTCAGTGTGCAATAAATTGAGTTTAGGAATGCTATAACTGCTATCTTGAGGTGTATTGTGACTAAATGACTGAGACGTGCTGCCAGCCAAACTGTTTATTCGTCTTACAAAGCTGCCTCACCTCCTCATTCATATCTTATTTTACAAGGAATCTCTTTTTTGGTGTGTGAGTTTGGAGCTCGGCGAATTGGATTGGTTGATCGTCTTATATTGGAACTTTAGCGAAAGTTTATGTGGTGTTTGTCCAATTTCGAAGGTCTATTGAAGAAACAGACACAGCGGCGGGCTGGTCTACAGCGTCAGGCTGGTAAGCATCTTGTCTGTGGGGTGATTCGGGTCGTTTCGGTTTTTAATATTCGCTGGTTCTAACAATAGACAGATGAACGGCAGCCAGATTGAAATTAAATCGGGGCTTAAGTTGCACAATAAGCAATGGTGTTAATGTCTCTTTTTGATTTTATTATATACAAGTATTATGGACGAATTGCTCTAATGACAGGGAATCACTTGATCAATCATTTTATTAAATAATTAGCCTTCTGCCATCTATTATCGAAATAGGTTTCTGCGGATTGGGTAACTTAATGTCCCATTTTTTTTCCACATAACCAAGGCGCAGTACAATTGTTTTTTTTTGAAACATATGTGGTTGACCTGACTTGCGGCCAAGAACGTCCTTCAAACGCACATGAGTTCGAATCGTCTGATCCCCTTGGTGGCGAAATAAATCTTCCAGTACTTGTTTCTGTGGCCTGGTGCGATGAGAGAACGCACTAGCATTTCAGGTAAGCTCTAACAGGCCTATAACGGCTTCGCGCCTTGCGGCTTTGAATCTAGGTCGATTTTGAAGTCATTTTTATGGCTTCATGCCATGATGAAGCCGTAGGGCTTAATTCTTGGAATGCGATGTCATGTATCGAATGGTCGAAAGCTGTCACAGTGGCTGTCTTTGTGTATTCCTTGGCAGAAGCACAAAATGTATTGCGCTTTCTGTACTCCGGCTGACGTTAGAATGCCGTCTGTCTAATGCTCTCCAGTATGAATTGAACAAACACCTTTTGTGATCTAAGCTCAATAGTAGGGCCTTCTGGAACGCTAGTTGTTCAAAAATTTGACTGGAATGGTCGACAAGTTTCTGGCGTTTGGCTTTTATCCTGACTGATTCAACAATCCTAAATAGCGCTCTTGAATTCGTATTTTGGAAGTATTAATGATAAAGTCATATGGTTTTGCATATTCGTCCACTTTATACCGGCCCTTAATGCGCATTTCTTTTGCGCATTAGCCTGAGGTTCAACATAGTCATGGCGATGAGTGCGAGCAGGGTATTCCCAGACCGTAAATTAATAGAATGGTCTGAACAACTGCCCAGAAAGTAACGGCAGATATATTCAACCGATAAGCATGTGGTGCTCGCTGACGTCATTGTCAGCCAGAAGGCTTGCCACCAATCGAGGTCCTCAAAGAATACCATCGCTAAACTGTGCAGTGCGATGACGCAAGCTAATAAGATTTAAAGCGCTTTTTACTGTCACCGCGTCTCATGTAATGAACTTTTTTTCCGGGAATTTATGGCGGCTGTTCCTTTCGTTTTCAGGAGCAGTCCTAGAGATTTCATTGTACCTTGCTTATTATTCGCTATCTGATGGCATGGGGCGTAGTTAAGCTGACGCCAAGATTCAATAAACCATGACGGCAACGTATTTAGACAGATTCCAAACATACGAGAGCTGGCTTGCATCGGCAGCGCAGTCGCTGAGGCTGGTGGTAATGCCTCGATTAAACTCCGCAGGGGCAAGCCACGGTGTTTCAGGGCCAAAGACAAGCACACATTTTACAACAAAAACGGGCTTTCGCTGTGAGTTTGTGGCTCGGCCTTTTGTTGTCAGTGCATAAATAGTGCCTATCTCATTTTTTGAATCAACAATGACTGGAAAGTTTGGATTTTTAGCGTTTGAGTGCGAGTGACTCATTGGTAATCCAGCCCCGCTCTGCGCAGTTTTTTATCTTTCAAGTTTACAAAAGCCAAGTGGTTCGATAAGATGTAAATGGTAGCCGTATTGCGCACCACAGGTGGGGCGAATGAACACATTACCCGTGTTTTGGTGAACTCTGGTTGGTTTAAAGTACAACGTGAAGCATAGTTTTATCTCCCTTTTATTATAGGTAAGATAATACCAGAGGTGCAGAAGAAACTAAGTTTTTAATTTTTTTTCAAAAAAACTATTGACCCGTAAAAAGGTTCTCTATAATACGCCCACTTGCCCGGATAGCTCAGTCGTAGAGCAGAGGCATTGAAAAATTTCCTCGTGTCGGCGGTTCGATTCCGTCTCCGGGCACCATTGATTAAAGAAAACCTGCTTTTTTATAGCCAGGTTTTTTTTTGCCTAACAATTTATCTATCTCTCTCCTGTTACTTGTGAAATGGGGCTCTCTGACTCACTTCAAACCCTCCCTATCTAGCCATGCCTATTTTAGCGTTTTAGCGCGCCCGTATTTTTACATAATGTAACTTAATATTGATCTTCAATCTGCATGGCTTTGTTTATGCTTAAAAAGGTCTTTTGATGGGGTAAAATGGGTTATGAAAAGGCAATGATGGTCGTGGCATTTGATACTCTGGGGTATTTTCTCCTAGGGTAGTTGCTGGTCTCGCAGCTCTCCATTCCACCTGCGTTACGCCACTATTATTGGCGGCCGCTGGGCTGGCTGTTACTGCGGTTATGCTTTTTTCAAGACAAGCAACCAATGGGGGTTTTTATTAGGGCTCTTTGTGTGAAATTTTTTTATTTGTGATGGCACCACGGTCAAACTAATCAAAAAACAGAATAAACGTGGAT
>Ga0163217_1037638_pt1 | contig 13511 bp, 8 predicted proteins | sample SynspAceP_FD_185933 | JGI IMG/M metagenome (GOLD analysis project Ga0163217, IMG submission 185933) | Saline lake microbial communities from Ace Lake in Antarctica - Synechococcus sp. Ace-P (PacBio error correction) | ecosystem: Environmental > Aquatic > Non-marine Saline and Alkaline > Saline ... | reverse complement strand
TTCCAAGCCTCCCGAAGAACTTCGCCGCTGTTGACCATGGAGCTCCTTCTTTACTACGCCCTGGCCATCAAGACTCGTTTGATGTGCGTTGGATTCGCTCAAAAAGTATTGCGGGGGAGCATCTTTTTGCCCTCTCAGTCGAAGCGCTGATCTCACACCATCATCTGCAGGTGGCTTGGGGAACCTAGCGACACGGTTTGAATCTGTCACGTGGAAAAGCAAAGCATCACATCGCGTTTTAAATTCAGAGCATCAAAACAAAAGAGTCACGGTGATTGATGATGCCGATGCGGTGGTTTTGGCGGTGGGTGCGAAAGGGCTCAAATCCCTCTGGATGTCTCAATCACCAGAATGCAGCCATGCGGCACCATAGCTGGTGCCGCTGCTCTCTCGTTCAATCGATGTCGTTTCAACGCGTCTTGGCTGGATTCGCAATATCCCCATGCTTACCCAGCCAATTTTGCTCCGCTTCGAATCGCTGAAGGGCGCGGGAGGCACATTTTTCATGCTGGATCAACTGCAAAAGATTCAGAGGCGGCGGCTGATGGGGTGATGAAGGCAACCGCAGGTTCGGTGATTTGCCAGCGACTTTGTACAACCCTCTGCCATTGCAGTGGATGAAGGATCAAGAGAATCATTGATCTTCTCACATGAGCTTGTTCCATTGCTCACCCGAATTCAAAAAAACGGCAAAGTTGGTGGGATTATGAGGTGCGGCGTTTATCCCGGTGCTGTGTCTCTTTCTCCCTCCCATTTAGGCCAGTTTCCAGGAAGCGACCACAACTTGGGAAACCTCTGTAGAAACGATTGTTGTGCTGGTGGACTGGGTGCGGCATGGGCGACGAAGAACATGGTGCCAAAGGCTGTGCCAGGAAAGAGCTATGTGTGTGGCTGGGAAGCGGAAACTCCCTGATCAGGCGCAACATTGTTAGAGCCCGAATCCACCGGAGAGCAGCCAACATCCCGTTGAATCCCAATTCGTGCCGACGAACCACAAGTTGTCCTAGGCCGTGCTCTCACAAAATCGTAATGGATTCCAATCGAGCCTTGGCCTGAAACTACCTTGGTTTGACTCCTAGCGTCCATTCACCATCGCTGACGAGCGCATTTCCATCAACCACTGCTCTGATGTCCTGTGCCAAATGTGAGGGCAGGCGTGACCGGGATAGTCATTTCAGGGGGCTCCCTTTGCGTAGCTCCACGTATTGACCTCGATGGCTCAATTAAACAACTAGTTGCTAGTATTATTCCAAAGTTCAAATACTGCTCGACAGTGCTACGGAAAGTCCTTCTGAAGCTCTGCCTCTATTGACTTTTTACCGCTAACCCCAAGAGCAGGTGCGGGCAAGTGCTTAAGATGATGAGCATTAGGCACTAACCCATCTTCTAAGTCCTGGATGTTAGCCAGGCCATGTACGCAACAAAACATATCCGCTAAAACTCTACAAGAACTTAAAGAAGAGTCATCAGGAGAGAACGCCGAGCCGTTTGACTAACCGCTCCTATCGACAGTTTCCGCCCAACTGATCAGCACGATATGACCATTCTTGCCTTTGAAAGGTGCAAGCATACGGAATGGGTAGGATGGACTCAGTCGTCAGCGGTGCAACGATAAAGTACTTCATATGGGTTATTCAGTTCATTGCGTGACACAATTATAGCAAAGGCCTTGTCTCTGATGCTTGCCTCGCGTTGGGTTCAAAGAAACAGGAAAAATATCTCCTCGCGGAAACGGCGAGGTCAGTCACCAACTCCCATTCCCTATCGTCGAACTTGCGTAGAGGATGGTGTCATTCAAGAAGTACCTCCGGGGCAAAGGCAGCTGCCGCTCAGCCAGCCAGCCCGTTGCTTTTTGCAATGGCTGTGATGGTGAGAACCCCTGGAGAGGCGGGATCTCCACCTTCATCCGACCAATCCAGCCTCTTCCAGCAGAGGCTTCGCAAGGCGTAGGCCCCGTGAGTTTCCAATCCTGACAGGTTTCGCCTCACAACTCCATCCACGCCAAACAATGTGATCAACATTGTAGCACGGCTTTCTGCTTTGGCGGTGGTCTTCTTCGGCCTGGGTTAACGCTCAAGATCAGCGGCGGGCGGAGGCTAATAAATAAAGTCCCATCTCAGCTCCCGTCCGATGGATCTTTGAGTTTAGGACTAACTTGGCGCAGGCCGCCCCACTGTTTTGATCCAGCCAATACTTTCTCGATGCCGCGCGGGCATTGATTGATTTGGCGGTTAGCCCTCATGGCGTCCAGTGCGGCCATCGATGGCGGAACCCAGGGCGGTGGTGTTCTGAGCCGACGTGCGGCGTCACGGCAATGCGGCGCTCTCGGCGACAAAACCCCTGTGTTCCGCTAGTTCTTGTCGGCACCAAGGGTTTTTGGTGGCACCGGGGATGTCAGCCGCCATTCGGCCTTGGCGGCATCCCGTTCTCCAGTGCCCGTGGCGGTTTGTGACGCGACAGTCCACGATTCAGGGCATGGCGGTTGTCATGAGCACGTGCCCCCTGTTACTCGGTTGGACGGAGTGGGCGTTGGACTTGCGGGCCAGCAAGGCGTCTGGATCGACGCTGGAGCGATGGGTCTGTTTGCTGAGCTTTGGATCTGCTGCGGAAATCCCCATTGGCCGCTTCTTTGCGGGCTTTGGAGGCCAAAGCCCTCGCCAGGACCTGATGGCGGTGGCGATGGGTCCTCCTGCCCGTCGATTCCGACCCAGCGAGCATGGGAGCACAGGCTTGCCAGCAGGGTTGCCATCCACTGGAAAAGTGCTCGTCGCTGAGCAGCGGCTTGGACCTCTGCGAGCGGCCCACAGCTTCTTCCAGGAAGCGCCCCATGACGTCGTCATGAGAAGCGCTCGGCGGTTCTTGGTAAACGTGTTGGGTGCCAGATCGGATCATCCGGGCTTCAGGCCTAAACAAACCAGCGAATAGCGAAATAGCAGGTTTGTAGTTGGAGCGTGGCTCAAAAGCAGCCGCTCCGATCGAATCCGTAGAACGCCTGCAGCAACCGAGGCCAGCAGCAGTTGCTTTCGGGCGGCACCCGAGGGGCCGGCCTTCCGCGCATAAACTGGTCACAGAAGGTGGGATTGAGGCGATCGAGGGCCTGATCCGCCGCTTCCGGATCCGCCGCAGTGGATGGCTGGCCGGATCCGCTCCTCGATCGACACGTAGGAGAACAGGGAGCCACTTGCGCTCCTGGTTGACCTCGCATTCTGGGCTGGGCATTGATCCATTTTCGCGCAGGCCTGGTTTTCAGCAAACTCTTAGCAGCAAGCAGGCAAGAGACATTGTCAAAAAACTTCGACTAGAGTAACATTTTCCATATTACATTTCTTGCGCTTATCATGGATGCCAAAAAACTCGATATTATTTCATTGTTAAGATAAATTTAAAAAAAAATTGATTATGATTAAAAACGGCAAGACATCAGCTGAATGACAATTCTCCTGCTGCTGGCAACCAGTGCAATTGCTTCCCCGCCTCTTTCTCCCAAGAATCGCTAGACGCGCCAATCCAGCCCGCATCCCAGAACTTGCGTGCCAATCCATACCGGACATTTCAGCAAGTGAGATTGATTATGACTGGCATTTACTGGCCGACATGGGGACTATGTCAAGAAGCAGGATCGTCCTCGCGGAATTTCATTTAATACATATGGACTGTGCCGCTTTAGCGAACTAGGACAATCCCGCGTTTTTTTTGCACTAAACCCAGGAAACTTAGCTCAAATTAGTCGACCGCAGAACCCCAGGGGAACAGTCGAATCAGCACTTTTGCCCAGGCGCGAAGAAGATGATATTAGGCTCGGGGTGCGTCCTTAGCGGCGGACGACAGGCAAGATTACCTTTGGTGCGATTTGGACCCCAAGGTTGGTTTCCGCAGCGAATGCGCCAGTTAATCCTTAACGTTAGCCATCACCAGAACGCAATTAAGACTAAGGAAATCGAACCGAACCTTCCGGTGGCTGCTCTGGTGTATGGCGTTGTTAGCTGGTCAGCCGCCTTCACCCGCGGGCGGATGGTTTGCGCCACGAAGGAAGGCCTCACGCTCAGTCCTCATCAATTATTCCGCCAGTGGATTCCAAAGCAGCCCCCAGCAATCTCCCAAATTTCTCGCGCTCCCGAGGGGTGGCATGTAAAAAGCCGCGGATCCAAGCCAGAGGTGCAGAGATAGAGCGGCGTCTGCGAGGTCAACCAAATTCAAGCTTGTCCTCTGTGCAGGCAACTTCTTGACCCGTGGCAGGTTAGCCATGAAACTCCTCCCACGCTCTCGGACAGGATAGCCTCTGTTTCATGCTGACAGCCGTTCAATTCTCACCGAAGCTCTTTTGCGCCTAAAGCCAAGGCTTTGAGGAAAGTGCCACTGGCGTGAAGCACAAACTTTGGCATGAAGCCTGATCTCGGTCAACATGAATATGAGGAGGGTTCGTTTGGCTCTGACTGTAGAAGTAGAACCGAACGGGCCGCTTCTGAGAATTGTCGGCATCCGTTGATCGGCCATCATCACTCAAAGCATAGCCAGCACGGGGTTCCTGTAACAGCTAACGCCCAAGAATCACCTGCACGCAGGAAGCTCATGAGAATATCAGGGCTCCTAGGAGGTCTGTGACAGGTGGATCTTGGTATTAGGAAGTGTCACCATTCAGGCCTCTTCGGAGATCTTGACCAATGGATTCCATCACTCCAACCATCTTCGGCATCTTTAAGTCTGGCCTGTCCTTTCCAATAATGATCGAAGCATTCGAGGTTAAACAACTTTACGATGCGTACAAAGCTTCCCGCCTAAGCCCGCCTTCGGCAAAGTCACTTCCAAAAGAGGTAAATCGCGAGTCTATCCGCGTAGGCTTTGCTCGTAATCTGACAAAGATGAAGTCTGCCATTCCAAACGTCTGCAATGAATCAAGGCAGGTCTCGCTTTGGATTGGGACAGTCTGAATAGGGGAATGGAATTAAAACTACGTCTCTTATTGAAGTGGGCCCATGGCAGCTCTCTTCTGAGTTCAGCCAGTCTGCAGACAGAGACCTTCGCTTAAGGAAAACCCGCTGATGACAGAGTAGGCTCTTCAGGGGAACAGAAAAACAAACACCCTCGCCCCTTTGCCAGACGAACATGGCTACTTATCTTGGATTGCGTCCATCTGTTTCAACAATTGCTCAAATACATTTTCCCATAGATCGGAGCACTGGTATGTGCGAGTTCTTTTTCAGCATAGCCCCAATTGTTTGTCGTTGTGAAGGACAGGCTTGACAACGCAGACGTAGGGCATTGGCATGGCCCACACTCATCCTTCCAACGCTGCCCCTGAGTGGCAGCAGAATTTTTAATGCTATCAAACGAATTTCGTTGCAGCCTTCCACTCCAGCGCGCATGTTCGAAGGTGGTTCGCACACCACAGGGCCATCTTTCGCGGACCTATACCCCGCCAGCCAGAGTTCAAGTCACCTCCGCTTCACTTCTCACGCCGGCGCTCAAACTTCAGTCCAAGAGCCCGGACGACTTTCAGGTGGTGTCAAGCTCGGGCTTGCGCTCACCAGACAGGGCCTTGTAGAGACTCTCCTGGAAAGGACCCGAATCTCGTGCACCTGGGTCATCCCCTGGGCACGGCGATGTCGCCCAGAGCCTTTGCCAAGAAGGCAGCATCACCATCAGCCTTCCTCGATGCAGGCTTCCAATAGGCGGCCATATCTCCGGTGTTTGGAGATGCTCGGGCAAACGTCGTACAGGCTGGTGTAGTTTTCATCAGGTCGCCTCCGTCCAGGTTGTCTGCAAAAGAAGGGCTTCATCATTGTCTTGGCTTTGTGACTCTTGTCTTCGCCAGCCAAAAGGATGATCAAGGTTGGTCCCCTCTTCAGGTTAGTAGACCCTGTATCCAGGCCATAGTTGATCCGCAACCTGTCCGACACCCGGACCCGACGGCTGGACTCACCAGGATTGCCGCCGATGAGGCGCTCGATCCTGGCCAGAACCTTCGCCCGTCCTCTCAGATCACGGGAGACCCACAAGCCAACGCACGAACCGCTCTAGCGTTTGTTCGCGCGCTCTTCTTGGCTCGTTGCGGTAGCGTTCAAAGCCATCCGTCAAGCTGTAGCGGTTCTCTCGCGCCGCCGTGAACTCCTTGAGGCAGGTGGAACGCGACGTCTTCCATGGTGCGTGAAGCCCACCCTCAAGTCGACACATCCTATCGAACGCTGCTGCGCTCGAGTGGTCATCGCAGTTCCCGTGCCAATCTGTAGCAGAGGTCTTATGGAGGCCTTGCTTGATCCACTCCAGACTTGTCGAAGTGTCATATTTACTAGCTTAATTCGCAAAATATCTGGCATGTTCACCGAGTAGTTTTCCCAAGGAATAAAATGACTCCAGCTCTAGGACCGGGATTTTAAATCCTGGGAAGTGATCGCGAATACGCAATTCTGAATAAACTTATTCACCTCTGCTACCTTTCTGAGTTCACAACGGGTTTTGGATTAACTCAAGCCAGTCAAGACGGCCGTGAATGGGCATCCTAGTTACATCACCCAAAAAACTTTGGTGCGATGACCAAGCACAGGTCGTGGTCGAGGGGCAAACCTACCTGAAGTACCAAAGCTCCCAGATTATTCGGGCCAGTTACTGAGGCAGCCGGGGGCGTTACTGGTAGGCAGGATTTGCTTGGCAGGTCTCTTTGGTCTTCACCGTTCAAGAGTCAACGCATTTCTTTACGGCGAAGGAAAAGGCGCTTTCGGCTTAATGAATCCAACTGGCGGTGGTATTCCGGCAAGCACATGAACTGGTATGCCCAGTACCGGGCAACAGAACAGCATTCAGGATCATCCAGTTGGTCGATTCCAGACAGAAAGGGCGTATGCGCCGATATTCTGTCGAGAATGAGCTTACAAATGCGACACTGAAGATCGTACTCTTTCCACTTAAACTTGTTGAGCTTGCATTTGGTGAAGAGAATGATCCAGCTTTGGACTAACGGCTGCAAGCTGAGTTGATAATCAGGGAAAAGAAGACCCTGCGAATCAGCCCTCCAAGAATTCAGGTGGTCAGGCATGGTTCAAGTTCGTTGGGCGTGGGTGTCATTAGTTGTCGTTCTTGGAGTTTGGGTGCTGACGTTGCTTGAGCATCAGAAAACCAGCAGATAACCAGAATAAATCTGCAGCGTCAGGTAAGCTGAGCGCGGTGTTGCCTGGGCAGAAGGAAGTGGGAGTCCGCAATGCAACATAGAGCCACAACAAGAAAGATTAAAGGGACGGAGATATAAATCTTCGCCGACCCTTCGAACGCCTCCAGATCAGAAGCGGCATTTGTTTCATAGCCTCAGCCAATTCCTTCTGCCTCCCGCCTTTCTGTATTCTGGATGTTAGGTAGCTCCTTCAACTCCCAGAAGCATCATAGATGTGATCTCTGGCCACTCATTACCCTTGCGTCGAGCAATTACCCATTTTTCAGCCTCCCTGTGGATTTGTACGTGCCAGTAGAGGCGGCCGTCTTCCGAATGGTCTGATTCATCCCCCTCTAGCTGAGACTTGATGAACTTCTAAGGTAAAAACGGCCAATCTGTTTCTGGCATCCACAGCCAAAGCACGCATATTTGCAGATGATGCCTCAGACAGCTTCTCAAGTTGGTGTGCTGAAACGCAACCCAATAACCGGGCCCCACTAGAATTCTTATACTCCTTGGACACGGCACAAGTTATTTGTGAGGCCTGAATTCCAGATCACCAAAAACCACCCTTGATTGCTTGTTAGATCTGCATTAAAAGAACTTTCCGATCTTTGTCTTACACATGCAAGATTGAAGGAGGGCAGGCTTCTCTCGCTTCTTTTTGGATTCCCTTCCGCTTGGGGTGTCTCGCTTTCCGTCTTCCCAAGCTAGCTTCTCCGGGGTTTCCTTCCAGGATATCTTCTGCTGTCGAAAAGACAAGATCAATGATCTCATCTTAACCCGGGGTGTACTCCCGGGTAGATGAGAAACTTCGCGAATCCGTGCTTCAACGGAAGGGCATGCAAGATCTTGGCGAATCTTCATGTAGACGCAAGAGAGCATCAATAGATATCAGGGCGAACATTCCCAAGCATAGCGAGAGCGCGAATCTGGGCTTCAAGTTCACCAGTGTCTTTCGCGCCCTACAATGATTAGTATTGACGACTGCGCTTCGCTAATCCGGCCAGCTTTAATGAGCCGCTTGCGGATTTACGTTGCCAACAGTTTCTACTGGGAGGCCGATATTGCATCAGTGGTCTTAACTTCTGCCAACAATCGCATTGATTGTTCGGCCGCAGTCCAAATGCCGTCATGCCCAATATCATCTTGGTCACGATATCGGCCGGATCAACTTTTTAAATTTCCCCCCCCCCAAAAGGGCCGTGAGGCAATTTCGTTGACTATATCCTGTAGGGGCTAAACCGGAATTCACTTGAATGGCCAACTTTTTCAAGGCAATCGTTAGATACTGCCCAATAAGATTCGCCTGGGACTCTGGCCAGGAAAGAGTTACGGAATTCGCGGTGCCGAGTTCGTTGTCGCGAGCTTTCCATCACCCGCGAACCAATTTGATCTGCGTCTACGCGCTTTGGCTCGAATCTGCTCAGGGATTCTCCTTCCAGATTGCTGAAATGAGAGTCATGGGTTCACCATTCGTCATCGGAGTCTACCTAACGCTTCCATTCACCTGGCCCCGGCAGATTCTTCTTGCCCGTAAACAGACACCCTGCGGCGCGGCTCAGTGCATGGCCATGTTGGGGACTGCTGCTATTAACCTCAGTATGGTAATCCTGTTGGGGACATGATGGTACTCTTGGTTCAGGGACAGGAGCCGTAGCAGTGGTTTTTGCTGCCAGCGGCCAAATCATAAAAACTGACACCAGCACCTCTGAGGAAAGCTGAAAGCGCGGATCCTATTCACGTGGTCGACGCATGAACCGACGGAAGCCACCCTTTGATTAATTCGCTTCATAAGCTAGTAGGCCAGTTCTCGTCGTAGGGCGCTTCAGTAGTCATATAGCTGCTCCACAGGGGTAGAAACTATGCCTCCGGGTATGCAGGCCCTATGTCATATTTGCATGCAGCGTTGAGAAGTGCAACAACGAGTTGTCGCACTCAACAAGTGCGATGCTGAGCAGAATCAATCTGGATTCTCAATGCGAGACAGGCCACAGCGACCATGCCACTTTCGCTGGTGTTGATACAAGGCGTGCGATGTTCCGTTGAATTGATCGTGCAGAGTGCCTTGCTCTAGGGCTGCATGGGGGCAGGGTTTTCACCATCATTCACGCGGGCGAATGAGTGTCTGAAAGTACATACGGAAGGCAGGCTGGTTCCGAGAACTGCGGCAGTTGAGGACAGAGTGCAAAAGAGTGTTCCAGTGGCTGGATCGATTTTGATACCACTCACACGGGGCAAACTGCATTCTGCAAGACTGGTTTGGACTTGGAATGAATTTCCGCCAAGTAAAAAATGCAAGAGTTAAAAATAGTTTCAATCAGTTCGGTTAGCTGGGATCTTTGCCTTTGCAGAGTCGAAGGCGGTGTCGTCTCAATTGAGCCACCCAAGTCGAATCAAGGTTGGCGCCGGCAAAATTAATTACCTTTGTCTTCCTTGGGATTAAAGGCTAATCCATACTTTGCCAAGATGTTCTCTATCGATGAAACGGCCTCATCGGCTCGTCCTACTTCTAAAGCCAAGTTCGTAATCGCATATAGCCGATGACCTCGCAGGCCTGGAATGCGTATTTATTCAATTCCTTGTCACAGGCCTGCATTCAGGGTATTTCAGCAAGAAACTAGAGATGTGTCAGGCCCAATTGGTATTCCGACTGTCATTGCCGTCTTGCGCGGGATCGCACAAGTAGATCTAACCGGTTTCCCAAATAGCGTGTTGTCCGCTTTCGTTTTGGCAACCGCCTTAGTGTGCAGCACCCAAGGAAGGAATGGGTATAAATGAATGAATAGAAACGACTAATATCATGTCTTTAGAATAAATCTGTTGTTGCCGCCTGACTCGACTGCGTCTAGCGCCACGATGGCTTTGCGGGCTTAGACGCTTGTATTAGCCCTTCCCGAGGGATGCGATACTGGATTTTGTTGCCGACATAATTAGTTACCACCTACGGCCGGAATTAAGTCGGCCAGTTAGATTACTGATCTCAAGTTGCCAGTGCATGTTGACTGACTGGATTTTGGAACATCTAGGGCGCGGCGAGAAGACCACCACGGGCTAAGAGTAACCGGCCGGCTTTGTCGTCTCTAGTCGACCATTACGCTGGCTAGAGTCAACCTGAAAATCCTGAAGCAGAGTGGCACCTGGTGCGGTTACAGGTGCTAGCAAGCGTTTCAGTGTGAACGGGATTCGGGAAGTTTCTCTGGGAAAGTAACCCCTCGCGAGAATGTCTTTCAGGAATCACAGTGCCACCAAGCGATAAGGGAGTCAGTCCAACCTCTAAGATCAGCGGCGGATTACTATTTCTCATTCGCTCGAGACAAAAGCAATTACAGGGACCCGCCCGCTGCATCTTGATGTTATACGCCTGCCTCAGTAAGTGATTTACTATAGCAAGATCAGGTTCGTTGCATGGGTCTTGCACACAAAGCGTTTCTGCAAGGCCATGGTGTTTCCTCGTGAATCAAATGGCACAACGGGCTTTTCAAGTTAAGAACATATCGCAAGTAAGGCAGGCCATTCCGGCCATGCGAAGATCGGCAAGATTGTTTGACTTTGTATCTTCTGTTTTCTTTGCCATCGGAAAGCCGCGTGAAGAAGTGACGAATGTCGTTCAGAGTTGGCAACTACCTCCATTCTTGTCTAGCTTGAAAATTTGTATATCAGTTTGCAGCTGTCTGACCATCGATGGGTCTGTTTCGCATTCAGATCTGCACCTGCTTCCAGCTTCACTCAAGATTAAATCTTGAAACATAAATCTTCGAAAGGGAGTCTTTAGAAGACTCAGATACCAGCCAGTCAATCATGAACAGCTGTTTAAACGAGCTTGAATTCATTGCGTTGGCAAAACTTTCCTTGATTGTACTTATCTGCAGAATCGGGGATGGGCTTCCCACCTCTGGGCGACATCCAAAGATGTTGGAATATACGGCAAAGTCTGCATTTCCAATCTGATCCAAAAAAATGCTTTTTCAATAGCATAGACGTGCTCCCTGGTAAATGCACTTTGACTGAGGTGCCACATACCATAGGACATTAGCCACATTTCGTCCATATCGAATAAACTTATATCGTGCGTGTATCAATTCTCCTTTATGCCTGAGCGAATGAAATACCATAATTCAGCATCTAATTTCGAGTGGGAACATGTCCGAACTTGATTAGGCAGCAAAGCTCCGCAGCAAGCCCTTTTGGGACCTAGGCTGGTACGCAATTAACCAGGTTCGGTCACTGCCATGGCTATGAATCGGATCCAGTTCCAGGCCAGCCTGTCGCTGCCCCAGTTTATTTGAGCTCTACGGAACCGAGCAAAAAGTTGAAGTTGCCTGGAACAGGCGCGGGCTGCCTGATGGTTTCCGTTGCCCACGTTGTGAGGGCAAGGAGTACGGGCTCATCATTGGCAGGCGCCACAAGCGCTATCAGTTGCCGGAGCTGTCGTCATCAAGCCACCCTCACGGCCGGTACCATCTTGGAGGCAACAAGTTACCTCTGACCACCTGTCCTTTGCCTTCTTTACTCGTCGGCCAAGCCAAGACAGGAATTCTCCTCACTAGCTCTGAGGCGTCATCTCGGTGTGAACTACCGAACGGCATGGTTGCTTCAGAAACCAAGATCATGCAGGAATGAAAGAAACGTGATGGCGCCTATGTCCCTCAGAGGAAGGTGCAGGTGGATGATGCCTTACCTTGGCGGAGAACCCGTGTTGGTTGGCAAGGCCTGGTGTGATCGGAGAACAAGGCCGGTTCGTGGCAGCCGTCTCTGTCGATGAGGCGGGGCCACCCCCGTATATTAAAACTTGCCACCGTGCCCCAAAACGTTCTCTTTTTGGCCGCTATTGCTGATTGGGCCCAAGATTTCACTGGCGAAGGCTGTTGAAGTGATCCTCCGATGGGCTGGCTTGCTTTCGCGCCCGTTGCAGAGCGGTTGCTTCCATTCATCCTTGTGGTCGTAAAGGGTCGTCATCCAATGAATTACCAGGAATTCCGTTGGAATTAACACCGGTGCTTCAGCAACTTGAAAAACCAGCTTCAGCGGGCAGCTTCCATGCCCTTCGCTTCGAAAGTACGCTGATCGCTACTTGGGCGCCTTCAGCGTACCGCTTCAATCGGCGGTTTCAATCTGGCGGCAATGACGAGCGTGTGGTTCATGCCAATCTGCAAGCTGTCAAGCACGGCCGGAACGGACTCCTGAGGGTGTGCGGGAGTTTGCTAACCTAATCGAGAGTCCGAAAAGGCATATGGCCCCAGATTAGTTCTTCAAACCAGTCGGAATAGTTTCCAAAAGTGTAATCTGATCGCTTTGCATTTGAAGATCTCAGCCAAAGCTATCCTGCGAAATGCGCGACAGATCACGCTCGGATTCCAACGGCATTACGAATTAGATCGAGAGTGCAACGAGGTTCTCGTCAGTCTCCGACTATGGCCACGTCACGAACATTATCCAAATATCTATGTCTAGGTATATCTTGTAACGCCCAGTTTATGAAGTTCGCTAAACTCGATTGTGCCGGGCTACGAACATATGAGGGACGGAGCAATCTCGGCTGTCCCAAGTGCTTGGCGATAAGTGTGTTGACTAACTCATGGGTGGGGCAAAGGCGGAGCGTGGTGAGTCTCTCTTGCAAGTAGCGGGGCTGTTCGCCGGGAAAGTCTAAACGAGTAACGCTCAAGATGCAGTGGCAGGTCGTACTCTGTGATTTAAACATTGGAATGTCAACTTCCGTCCGCAGTACCTTGATGTTAGGGCGGCTAATGAAACTCTTTGGTTTATGGTGCTGCACCCCCTCGTTCCGCTGCTTTGTGCTACTTGAAATCAATATGAAGAAAAACAAGGGAAAGTCCAAGAGATTAGGCTCTTACTTATCCGCGGAGCTGGAAAGTGCTGTTCGGCAAAAATTCTTCAGTTCATTGTCGCTGAAATTCTTCTGGGCACATCACTAGAGGCAGGCTTGTTTCCTGCAGCATTTAAAAGTTGCATAAGAATAGTCTTTACTGTGCGTGTCGTTCGCAAATTTTGGCGATTGCGCCCCTTCCTGGTGATTTTGTTTTTCAGCATGGAGCCGTGAAGATAACATTCACGAGAGTTTCTATGAAAGATTTGTGTCCACATCAAAATTCAGGTGCAAGTTTCATTGGCAAAGATATTAATCTGGGCCTTTAAAAGCTTAATCACAGAACTTTGCCCATTGTTTCAATTTAAATTCTTGTTAAAGGCATCGGCTTTCCCTAGGTCCGATATTAAAACGGAAAAATATGGATAGATCCGTGCGGCAAAGCCCGACGAATTTGCTATTTGCCGCGAGAGAGTTCGGAAAAAAAGCCGGCCATAAAACTCAAATCCTCGCTTTTTTTTTTAATTAAAAATATTTTGTAAA
>Ga0163217_1093825_pt1 | contig 13512 bp, 14 predicted proteins | sample SynspAceP_FD_185933 | JGI IMG/M metagenome (GOLD analysis project Ga0163217, IMG submission 185933) | Saline lake microbial communities from Ace Lake in Antarctica - Synechococcus sp. Ace-P (PacBio error correction) | ecosystem: Environmental > Aquatic > Non-marine Saline and Alkaline > Saline ... | reverse complement strand
TTTCTTCCACTTATTGGTGTAAACGAGTTTTACAGTTTGACGCTACTCATTGATGTTCGAAGTGGCCATGTTGGTTTTCCAGGTGTGCGGGTTTTTAAGTGGCGGCTTGGTTGCTGGCTGGCGCGCCCGAAAACAGGGGGATCTGCAAGCCTTGGCGGGTTTTGCCATTTTTCATGATGGCCATTTGGTGTTTTGGTCATTTGTTCAGTGTTGTTTTTCAAGGTATGAGGAAAATTGGCGGATTTACATTATTTTGGACGAAACCGCTCATGCCGACGTTTTTCCTGCCATTTTGCCATTCGTTTTTGTGAATTCTGGTGCGGGCGAAAGAGGTTATCTCGATCGACTGCTGCAAGCCATTTCCGTGGTTTTACGCCGCCAGTGTTGCCGTTGGTATTTGCAAGCTGGTGGATTGGGGGCGGGCGACGCCATTGGTACCTTAGACACGCGCTCATTCTTTATTTTTCCCGATGCAGGACGTTGGAAATCTGGCGTATACCGTCTTAATCGGCATCTTGGTTGCACGGTGTTTTGTTGTTCGGTTGGTTATCGTCATTCGGGCAATAAAAAAACGTTTCGTTCTCGCCATGTTTGGTGTGGGTTGCTTGGGGGTGTTGTTAGCAACCAGCTTTGTGTTTCTTCCTGGTATCAGCTGGTTTCTCGTATCCCATGCTGTGTTGCCGGACTTATTTGCTGGCATCTTGGTGTAACGCCGTGGGTGCGCATCAAATTCTTCCGTCAATTTGCTTTTTGCCAACGAGCTTTGCTTTTGGGTTTGGCGATGATGTTGGTGATTCTGTTGTTTGATCCCGTGATCAGTGGTGTCTGGCGCGTTGGTTTTGCAGGCGCTGGCGGATGGTTTCCCAAGCTGGCAATTGTGTTGTATTCCCTTGTTGATGTTAGTTATGTGGCGTTGATTTATCAAGCCACTAATCGACTAATTCTCACGTGTTATTTACCCCGGTGCGGGTATTGAATGAAACCGTTGCTGGAAGTTTGGTCTAGCCAATTAAAGAAAGCCTCAAAAATTGGACTCAGTTGATTCGCGTAGGTGAAGCGTTTACTTGTCATCTCAGATTAGACGAAATTGTAGATATTAACATTGGATTCTGTGGATAAGGCGTACGTAGACGACGGATCAACATTGGCGCTTCAGTGTTCTTTTCGATCCGAGTCGGGCTGGCGCTTTTTAATTTGCTTGGCTGGAATGATGCGAGCCCGGGAATGAGGACTGACGCAGAAAGTGTTTGCTCCTTGTTTTCGGACCAGCTGTGGTTTGTTGGAACGCTCTTTGCCATGGCGGTGCGGAACGGAAACGCTTGGATGAACAGCCACCTCTGTGGAGCTCGGTAGTTTGTCAGGGGCATGGCGCAATGAATTGCCGTAATCCACTCATATTAATCGCCATGGCAGCTTACGACTCGCCGCCAGAAACTCGTCAGCATATTCAAACTCAACTGAAGCGCGCGATGTTTGGTCAGTGCTATGTGGTGTATTCCGGTGGCATTAACGCTTGCAAACAGCACAACACCATTGCGAGCTTTGGTGAAGAGTATTTTTTGCACAGGCTCAAGTTAGAAGGCGTTTCTTGCGAGGTAAACATCGCCCGAATTCGATAGAGCTTGAAGCGGATCCGCAGCGCCTTTCAGCAAGTTTTTTATTAATTTGAATCGACAACGCCGTGGCGTTTTCACGCAATTCCAGCCGGATGGGAAACTCTGCATCGAGGCGAGCAGGAAACACAGATTGCGTCGGTGATTAACCGTGCACAACAACGGGACCTGAAATCGATGCAGTCTTACAAGGTGAGGCGTTGTTTTCAGCCCCTTCATGACTAAACGCGCTGTGCAGCGGTTTAGGATTAGCCATCGTGCGTCGTATTGTCGATTGCGGCATGCGGCCATATTTCAACATCGTGCCGACACGGATTGGCCAGTGACATTCGAGCTTTACCTTGCCTCAACATTCAGTGCATTCCCGTTTTAGAAACCCTTCTCATGACGCAACATAAAATATTCACTGGTCGATGACGACCAGCGTCGTGAAAACTCGCCAGCCGCTTGGTTAGCAAACCAAGATTATCATGTTAAAACCGCAGGAGAGCTTGGAAGACGCGCGTCATGGCCTTGGCCTAGCTTTTGACGTCGATTTGGTGTTGTTGATTTGTCCATTGCCGCCACATTTTGACCAACAATCACTTTGGATTCCATGCCAAGATTTTGACGGTTCGTCGGTGATTATTATACTGTCATTGCGGATCGGGATTTGGCGCTAAAAGCAGTGGCGCTTGGTGCGTGGGACTTTATCGCCAAACCGATTTGATCCAGGACATTGTTGGCGGTTGTGCGTTGCGTCGTGCCATAACCAAAACGACGTTTTTTAGAGCGGGAGCTAATCAGCTCAAAGCATCGACCAAACAGCCAGGAAGGTGGCAGCGGCGTACATCGGCCATTTCGGCGAGTACTCAAAAAGTGCGTGCCGCTGGTGGAACGCCATCGCCGCCAAACGGGACGTTCGCGTTTTGCGTGGACTGGGCCATCGGGCACAGGGAAAGAAGTTGATTTCAAACAGCTGCATGGGACATTGAGTCATCGCGCCGTCGAAAACCCTTGTGTCGTGCATTGTGGCGCGATTCCGGCGGACTTATTTGGAAAGCGAGTTATTCGGTTACGTGAAAAGGCGCGTTTACTGGACGCAGAAAAAGACAAAGTCGGTTTATTGAGCTTGGCCGATGGCGGCACTTATTTTTTAGATGAAATCGGTGTTGAAATGCCGCTGGCGATGCAGGTCAAATTGCTTTCGTGTATTACAAGAAGAACCTTCTTTCCGGTTTGGCGGACGAGAGCACAAAAACACATCGATATTCGTGTCATCTCGGCTACGAACGCGGATTTCTGGAAAAAGTCCCGAGGGCACGTTTCGGGAAGATTGGTATATCGAATCAAAGGCGTGAACATTGAAACGCAATCCCTTGCTGAACGTTTAGAAGACGTGCCCGTTTGCTTGCAAGCTTTCTCTCTCGTCTACATAAATCAGGCAAGACAAAAAAACTACAGCTTAGCTCCGAAAGCCGTGCAATGTTTTCGTGACCAACGTGGGCCCGGCAATGTTCGAGAGTGAAAAACGCCCTTGAAAAGCGTCGCGTCTATTTGCCCTTCAAGGCCAGATCACCATTTGGAGGATATTCAACTTCTGTATCCGAATGTTTCAGCGAACGAACCAAACAGTAAACCGCTTCCTGACACCGAAGAAAACGCTGGCTATGAACAAGTGAAGCACTTGAATTCGACTGATTATTTACGCCTTAGAAAAAAGCCAAGGGCAACGAACTCAGCCGCAAGCAACTTGGCATATCGCCGACAGGATTGATCAAGGAAAATAGAAAGGTATGGGATTGTAGGTTATGTTTTCGCGTAATGAAGGTGCTTGTCTTTACAGTTAAGGCAGCCCTGTGATACATGGTTTTCAGTAATGATAACGACACTGAACAATTATAGAGCGTATTTCCTTCAATGCTGAAACAATCGATGTTTCCCTATCTATTCGTCTAGACCAATAGCCTGACCAGTTGTGCTTTAACGGTATCTGGTTGCCCAATCCTTCAAAAGGTTGGCGGGCTCACATCATGTACTGAGAGTGTTGATCCCGCTTCAGTGTTTGTTTTTTATCTTTTTGTTGCCAAATTAAAGAATCGCTCCATGCATTTCTCAGCCCAAGATAAAATCATTCCTCAATCAATTCCCTATCTGTGTTTTTACCAGCTATCCACTTCCGCCAATTGGCGTTCATTAAAACGAGATGCATTTTGCGGGCTTGCCAGAAGGTAAAGCGTTTCTTATTAAGCCTTGAAAGTCTTTCTAAGCTTTCAATACTGCTGGTTTCCCACCTTGGCGAGTGATAATCACGGGTTTGTGATCGTGCGTTTACCTTGTCGAGCGTGCTGGCAAGGTTTTGTCTTGAATTGCAGAATTAACTTAACGTATCCAATAATATACCCTTAAAGTAAGTATCTGATTATTGTACTTGTACTTATATTTGTACGCAACGCTCATTGAGGTGCAAAATTCAGGGGAGTGATTTAAAGAACAAAAACACAGAGAGCGACTTTTCGCGCTTGCGCGTGGAGCAAGCGTTGTTTTTTGTTTCTGATTAACTCAACTCAAGCAATTTAACTAATTGCTTGGCGTTTCCACTGTGCAGTTTGATCTCGCCATTTCGAACTCTGATTTTTATGCGTCGCCTTTCTTTCACGTCCTCAATGGATCGATCACTTGTTTGTCTTTTCGAGCGATGGCGTAGCCGCGGAGATAAGGTGTTTAGCGGGCACGTGGTTGAGTTTTCTCGATGGAACTCGAAGCAAGGCGGTTTTGTTTGTTCGCTTAAAGGTGTTGCTTAAAGCGCCGGGGCAAGACGAGTGTCGATGTCGATGAGTTTTTGTCTGTCTTTGAACGATTTCGTCGAGTTGGACTATTTTCTTTCCAGACGATGGTGGCCAGATTTGCCTTTTTGCCGTTTGTTGCTCTGAGACTTTCGCTGCATGCTGCTGTTAAGCGGCGTTTTAGTGGTCTTAGTTGCGTTTTGTTTGTTGCTTTCAATGCGTTCTTTTGGATGGCGAATGCGCTGATCATAAGCGAAAGCTGCTGCTGACCTTGTTCGAGAAATGCGCGACATGCGGACGAACCAGTTTGTTTCTTGTTGCCATTTTGTCGAAGTAGTTTGGTGTGGCGATCTGGGCTGGGAGTAGTTCGGCGGCGGCGGTTGGTGTGGCGGCGCCGAACGTCGGCAACGAACGTCCGGTAATGGTTAAATTCTGTTTTTCATGACAACCGCTGAAACAATGGGCGTTTTGCGTGAAAGACGGCACGGGCTTAGAGGCTTCGTCGTTTGAAACTCCATAAATCTTCCAGTGAGCACGCCACCACGACCAAGTACTATTGCCATCGAAATGCCCGCTGGTCGTCGGGCTCGTTGTAGTTTGTCTCAGGAATGTTTTTTCGCGGGGCGTCTTGCCCTTGTACTAGCGAGGGTAAGATCGTTAGTTCTGTTAAAGGAAAGCTTTCTGCGGAGGAATGATTCATGTCTCGAACGCCGCGCGATGGGTGAGGTGATGATGGCAAACGCGTTCAGGTTTGGTTGGCAGTGGCCTTTTTGTGCTTGGCGTCGAACAAACCTTCCAAGCTGTAAGCTTGGTTTTGAGTCGTTCGAAACGCTTGTTGTTAATGCACCTTCGCCAGCGGATTCCATTACTTTCGACGTGAGTTGCATCGCCTCGTGGGCAGTAAAAAGTGGACACGGACAAGCGCCGCAGTCGAACCATGTCGCCGTCTTTGTCGAAAGCGTTACCGCGCTGTTTTTTGCCTTTGAACATGGCGCAGCGGATTTGGGCTTTGGTCGTCTTTAGGGAAAAAATACCAATGGTCCTGAAGCCGGGTTTGGCCAGATATTCGAAATTTTCACCTTCGATAAAAATCACGGTAAACTGGCTTCAAGTAACTGTTGTAATTTGTTATTTAGTTGGCGAAGACGCTAAACGCGGTATTCTTGTTGAGGCAGAAAGTTGTAAAGTTTATATCAATCTGTTCGTGGTTTTTGATTTACGAATGCAACTAAAGGCGTAGGGAATATACTTTGCCATCTTAACACCCTTTTGGCATTGGAAACTCCCCATTATTGTTACGAATCGTGCCAAGAAGCTTTAACGTTTGACGACGTATCTTATCCCCGGCCTATCGAAGTTCTTCCTAAGGATGTAGCCTTCAAAACGAAAAATCACTTAAAGACATTGAGCTGAATATTCCGCTTACGTCTTCGGCGAGGATTTACCGTTACTGAACATCGCATTGGCGATGGCTCTGGCTCCAGAAGGTGTGCATAGGGCATTGTGCAACAAAAACTTGACCATTGAAGAGCAAGCTCGTGAAGTGCGGTCGTGACTTTTAAAAAAATTCGGAAAGTGCATCGTTCGATTGATCTTTGTTTACCATTCAAATTTCCTGAAGCGAGCGTCAAAGAAGCTAATGGATTTGACGGCAGCGAATAGCATCTCAAGTGTGCCTTGTGTTCAAGGCTTGGGAACCTTTAGTTGGTATCGTGACAAGCCGTGATGTTCGTTTGTAAAGATACGATAAAAGTCTCTGATATTGATGCGCCAAAAGGACCGTCTTGATTACGCGCTTGAAGGTGCTTTCATTCTGGTTCTATCGCAAATTACTCCATGAAAATCGCATTTGAAAAAGTGCTTATCGTGAACGAGCAGTTCGAATTGCGCGGCATCGGTTTGACGGTTAACTGACTTTCAATTAAAGCGACGACTTTTTCCCTCAACGGCCTGCAAGGGGACGATTTTCAAGGTGTTTAGTGTCGGTGCGGCGGTGCGCGTTACTGGATGCTACAGATACTGTGTGTCGAAGTTAAGGCGTTGTCTGACGCTGGTGTTTGATGTGATTGTGTTGATACGGCTCATGGTCATTCAAAAGGCGTTGTATTGATCGGTTTCGCTGGGTAAAAAGGAACTTCCTCACATTTCAAGTGATTGGTGGCAAACATTGCAACGGCAGGAGGCAGCAATTGCGCTAGCAGATGCAGGTGCAGGACGGCGTTAAAGTCGGTATTTTTGCGTCCAGGTTCTATCTGGTACCACGCTATTGTTGCTGGTGTGGGTGTTCCACAAAAATCAGTGGGTGGCGAACTGTTAGCCAGAAAGTTTATGAGGCCCTCGTGGTATTCCTGTTTATTGCCTGACGGCGGTGTTGCGTTTTTCTGGTGATATCAGCAAAGCCAGTTTGCGGCGGGTGCAAGTTTCATTTCATGCGTCGGCGGGTTTGCTTGCTGGTACCGATTGAGGCGCCGGTGTTGGAAATTGTTGTTCCAGGGTCGTTCATTTAAAGCGTACGTGGTAGGGCTCGCTTGTGTGCGATTGTCTCAGTCTTCAAGGTTTCTAGTGATCGTTATTTCAAGGACTCTAGCAGCGTTGAAAAATTGGTTTCCAGAAGGTATTTGAGGGTTCGTGTACCATCAAAAGGCCCCAATGGCAGCCGTGGAGTTCATCAGTGATGGGCGGTGTTCGTTCTTCAATGGGATACACAGTTTCTGCTGATATAGAAACCATGCGTACTAAGACTCAGTTTCAAAATTCAGGGGGCTGGTATTGCGTGAAGGTCACGGTCCCACGATGTGACTTTACGAAAGGAGGGCGCCAAATTATACCGCGGGCTACCTCGAGATAATTTGCATACTGAGATGGGGCGTTACAAACACGCCCCATCTTTATTTTATTGGCTCTTACTACTTATTGATTACTCTACGTAAAAAAGACTTCTTTCTTTTTGTAGAGTTGAAAGGAATGGCTTAATTATGTCGCAAGATACCACGCTTCAATAAAATCTTATCTTGATTTTGGTTCTCAGTTACACTCAGCTGGTATTGCCGCCGTGTGCGTGAATTGGTGTTTATGTGAAGTCTTGCTTTTGCATATGGAAGATCAAGAGGTTATCGACTTCAATCCAAAGGGTATCCATTCAGCGGGTGGTCCTGAATCTGTGCCTGAACAGGTTCTTCCTCGTGCTCAGAAGCCGGTATTCACATGGGGCGTGCCGGTATCTTGGTATTTGTTACGGTTATGCAAAACCATGCAGAGCGTTTGGGTGGCAAAGTCCAGGGTTCGAGGTTCGTGAGGTTGGTTACGCGCAAAATTCCGTAAAACACGGGATGGTCCTTGCCTTATTTAGATGATATTCAGGATTCATGTGCAATTTAATGGTGTTGCGTCATTAGGATGTGTGGATGAGCCACGGTGATAAAGTGGTGAGATGCCAAAGGACTTTATCTTGATTGGCATCGACAGAAAGTTGCGCTATTCGCAGCGTTGGCGAATGAAACGAAACTTTCTACGGTTTGTACAATTCCAATCCTGAAGTACGCCACACACTACAAGTGGCGCGAATTTAAAGCGTTCATTCGTTGATAATTGTGGTTGTGATACGTTATTGGGACGCGTGCGAACATTTTGCAACGACGCTATCGAAAGAATGCGTGAGCAAGTGGGCGATAAGCAAGTTTGTTAGCACTGTCTGCGGGTGTGGTCCTTCCGTTGTGCAGCGACGTTACTTCATAAAGCAATTGGCGAATCAAGTTGACTGTGTTTTTTGTTGATAACGGCTTGCTTCGTTTGAATTGAATGGCGATCAGTGTATGAAGATGTTCGCAGATAACCATGGGCGTGAAAGTGATCCGTGTTGATGCCGAAGATCTTTTCTTAGGGCGTTTGAAAGCGAAAGCCGATCCTGAAGCGAAGCGTAAAATTATCGGATAACAGCTTTATTGAGATTTTTGATGGAAGGAATCATCAAAGCTGAATATATTGAGTTTTCTGGCCACAAGGGTACGATTTAATCCTTGATGTTGATCGAATCAGCGGCGTCTAAAAACAGGTAAAGCACACGTTTATCAAGCTCACCACCATGTGGTGGTTTAGACGATATGAGATGGAGTTGGTTGAACCACTGCGCGGAATTGTTTAAGATGAAGTTGCCGTAATGGGTGTAGCGCTTGGGTTGCCACATAGGCATTGGTTTATCGTCATCCGTTCCCAGGGCCTGGGCCTTGGTGTTCGTATTCTTGGGTGAAGTGAAAAAGAGTTACGCAGATATTCTTCGCCGTGCGACGGCTATCTTCATTGAGGATTTACGGCAAGATCGGGTTGGTACGGACAAGACGAGCCAAGCCGTTCCGCGGTTTCTTGCCAGTTATCGGTGGGCGTTGTTTTGGTGACGCGTTGCGTCGTTACGAATACGTTTGTTGCACTGCGCGCCGTTGAAACCATCGATTTCATGACCGCACGTGTGCGCATCTTCCGTACGAGTTGCTGGAACGGTATCTGTCGGCATTATTAATGAGATTGAGGCACATTTCTCGCGTGACTTTACGATGTTTTCTTCTAAGCCCACCTTGCGACAATTGAGTGGAATAATTTTTACTCAATAAATGATTCAATGAACGGGCTCTCTTTTATCGTAAAGAGGGCCGTTTTTATTTGTATTGATTTCAATAAAATAGTGCGGAGCGTTTTGTGAAATTTCCAACTCCTTTAATAGAAGGGAAATTGATAAAACGTTATAAGGCGGTTTTTATCGGATATCCAGTTGGCCGAATGGCGGGACGGTCGTCGTTTGCTCATTTGGCCGAATACGCGGTTCAATGAAGCGCTGTTCAGCAATGATGGTGCTCGGTTTGCGTTGTCTAAGAGCCAATAACCGAGCCGCAAAAAACTGCCTTATACGTGGGAAATTGGTCCGAGGTAGATTGAAAAAAGTATTGGCTTGCATTTAATACGGGTTATTCCGAACAAATTAGTGGGGAGGGCGATTGCCAATGACGTGATAAAAGAGCTTTCGAGGTTTACGCGAGCAAAAAAAGCCGAGTGAAGTATGGCGAGAAAAAGTTCGTATTGATTGGCTGCTGAACGGGTTGAAGATGGTGTAAGTGCTATGTCGAGGTGAAAAAAACGTTACTTTATTTAGAGGAAGACGGGCGTGGTTATTTTCTGATGCGGTAACGGAGCGGGGCGTAAGCATTTCTATGAGTTTGGCAAAAATGAGAAGAAGTGGTTATCGCGCGGTTATGTTCTTTTGTGCTGAGCCATACAGGCATCGATTCTGTTTACGCCCGCGGCGCCATATTGATGAAAAGTATGCGAAAGCATTTGAAGAAGTTATCGCTAGAGGGTTGAGGTGTTGCTTATAATGTGAAATTTTAATCAAAATGAGATTGACGGGTTTTTAGCTTCGTGTTCCTGTGTTAATGCCTGTATTGATTAGATATAATCAAATACACCAAATTAGATCATTTAATCGAAACGATGTTGTTTTCATTTAGAATTAATCAAAAGATTGGCGGAAAAAGGGTTGCACAAAAATCTTGTAGATTCCTTATTTATACGCCCTCGCTGAACACGGACAACTCTTCACACAACGAAGAGCCGATGTTCAGGTTAACTTCTTATTTGAAGGTAACTTATTTAATGTTTAGCGCCGCTCTTAAAAATAGATTAATCAGATAATTTGTGTGGGCGCTCGCTAGAGGCTTCAGAAGATCATCGCAGGACCGGCTTTGCCGAGATGTAGCTTGATTCAAAAAAAATTGAAGTCTTACGAGAGGTCTACACGGGTAAATCGCTTTTAGTTGGTTTGTTTTGTTCTTCTGGATGATGATCGATTAAGTTATAGTTAGTGTTAATAAGATTGAGTGAGCAAACTTTTAATCTGAAAGAGTTTGATCATGGCTCAGATTGAACGTGGCGGCAGGCTTAACACATGCAAGTCCGAGCTGGTAACAGGGGAATCTTGCTCCTGCTGACGAGCGGCGGGACGGGTGAGTTAACGCGTAGGAATCTGCCTAGGTAGAGGGGGACAAACATGTGGAAACGCATTGCTAATACCGCATACGCCCTAAGGGGAAAGGAGGGGAACTTCTTCGGAGCCTTCCGCTATTAGATGAGCCTGCGTGAGATTAGCTAGTTGGTAGGGTAAAGGCCTACCAAAGGCGAGACGCGATCTCTAACTGGTTGAGAGGATGACCAGTCACACTGGGACTGAGACACGCCCAGACTCTACGGGAGGCAGCAGTGGGGAATATGGACCAATGGGCGCAAGCCTGATCCAGCCATGCCGCGTGTGTGAAGAGGCCTTAGGGTTTGTTAAAGCACTTTCAGGGTGAGGGAAGGGTGATAGCTTAATACGTTATCATCTTGACGTTTAGCCCCAGAAGAAGCACGGCTAACTCTGTGCCAGCAGCCGGTAATACAGAGGGTGCAAGCGTTAATTCGGAATTACTGGGCGTTAAAGCGCGCGTAGGGTGGTTTGTAAGTCGGGATGTGTGGAAATCCAGGCTCAACCTTGGAATGGCACCCCGATACTTGGCTAGGCTAGAGTATGGTAGAGGGCTGTGGAATGTCCTGTGTAGCGGTGTAAATGCGTAGATAAGGAGGAACATCAGTTGGCGAAGGGCGACACCCTGGACTAATACTGACACTGAGGTGCGGAAAGCGTGGGAGCAAACAGGATTTAAGTTACCCTGTAGTCCACGCCGTAAAACGATGTCTACTAGCCGATTGGGTTGTAATGGACTTAGTGGCGCAGCTACGCAATAAGTAGACGCCTTGGGGAGTACGGGCCGCAAGGTTAAAAACTCAAATGAATTGACGGGGCCCGCACAAGCGGGTGGAGCATGTGGTTTAATTCGAAGCAACGCCGAAGAACCTTACCTATGCTTGACATCCCAGAAACATTTGAGAGATCAGATGGTGGCCTTCAGGGGAACTGTGAGACAGGTGCTTGCATGGCTGTCGTCAGCTCGTGATTGTGAAATGTTTGGGTTAAGTCCCGTAACGAGCGCAACCCTTGTCCTTATTTGCCAGCACGTAATGGTGGAACTTTTAGGAGGACTGCCGGTGACCAAACCGGAGGAAGGTGGGGACGAGCGTCAAGTCATCTCATGGCCTACGGAGTTAGGGCTTACCACACGTGCTACAATGGCGTATACAGGGGGGCTGAAGCTAGCGATAGTGAGCGAATCCCCACAAAGTACGTCTAGTCCGGATTGGAGTCTGCAACTCGACTCCATGAAGTCGGGAAAATCCAGTAATCGTGAATCAGGAATGTCACGGTGAATACGTTCCCGGGCTTGTACACAACCGCCCGTCACACCATGGGAGGTTGATTTGCCTCCAGAAGTTAAGCTAGCTTAACCCTTCGGGGGTATGGCGGTTACCACGGAGTGGGTCAATGACTGGGGTGAAGTCGTAACAAGGTAGGCCTAGGGGAACCTGGGGCTGATCACCTCCTTAAAACGATGAAACCTCTGGTGAGCGTTCACACAATTATCTGATGGGATACCCGATGAATGGATTTACTGCATTTCATTGGTCAGTTTACGATATCTACTTTAAGAGATTAGGATAAAGTCCTAAGGCAAGAACTATAGCATCAAAACAACATACGTGTTGATTGATGATTTTTAGTCGTCTGACTTAGTGCTTTGCACTAACTATGCTCTTTAAAACAATTTCGGAATTTTGAAATAACGTTAATCAGTTGTTAAACCGGTGGAAGTTCATTTAACTAGTGACTTCTATTATCGTAAATCCAGAGAGTACAAAAGCTCTTTGGTATGTGATTGAAGGTTTCGTTAAGAACTACTTTTGGGTTTATATGGTCAAGTGACCAAGCTGCACGGTGGATGCCTTTGGCAGTCAGAGGCGATGAAGGAGTGGAATCTGCCGAAAAAGGGTTCGGTGAGCGATATAACAGGCTTTTGATCCGAAACATGTCCGGAATGGGGGAAACCCACCGCTTGGCGGTTCGTATGGTGAATACATAGCCATACGAGGCGAAAACCCGGGGAAATGGGGAAACAATCTAATGTACCCGGAGAAAAGAAATCAAACCGAGATTCCCTTAAGTAGCGGCGAAGCGAAAGGGATTAGCCCTTAAAGGTTATTTTGGTGTTAGTAGAAGGCTCTGGAAAGGGCCGGCCGTAGAGGGTGATTAGCCCCGTTATACGAAATGCATTATAGTTTGGAAAAACGAGCTAGGACGGGGGACACCGTGATATCCTGTCTTGAATATTGGAGGGGACCATCCTCCAAGGCTAAATACTCCTGACTGGACCGATAGTGACCAGTTACCGTGAGGGAAAAAGGCGAAAAAAGAACCCCTGTGAGGGGGAGTGGGAAAAAAAATAGATCCTGAACCGTGTACGTACAAGCAGTTGGGGAAGCGGAATTGTTCCGTTGGGACTTGCTTTACCTTTTGTATAATGGGTCAACGACTTATTTTCATGTTAGCAAGGTTAAGCATGTAGGGAGGCCGTAGGAAAACCGGAGGTGCTTAATAGGGCGTTTAGGTTGCTGGGAATAAGACCCGAAACCGGGCGATCTTATCCATTGAGCAGGTTTGAAGTTGAAGTAAACATCAAACTGGAGGACCCGGAAAACGCACACTCCGTTGAAAAGGCTGGGGATGACTGTGGATAGGAGTGGAAAGGGCTAATTTTCAAGCCTCGGGAGATAAGCTGGTTTTTCCTCGAAAAAGGCTTATTTTAGGTTAAGCGCCTCGTAATCTCACCCCATTTGGGTGTAGAAAGCACTGTTTTTGGGCTAGGGGGGTCATTCCCGACTTTTACCAAAACCCCCCATGCAAACTCCAATACCAATGAGTGGCAATTACGGGAAAAGACCCACACGGCGGGTTTTGCTTTAACGGTTTCCGTTCGTGGAAAAGGGGAAAAACAAACCCAGGGGGGGGGACCGTCAAAGCTTAAGGTCCAAAAAGTTTTTTACAGTTTAAAGTTGGGGAAAACGATTGTGGGGGGAAGGGGCTTAAAAAGGGGACCCCCAAGGCTAAGGGGGGGGGGAGGGGTTTTTTTGGGGGGGGGCCTTTTTAGGAAAAAAAAGCCAAAAAGGGCCAATTTTTCCCTTTTTAAAAAGAAAGGCGGTTAATATCGTCTCTCTTTTTT
>Ga0163217_1116540_pt1 | contig 13515 bp, 14 predicted proteins | sample SynspAceP_FD_185933 | JGI IMG/M metagenome (GOLD analysis project Ga0163217, IMG submission 185933) | Saline lake microbial communities from Ace Lake in Antarctica - Synechococcus sp. Ace-P (PacBio error correction) | ecosystem: Environmental > Aquatic > Non-marine Saline and Alkaline > Saline ... | reverse complement strand
GATTCGGCTCCCGGGCAGGTGCAAACCCTCATCGCAAGCATGGCAGCCGGTTTGCTTGACCCTGCGTTCGCGACCTGGCTGAGCGGCTTGAGGTGATATGGCTAGGCCAAACGAAGCGGATCTTCGGAAGCAGGCTGAATTCCATGCAGGCGATCGCCTATCAGCAGCCTGCGCGCGCCATGGATGGACGGCCTGACGGCCGGCAGTCGGCCGCCTGCGGAACGCTAGGCGAAGGCTGCCTGGAGGCCCCAGCCATCCGCCCAGTGTGTTTGCCTCGGGCTCTTATAACGGCCATCAAAACGCTCGCGAGGCCCGCACGCCTTTGCTGCCCTCGGAAGTGAAGGCGGTGATGTGGGGTGGCCTCTTCGCCGAAAATTTCCCGCGGCTGTGCGATCAGGCCGTTGTGCGGCGGCGCCGCGACGCCCGGTCGGAACGACGCGCCAATCGATGGAACTGCTTAATCTCGAGAATTCGGCGCCATGCCTTGTGGTGAATGTTCCGAGTGCTCGATTCGCTGAGCAGAACGGGCGCGCGGCGTTGTATTGTGATTAGAGACAATTCGGCTGTGAGTCAGCTGTCGGCCCGACGCGCCCACCACGACGCCCGGCGCCGTGCTGCCCGCCTGAGCTGCTGGACGCGCTTGCACAGCGGGCTGCGCGGCGCCCTGGGCCTTACCCGCGAAGATAGACACCCGGCACTGAGCCAATTGCCATGTACATAAAGAGGCACACGGGGCCAAAGGGGTTCCCTCAGCCGCAACTGCTGCAACCAGCCTCGGCAGCCTCGAGGGAGGCGGGTACTCCGCAGCAGAAGACGGAGCGTCAGCGTGCTGCCGATCTGCATGCGACGAGCCATGGCGAAATTTCCTGCTCTCTCGGCTTGCCGAAGGCCTACACCCACGCTCAAGACCTGCGACGCCGATCTCCAGCGGAGCAACCGCGTAATGATCAGCGTGCCCCGACTGGGGAAGCGCTGCTGGCCGGTTCGAGGGCCCTCGCGCCATTGCCGGTCTCCCGGCGCCGCGTGACGGCACGGCCTGGGAATCAGCGTTCATGCCGCAGCGCGGCGGGCCATCAATCTCACCTCACGAACGACCCCGCGCGGCGCTTGGCCAGACTGGGCGATTGCAAGCTGCCGCTGGATGGGTGACCTCCGGTGTCGCAAGGTGCGCAGAATGGGGGAGGTGATGCGTACAGCAATCGCGCGGCGGTGCCTGGCCTGCACGTGGGGCTTCTCGAACGATCGGCATCGAGCTCTGGTGGGACTAGGGCTCACGAACCACGTTGGCCTCGCGCCGCTGGACACCAACCGCCGCACGGCAGCGCCGGAACAACCTCCCGCACGCCTGAGATGTCGATGCCGAGAGCCGGCGCTCCTGGACCTGGGGTGAGCTGGGCCGGGTACGCCGGCCCAGGTCACAGGGCGGCTTATTTCCGTAATCCAGGCCACGCGCGGGCTTGATGGAAGGGCTGGTTGACACCGGCGCCTCGGCCACTGATGCCGACGGCCCTGTGTCATGGCGGCAGGACACGATTCTCGCAGTGGCGAAAACATCGAGCGCCCCTGGAGCGCCTGTGCCACCGCTGGTGGAGAGCTAAATGCTGGTCGGCCAGGACCGCGCCAGTTGGGCGGCGCTGATGTGCACCGACAGAGAGCCGCGAGGTGTTGCGTGCCTCCAAGGAGAGTTAACGGCTGCCGCTCCCCGTTCCGGCTCCGATAACGGATCTGTGGGGTCCATCTGGTGGAAGCCGTGCACGATCCGAGACGGGCTGCTCAACGCCTCAGCAGCGCCACGCGATCGGAGCCATCGCGCTGCTGGAGCCATCGGGTCGCTATACCGCAGTTGGACCATTTGATCTGGTGCCATGACGCTGGCTGAGACCTGGGGAGTTCCCGCTTTCAATGACTGACGGCCATCCCTTACGATCAAACGCACGACACCGTGTGACGTTGCCGTGGTGACCACCACGCTGGAAGGAGAGCGAGCGGAACTCAGTGCCGCGTCGAGCAACAGCGACAACAGCGCCCAGCTGAACAGGGGTCGAACTGGTCAGCGAGATCGCCCGGCAGGCCCATCGCTGACCGCGGTCCAGCAGGTGGGTCCGTCAAACAGGGCGAGCAAGCGCAGGAACTCGAAGAGAAAGGACCTGCTCGAGCAGCAAACGCAGGTTGCGGGGACGGGGTGTCGAGCAAATCGTACAGGCAATGAGGGCAACCGCAAGAATCAGGTGGGCGACAACCTGTCAGAAGCGAGGTGCGGTGCTGTAGCGTTGACGGCGTGATCGAAGTCCATCGAGGGAGGCGGACACGCCCTGAGACCGACTCATGAGTCGATCTCCCTCTGAGGATACGTCGCCTGGAGAGCACTCATGGGCATCCTCCTCGGGCTACGACCAAGGGGCGCAGCTCCACCCTTTTTCACCGGTAAAATGCGTGGCGGCAGTTGGGACAGCTTGGCGGACCCACGACAATTTCATGCACGCCTTTTTTCCGAGTCACACCAGATTTCGTAGAGTGGCTGAAAAGCCGGCGATTCCAGGTTGCCCCGGTGAATCGTGCATGTGGTCGATCGGACAAGAGACTGGTTGTGGAGGCTTCCGGGGATTTCCTTGCGCGTGTTGATGTGCAGAGAGATCAGCTTGGCGCGTGGGCGAACAAATCGGGCTGCTGTCGTCGAACGGAGGGCGCAGAATCGCCGCCGCCAGCAGTTCTAGTTCTTCTTGCCGCTGCCGTTGCGGCACCCTCAGCGGCCTGCAGCGCAACGGCCCCGGTGAAAACCGGCCGCTGACTAGCTCAGCGGCGAAGGCCCTCGTGGCTCAGTGTCGGCGTCACGGCAACGGCGCCGGTGCGGAGTGTCCAACCCACGAACTGCAGCCACGGCCTGGTTGCCAACTCGGCAAGAAGCTTGGGCCAAGAGCTCGGTGTGGCCTGGAAAGTTTGCGCCGACAGCGGCACCCCATGGCCGCATTCCAGGCGAGACGTGGAGCGGGCCGCGGGCCAGCCGCGAGCGTGCCCGGTATTTTTTGGCAGCAGGTTTCCTACGCCCTGGCCACCGCTGCGCGGGACAACGAGGCCTCCGCGCGCGAGGGGAAGGCAGGGCGCAGTTTCAGGCTGCGGCAGCCCCGGCAGACCGTGGCTTCAACACTCCTGCAGAGGCAGTCATCCGCAACATGGCGCCAGCGACCCGTTCCCTGCTTCCACGTCGGCTACAGATTCACACGATCGCTTCGATGCCTTTCTACAAAGCAGGTGAAGGCCAGGAGGGTCACGATGACGGGCCTGTTGGCGCAAGCCGTGGCGGTTGTCCGTGGCTCGCCTCCTCAGGTCAATGCGCCATACAGCGAGGCCGGCATGGCCTATCCGGCAGCGTCAATGATAGGCGGTGGCGGGCAAATGGATGAGCTCTGCTCACGCCGTTTTGCCGACAAAACCGACCTTTTATTCCCTCTCGCGAGCTGGGGGACCTGGTGGCCCGCTCCGCACCAAACAGTAAGCAGCGAGTACAGCACGGGATTCTGGGTCATGTGATTGGCGTCCGATCGTTTGATTGCCATCTGCGTCCGGGACCGCGCATCTGGCTTGTGGCGGCTTCGCGGCCCTGCGTTTTTTTGACGGCCTTCCATTCTCTGGATGAAGCGCCAGTGCAGGTGAACCTCACCGCCGAGCACAGGGTACTATGGACAACGGGGCGCGGCCTTCCTCAAGGTCGTGCGCCTGGATCGAAACCGCACCGGAAAGATAGGCCCGCTGACGTAGAGCGCAGCGCCTGAAGACGGAGATCTCCACCCCGACTACGGACTCTCCTTTGCTACGACTTCGATCTGCCTGAGTCGCGGCATGCCCAGCGGCGGTGGAGCACCCGGCACGCCTCCCGGCTCCTGCTGTGTTGGCTCGGCCCGTCACCTGCAGGTCTGGAGATCTGCAGGCGGAGCTGGGAACGGCGATCTTGCTGGTGGTTAACGACACCCGCGTTCTCAAGGCCGCTTGAAAGCCCCGCACGGGCAGTGCGGAGCTTTGAGCTTCTTCTTGCTCGATCCCTCGTTTGGCTGTGGCGAGAGGCCCTTGGCCAGACTTTCCAAACCGGCTCAGATCCTGCAACTCGAAGCCAGAATTCAATCCGCCGTTGGCCGTGGAGGTCGTCGGGGTGGACGGGCCAAGCGGCGGCCGGGTGATCCGCTTTAGCCAGCGAGCGCGACACTTCTGACGATGGTTTTAGCCGTTGCAGCGCTACGGCGAAATGCCCGCTGCCGGCGTATATCCACGCACACGATCCGCGACGACGAGCGCTATCATGGACGCTTACGCCAGCAGACCCGGATGCGGTGGGCCGCCCCAGGGCCGGCCTCCATTTCAGCGTGCCTGCTGGAAGGCCTCGCCGATCGGGGCGTCCGAGTGACCGGATCACCCTGCATGTGGCCTGGGCAACCTTCCGTCGTCGAAGACGGAAGACACTCACGGCTTTGGATGGGCGTCACAGTTGGAATGGGTGGAGGTGAAGCCCCGAGCCGTGGGCCGGTGACGGCCTGCCCGGGTTGAGAGGCTGGAGTTGTTTGGCACCACAGCAGTTTGGGTCGAACGCTCCATGGCGGGTGATGACCCCCTTACCAAGGGACCGTGAACCTAGTGATCCAGACCCGGTTTCCCGCTTCCAGGTGGTGGGTGAGGGTCGTGCTCACGAATCTTCCACCTTACCGTGCATGTTCACTGCTGTCTGCTGGTGAGGCGCTTTGCTCGGTCCCGCGTTGCTGGATTTCTATCCGAAGCGATCACGGCGGGCTACCGCTTCCTTTTCCTAGTGGCGATGCGATGTTTTGCGCAGTGCCGGCCGGCGGCTTTCAGCAGAGGAAGCGGTCCGCAGCGGATCAAAAAAAGCCCGACGGAGCGGAGGCATCAAACAGGAGTTGAGACGATGCTGAAGAGACACACCGGAATCGCTGTAGGATCAGGCGGTCAGGGTTGGCGGCCACGATTTATCCCAGTTGACCAAGCTTGTCGAGGAGGTGTATTGTAATTCAGAGACGCGTTCTGGTAGGTCGACAGGTAGTAGGCAGTGCTCCCAGACATCACATGGTGAGGCAAGGCTTCTGACATGGGCGAGGGGGAAGTTCGGGCGTTTGCGGTCTTGGGTTGTCTTTCAGGGGTCCGCATCGAGACAGCAGGCCCAGCGCTACCGACTGAGGCGGCAGCCGGCGCCTTGATGTGAGGTGGCCGATTTGTCCTCGAAGCTGCGAAACGGCGGAGATCTGTGCGGCTAAGGGCTCGCTGGGCGCAACCGCCTTCTGCTTTGATCCCTGCCAGTAGAAGTGTGATTCCAGCCTGGCCCGCGTTAGTTGAAAAGCTTCCTGCCGGCGTCAACGGCGACCGCCAGATCACCTCTTCAGAACCCCTGCCATCACAGATCGGCCTTCACATCTTGTTGAGGTTGGTGACGTAGCCGGCGTGGTGCTTTGCCGTGGTGGAAACTCAAGGGTTTGGCGGAGATATGGGGGCTCAAGGGCGTCGAGTTAGTAGGAATTTGTTCATGGGGTTCGGAGAGAATTCAGGGAAAGCGGCGGGGGCGTGAAACGCCAGGCCCGGGCGCAGAGATCGCTCCAGACCACTGGAAGAGGTCTTGGAAACGGCGTCACCGCACTCTCCATTGTAATTTACATTGATTCAGGTGATGTTGACCTGTAGTCTAGCGTAGCGCGACGCCGCAGGGAGCTCCACTTCGAAGGATCAACAGGTTGGTTGGCCGAAATCACGCGCCAGCCCCCACGGCTCGCGTAGGCCGATACGGCGGGAATCACCAACTTGCGCTTGGCGCCCACTTTTCAGCCATCAACGGCCTCATCCAGCCCTTGATTCACACGGGACGGACGAGGGAAAGGAGGAAGGAGCTGGTTTACGCCATATCTGCTGTTCAAATTCGGTGCCATTTCCAGGTTCCGCGATAGTTCACCGACACGGTTGGCCGCTTGCTTGGCTTCCATCGCCCTCGCGGACTACGATCGGTGTCGACAAGGCCGCTTTGCGTGATCTCGTTCCTTGTGTCTCTGCACCATTTCACTTGGCCAGGCGTTGCTGTCATGGACATGGTTCAGGTGCAAGGATTAGGACCAATCGTGAAGAGTGGGTTTGGATCGTTCCGGGTCGAGTGCAAGGCGTTCAGGGGGCGGTGGCCACCGCCGCATTGAGCTGCGGTTTACGGAGCGTTCTGGACGGGGCTTTGGTACACCGCCTGGAGGCGATTGGTCAGCACCAGCCGTCGAGCTGAGCGTCAACGCTGTGAGGCGCCAGAATCTGCTGAACAGGGGCCCACCATCAGACAGGACCACGCAGACCGGTCGTAACTGATCAGGATGGGTCGGCGGTCATTCGCACGGGCTAAACCTCAAGGAGAATTGATTCTGCCAGTTGCCTCCTCGCAGCCAGCAGTGAGATTTTTTTGGGTCTCCGACTCCGGCCTGGCTCGCACTGTTGCTCCAGGCGGTCGATGCGACCACGCAGCTCATCGATTCTTTTAGGCGGCCAAGCCCACGTCCTGGAGAAAGTGGTTCGATGGTTGCGCTCCATCTGACGACCGGCTGCTTCCTTTAGCGCTCGCATCACGGTCGATCGACCAATGGTGGCCTGGGCGAGGATCAAACTGGCACTGCTGACCCAGCCCTGGGTCACAGCGCAGCCGTTCTGCACCAAGGAGCTGGGATGCAAGTCCTTTGTCGGCAGAAAGCGTGCAGCAGGGTTGTCCGAGGTCCATGGCGCATTGTTTGGCTTTAATCATGGTCCAACGGTTCGCACAAGCCATGGGCATGACGGCAACCTTGGATTGCGGTGGTCTCACACCGATTGCGGCCCTGGCCGGGCCTCGCCTGACTGAGCTTGGGCCCCGTGGGCTGCCACCTGCTCTGGTGGCGTTTGGCCGCTTGGGGCGTCACTGCCGGGATTCGGGAGCGCGGGGCAGGGAAGGACTCGGGCGCCGGCGTTGGGCGGCGGGCCTGTTGCGGGGGCACCGCTGTACTGGCGAAGCCATCGGGCTTGTTGTGGTGCACCCACTCGATTGGGTGGGGATCCTTTGCCCGCTCAGCCTTTTTTCTTCTGGGCTGGGTTGCGGTTTTCTCGGCGCCATCCTGGTGGCGCTCTATGGTCGTTTGACTGGTGACTTGGCTGGGCCAGGCGGTGGAGCACGGGCTGGCTGACGGCCAGCGATCTGGGGGCTGGCAGAGTTCTGGTTATCGGCAGCCCCTGTTCTGGATCGGGCCTGGGAACTTATCGGCCTTGCGCTTGGGGCTCGGTGGGGCCGCCTGTGTGGCTGCGACAGCTCTTAGATCGCTGGCTCGTCTGGCGGGCCCTTGAGGCGACGGCTGCGGCTTTAAGGTTGGGGCGACGGCGAACAGGCAATCGGAGCTGGTGGCTCTGGCTTTGCCACCCTGACCGCGGAGTTGCATCTGCTGGGTGGATCGCTGACCCCCGCATCGAGCCGAGCGTGGGCTTCGGGTCGAGGTTCTCTTGCTGCAGCCGCTGTGCCGACCCGGGAGAAGTTCGAACCGGGCCGGCAACGACGCTGCTTGAGCAGCTGGCTTGCTGCCCGCCCAGCAGGCTGCCAGGAGGGTCTGGGGCCCTGCGCTGCCGGGGGGGGGGGGGGGAAAAAGGGTGCTGGCTTTGGGCTGGCCAGAACTCTCCCAGCCAGAGCCGGTTGAGGTGCTCAGCGGCGGGTTTTCGCCAGGGGGAGGACGCGGCGAGCGTGCTTGCGTTTTAGAGTCCCGATCCAACTTGGTGGCAGCCGTGGTCGACAAGCACCGGCTGTTCCGCTCGGTGAAGTGATTTTTTACGCTGCGACGGCTCTGGCAGCTGGAGCGGCCTATCGGCCGCTGGAGTGAGCAGGCGCAGCGCTCACGGCTGTTGCCGCGGCCGCTGACTGGCGCAATTTGGTGGTCCATCTGCTACGAGCTCTCCGATGGTCAGTGGCTGGCAGCAGGGCGAGCCGGAACGTTGCCGGCTGCTGCTGGCTTCCGCCAACCTCAATCCCTATCCGTCTTTGGCGTTGGCTCAGTTGCGGGCGATAGAAACAGGCGCTGGCTGGTGACTCCGCCAACACACGTCCAGCCAGTGATCGACGTCAGGTTGTTTGCTGCCGACAGCGGCAACCTTCTACAGCGGCCTCACTCCTATGCCCGCTGGCAGGAAGCCGTTGGTTGTTGATCGTGGCGGCAGGGGCGCCTACCTTGCTGCCTGGCGATCGGGACCCTGATGGCGTTAGGCAGGCCATCTGCGGCTCAAAAAAAAAACCCCGCCCAAGCGGGGTTTGAGCGGATTTACGACAAGAAACAGACCTGATTTCAGGCCATTATCGAGGATAAGACAATGCCTGAATCAGATTCGGTTCATGGCACCGGGGATGTCTTGACGAATTCAAGATAACGGCTGCGCCACCGCCCGCCGCCGCCGTTAACGCCACCGCACCGCCCGTAGCGCCCCGCCGCCACGGTTTTTGCGCCGCCGCCGCGCACCACCGGGAGTTCACCTTGTTCACCGGATCATTACTGTTCCATCCATTCGACGTTCTGCAGATCGTCGATGCCTTCTGTTCTTCTCGTGCGTCATTGGCCGTCTCGATCAGGGTCATCGACACGCTTACGGCGGTTTCCGTCGAGGGGCAGGCTGCACTGGCGAACCTCTCCGTATGACTTATTACTCTTGTCGCGTCGAACGAAAGGTTGTATGTCGAAAAAAACTTGAACTGATCCGTCGATGGGCTCTAGCCAGTTGTGAGCTAGCAGAGGTCTATGACCGCAATCCACCCTACAACTCGCCAGCGACCTTTGGCAGTTCATGTTTGAACTTGCGATCTTCACTGACCTTACATCCAGGCCCGATTGCATTGTCAACCGTGTCAATTGCTGCAGGCCATGGCCACCAGGCCGGCTGCACCGCGGCAGAAGGAACAGCTCATCGTTGCATCTAGAGCAAGAGGAACCAGCGGATCTCGCGATGCGCTGCTGTCTTATAGCAAGGTGTCTATGAGCAGCTCTGTGTGCTCCTTATCTAGATGGTGGCGCCCTGCTCGAAAAATCTGCAGGTGCTGCGGCCGGAGCTGGGCCGTGGCATGAATCTGTTGCGGCCGGCGTCCCTCTCGCCTTGGTATGACGGGCGATCGCCGGTTCGAGGCAGCTTGAGGTGGTGCGGTAACCAGCGGTGTCCAACGTGGTCCTTCTTGGGGCTGCTTTTCCACGGCCTCGGGATATCAGCGCCTGCAAACTGTTCCGACGAGTGCGCAGGCATACCCGCTGGTCGAACATGACCAGTTGCTGGATCGGAGCTTGGGGTGCCGGGGCATATTTCCTGGTTCTTTGATGAAGCGGGCGCCCCGATCTCCGCAGCGAGACTTTCGCTATCTATAGCGACCCGACAGGCTAGCCTTGGTGCTGGTCGTTCTGCTGTGGCGTGGCACCTGTAGGCGAGAGCGGTTCCCAGATGCCTCCGGAGTGGTTTTGATGGAACAGCTGGTTCGAAGACGTCCTCAATGCCGTTTACATGCGGTGCGTGAGCGCAAACGTTGCTCTCAATCTCGGTTCCATGTCTGCGAGGAGGCCCAGGCTCCGCGGACTTCGGTGGCGGTGGCGTCTACGCTTGAATGCCAGTTCAAGAACGACTGGGGCGAACTGGTTTTTTCTGTTCGCTCCGTTTCGGAGTGACGAATCAACCCGCAGACGTGTTATCTGATCCATTCGAGCGGTGGCTTTAAGCCTTGCTTATATCTTTGGCCTAATAAGCCTGGAACCGGTCAATCGGGGCCACAGCCGAGTGACGCAGACTTCGATTAGATCCTGCGCAGCCAGGTCTTGAGCCAGGTAGATGTTCTGAGTTCGGGTGGAGGGCGCGGAGTTTGGGTCGCATTTCCCACCATGACCCCTGAGAACCGGTTTTCGAAATCGAAGAGATCGCTTGGAGGTGTCACCGGCTGTGACACACGTCCGGGGGGAAGTCCAGCACTGGAGCAAGCGCATCAAGTGGACCTTGTTCACTCCAGCCAGCAAGAGTCGAGAAATTGATATCGGAGAGCAGGCCAATCACCCCAGGCTCTCCATGGCTGGCGAGGAATGGAGGGTCAACGATTTTCGGGTTCGTAAGTTTTTGAAGGCGTCGGCGCTCCGGGGGGCTGTTGGCCTGGGGGCTGAGCCCGGCGGGGACCCGTCTCAGGCCAACCATCGAACCAAAGGGGCCACAACCTTCCACTGGGCCTCGATCGATCGACGGCCATCGGGCCACGGTTCCAGGCTGAGGCCACAGCCACTGCAAGCACCACATCCCGTCACCAATGGGGCGCTGGCGGGGCGGTGAACTCCACCATTCCAGCATGGCGCGCCGGCACCGACGGCTCGGACCGGTACAGAAAATATGCAACACCTCCTGGCGTTGATCGCCAACCAGCCATAGGAGCTGGGCGGCGGTGTCTGGTGACGCCAAACGGGTTCCATCGAGATCAGGGACGAGCACCAAGGCCTGTGGTCGCGCGCAGCCGCTGAAATCTCAGCCTCAAATTGCAGACGGCTAGCTGGTTTGGAGATAGTTATGAATTATCGCGAAGATATTATTTTATACATAATAATAAATTTTCTGTCAAAACTCAGGAATGTGCTTCATGGCCTAGTTCAACGGACACAGATTTAGCAAAAAACGTGATTACCAAGCCCAAAGCCTAGTTTAATCACTGAAAGTTGCTTTTACTGAGCTCACAAAGGCCGTATGGAAGCCTCTTCGGCAAGCGGGTGTCCATACTCTTTAGTTCCATGTGCTGCATCCATCATCAATAGCGCCGCAATCAAATCCATCCTATTCCGAGAGGTTCTGCAGGCCCAGTCCGTCGGTTGCCAGCCCAATCAGCAGGATTGGAAGCCAGAATTATCGTCTTAGGCAGCTCCGCCAGTCCCAGCGAACAGATCCTTTTCGTTATTCACGCGCCGTGGGAGGGGGTCCTCTGGGCGGGATTTGCAGCGTCGATCTCAAAACGCACGGCGGTGCCTTCGGGTGGGAGTTCATCTCGAGTCACGTCGGTGGGTTGCTTCACCATATGCGATCTACCAGGCCTGCTCACGCCCTGCGCACGAGCCTGCGCAAAGCGAGGTGAGATACGGACCGCGCCACCCAGTTGACGATGACTCAGCACCGCCTGGAAACAGCCAAACGGCGTTGCCGTCGAGCGGTGCTTTTCCGTAGTTGCTGCTAGGTTTTCCCCTGGTTTGGGCTTCCCCCTTTCGCTGCTGGGGCGTGGGCCGCAAGCCTGCTCGATCTCTTTCCACGCCTGTTACTGATGGGCTCGATGAGACCAGAAACTGCAAGTCACTGGCGGCCCACGAGCGCGGGGGATGCAGCCTGGCCAGTTCTTCGGCGCAGCAGCCGACGGGTCGGAGGCCGCCGAAGAGCAGCTGATCAGCTCCAAGACTTCTGCTCTGCGTTGGCTTAGCTTTGGTCTGGCTTTGATTTGGCTCGCATTAGGACGTTCTGCCACGGCCGTTCCCCAGCCACGACCCGCCATTCATGCAAGTCCAGCTCACGCAGGCAGAAGCGATGAGCGGGTCGGCCGCGCACGATCGCTTCGGCTTTGCAAAATCAATGGGCCTGGGAACAGGAGATGCCCCACCTCGGCACCGTGCCATTCCTGCCGAGTGACTCGCGCCAGTAGCCGCGTACTCGGGTGATGGCCCAGCCGCTTCAAGCTCCCTGACCCAGGTAGATGGTCGGGGAGAAAACGATCGAGCGGGCGCGGTCGACCACGCCTTTCTTCGAGCTTCCATCGAACCAGGCATGGCATCGGTCGCCATTCACCGGCCATCTTGAACTGGCCGCAAGGCAGGGGCGGCTACCAGGATCGGGGAGCCAGGCCCCGCCCAACCACACCGGCCGCCGGTTCAAATCCGATTGGTGAGGACGGATCACAGGCTCAACCAGAATCACCTGCAGCCCCCGGTCGGCGGCCTCTTGAGCTTGTTGCTTTGGACGCGCCTGGCGCTCTGATCGCGGCATGGGCGAAAGCGTCGTCAACACAGGGGCAGGTCCGATCGGTAAAGGCCTCCGCCAGACCATCGGCATGGCCACCCGCAGGGCGCAGCGAACTTGTCACGGGCACGGTGCTGAGCAGCTTCGAAGGCAAGGCCGCCCCTCGTTGCCACGGCGGGCACACCGAAGGCTGGCCGAAGCCGCCGCGGGCTCGTAGGGCCAGGCTCGCGCCGAGCCTCGGAAGACAATGGGCAGGTAGGCGCCCAATGCTCGCTTGGTCAGAGGGCGGCGTTATGCTGGCCTGCGTTCGTCTCTATCCTCCAGCAAACGCCGCGCAGCGAGAGATTACGGCCTCCTCTGGACGCTTCGATGCTCGAAGCCGCGACTGCCAGATCGGCTTTGACTTTTGCTCCAGACCAGCCTTGGCGATCCCTGCCATCGCTGGCAGCTTCCCCTCGGCGCTGGATGCGGGCCTCGCTCGCCTCCCGTTCTAGCTGCTGCAGCGAGCGGATGGTTACGACCCAGGAGCTGGGCTGGTCGCTGCAGGTCTCGCGAGCCAGAGCGGATAATTCCGCCTTCACAGCCTCCTGAGCTGGGCCGCATCCACGTGCGGGCGTTCATCCAGGCCAGATTCAGCCCGCCAGGCTTCGCGAGGGCCGCGGCGCTGCAACACGGCATAGATCGGAGTCCTGCCTCAAGCGCTGTTCCGAACTCTCGTGGAGGCCAAGTCGGCGGACTTGAGCGCGTTTCAGAAGCGAATCTGAGCGCGCTCTCGGCCTCCTGGACAAAATGGCAGTGCCGCTGGGCTCGCTCGAGGCTGGCGGTCTGCGATCGGGCGATCCGCAGGTCGGACTTCCAGCCGGGCATCAGGGTCTCAGAGTCCTGATCGGGCCTGAGGGGCGGCAATCGGGTTGGAGTCTTGCAGTTGCGTTGTATTGGAGGTTGGCGTTGGCGTTTGGTAGGGCGAAGTCAGCGGCGTGGCATCCATCTGTCCGCAACTCATTCCAGGTGTTGCGAAATGGAGGGCCCGGATCCTCTGCACCGCGTGCTCCAAGAGCCGTTCCCGCTTCACCCAGCAGGTCGCTGCGACGCCCGTCCGCTGTTGGCGGCGCATCCACCGGAGTCGAGCTGCCAGCGCGCAGCTCCTTGCTGAGGCGGCGCTACTCGCCTTCCAGCTGCTGTGGGCCTCGTGACGGCCGTTGGTTATCCTCCGTGGGACCAAGCGCAGCTCGATCGGTGGTACGCCTCGGCCTCAAGAAACGTCGCACGAAATGGGTGTGCACGAGAGCATCTGTGGATTGCGCCACTCGCCGAAACAGGGTCCCATGATCCGCACCGGTTTGCCGGCGGCGATGTCACCTGATTGCCGGCGGCCCATCGCCTCGGCCTGACCCGGGCAAGCCTGCAGCGCTGTTGCGCTGGCGCCAGACGATTCCACCGCTGTGCATCGAATCGGAGCAGAGCGAATCCTTTCCAGGCGACGCCAGATTCGCCTGAAAAGTAGACTACTCCGCACCATCACGGCGGCAAGGCTGGCAT
>Ga0163217_1034126_pt1 | contig 13515 bp, 22 predicted proteins | sample SynspAceP_FD_185933 | JGI IMG/M metagenome (GOLD analysis project Ga0163217, IMG submission 185933) | Saline lake microbial communities from Ace Lake in Antarctica - Synechococcus sp. Ace-P (PacBio error correction) | ecosystem: Environmental > Aquatic > Non-marine Saline and Alkaline > Saline ... | reverse complement strand
GATCTTCCATCAGGCCTGATAGAGGCCTTTCGCCGCAGCCGTTACGGACCTTGGTTTTGGTGATGGCGGGCTGGCATGCGGATCGTCACCCCAGAGGCTGATCCGAAAGCGCTTCCCAGCCAGGCTTTTGAACATTCACCCGTCGCTGCTGCAGCCTTCCGCGGCAAGAACGCCGTCGGCCAGGGCCCTGGCGGCAGGGGGTGACCCTGACCGGGCCTGGCACGCCCACTTGGTTAGTTGAGGGGTCGATGGCGGGAGCGATCCTGGCCCAGGGCCGCGGTGTGCCGGGTGCTGGACGGTGACAGCCACAGCAGCTGGCGCGAGCGCATCCAGCGCCAGGACACATCGGGCTCCTGCGCTGGCCGTCGCCCTGGTGCTTCCAGCGCTTGGAAAACAGGCTCAGAGGATAAAGGGCAGCAGCGGCAGGCCGGTTTCCGCCGCAGGCCGGCCATCAGGTTGAGGCACTGCACCCCCTGGCCCGCCTGGCCCATTGACCCAGAGTTGTCGATTGGCACAGAGCAGAAATCACGCTTGACCGGTGCGCTTTGTCCACCTGCACCGACAGCAGCGCCCGATTGTTTGCGCACCCCATTTGGTGGAGGGATAGGTGCCGCCGGCAAACACCTCCAGCGCAGGGGCTGTTGCGATAGGCCGCCCTGAGCAAGCGTTGGTGCATCCTCGGCGGTCAGGCCGGAGATCGCGCCGGCGCCCATTAGACCGTGGGCCAACCAGGCGCGCAACCATCGGCAAGCAAGGTGGGGCGGTGAAACTGAGCTGGATCGGGCTGGCCAACCGCCAGCCTGGCGGCCTGCTCGATCTCCACTGGTGTGGCGGTTGCCCCACCACCGCCGTAGGGCACCCACCGCCTCACTGGCTTCAGCCAGCAGTAGATGTTCCTTGGCGGCGCGGCATCTCCGGAGGCAACCAGGTTTTGCATCGATTGATGATGCTTCGTTTCAATTTAAGACCCGCTGCCAAGAAGGGCAGCAGCGGGCAACAAACCAGCGGTTGGGAAACAACCGGGCGCAGCCACCAGACGGCCCGACCACAGCCTCGCCTCCTCCCATTCCGGCAAGCCATAGACGGCATCCTCGCAGAGGGCTCCATCAACGCGGGGGAGGGAATTGCACCGCTCGCTGTGTAGACGCCTTGCCATTAGCGCCAGGGGGAACGGTTACCGAGTTGTCGGCGGAGAGATCGAACCACCCCGGACCCCCCGCTCCAGGAGGCCGGCACGAGACGTGGAGGCAACCCACTCGCAGACTTGAGCACGACGAAATCGGCGGCGCTGCGAATCGCATCGGGGTGGGGGCTGACACAGCGGGTCGCCTGGAAGCGGCAGGAAAGGTGCCGAGTTCACCCCAGCGTTTGCCGCTCTGCGCTCACCGCCGAGATAAGGTGACCTCCAGTGGGATGACCCTGAAGAAGCGAGGTCTGCAGCACCGAGCGCTGTGGCACCGATCACCCCCACCGCTGGGCTGCGACGGATCTGGACATTGCCGGTGCCTCGGAAGGGCAGAATCGTACGGGGCCATTCCTCAACGGCCCTATAAGGGAAAGAACACCGCGCCAGCCCTGCCCGAACCGCCCTGACCCCCCCATCCAAGCTATGAGCCCAAGCCCCGGCCTTCTCCTCTGACCCCTCTCGGCAGGCCCGGCAGGCCCCCGCCAGTTCCAGCGCGCAATCGATCAGCGGATTCGCTTCGATTCCGTGCCGACGGCCTCGCCGCCATCCGCAATGCGAATGGTGGTGGTGGTCGACGATGAAAACGGGGAAAACGAAGGAGACCTGATCTGCGCCGGCCAGTTTCGCCACCCCGAGCAGATCAACTTCATGGGCCACCGAAAGCCCGAGGTGGCCTGATCTGCCTGGCGATGGAGAGCGCGCGGCTCGATTGCGCTGAGCTGCCCACTGATGGTGGATTGCAACACCGACAGGCATCCAGAACGCCTTCAACCGTTCAGCGTGGATGGCCGGACTGGAAACGGGTCAGCACCCGGCATCTCCGCTGAAGATCGGGCCCGCACGATCCAGGTGGCAATCCATCCCCGCAGCCAACCCCAGGATGCGCCGTCCGGGCCACATCTTTCCGCTGCGGGCCCGGGAAGGGGCGTGCTCAAACGAGCCAGGCCATTCGGAGGCCGCGTGGATCTCTCCGGCTCTCGGGGCCTCTATCAGCCGGGTGTGATTCCTGCGAAATACCAGAAACGTGGATGGATCGATGGCGCGCCTCCCCCAAACTGGCCAAAGCTACGCCGAGCGGCACGGCCTTGCGGCTGCCTGAGCATTGCTTGAATCTGATTTCAGCTACCGGCTGGACACCGAGCGCTTTGTCCGTCGCCACGCCGTAAGCCCAGATTGCCGAGCGCCTTCGGCACCTTCCCAAGGCGATCGGGCATTATCGCACGAACTCGATGCAGCGAAGCACGTGCGATTGTGAAGGGGAAACCCCGGCCAGGCACGGCCCAGGTGTGGTGCGGGTGCACTCCGAATGCCTCACCGGCGATGCCTTCGGCTCGCTCCGCTGCGACTGCCGTCCCAGCTCGAAGCGGCCCTGGCATGATCGAAGCGGCCGGCGAGGGCGTTAGTGGTCTATCTCCGCCAGGAAGGGCGAGGCATCGGCACTGATCAACAAGTCAAGGCCTACAGCCTCCAGGGAGCGGCCGGCCTCGACACGGTGGAAGCCAACGAGCGGCTCGGCTTTGCGGCAGATCTGCGCATTACGGCGTCGGGCCGGCCAAGATCCTCAGCGATCTGGGGTAGCGGCGACTGCGGCTGATCACCAAACAACCGCGCAAGATCGCGGCTGGGCGGCTATGGCTCCAGGTCGAAGACGGAGTGCCCTTTTATGATGGATCCTGCTCAGTACAAAGCTCCATAGGGCCACAAGCTGCTGAGCTCGGGCCATTTCCTGCCGGACCCCGGCCAGACCGAAAGGCCAAAGGGCCAAGCGCGTTGTGCATGGCGGGCAATGGGATGCAACCGGAGCGGGCCATGCGGAGCACTGCGCCGAGCCTGCGTTCGTGGGCCCATTGCAGCAGCATCTCGACCTCAAGCGGAGGAGCATCCCCGGCTGCTTGGCCCTTGCGCACAGCAACGGAGATTCCCATCCTGCTCTCGCCACCACAGCCCATGGGCTGGCGAAGCCGACCTGACGCCGTGCTGGCCAGATGGGGGTGCCGGTCGATCCCCGCCTGGCCGGGCACCGATCGGGGGTCAGCCTGCGTGCTCACCGCCAGCGCAGCGGTCACCCAGCGCCACCTTGAGCGGAGCCGGGCTCCGCTGTGAACTGGCTTAGACAGAGCCCGAGTTTGTCCCTGCGGCCCCGGTGGGATTTCTGCACTGGCTGCTCGACCAGCGGATCGCATCTGACAGCCCAGGCAGGCCACAGGTCAGGCTCTGATGTCACACTTGTTGATCTTTATAGCACCCTTCTTGATGCCAGCATCCCGGAACCATCGGCCGAACCTGACCGAAAACGGTGTGCTCGAAACCTTACGGCCTCGCGCGCTTGTGGCCGTCATGGACAGAGGAAGAAACTTCCTACGCCCGGGGGATGTTTTATTACCGGCATGGCCATCGGACAAGCTGCCGGCCTGGTCGCTTGCGGGGCTGTTGATTTTCGCATCAATCTTGTAACCGGGGCCACGGTTCGGGCGCGCGCCCGAACCGGCGCGGGTGTTGGGGAAACCACCCTGCCATGAAACCGTCGATCACCGGTGGAAAGCCAGTCCGTGTAGAAACCGACTCAACAGTTTCACAAACATTGCCACACGTCTGGGCGATCGGCCTCGAACACTCCGAATTTCCACAGTGACAGAGACCTGGGCGGGGTGACTGCATCGCGTCTCCATGAAGCGCTCGGGTCACGCTGGCCTTTCAGCAAAATCCGACTGTATCGACCCCCCCATCGACCACCCCCGATCCAACCCCTGCCAGCCTCGCTATAGAAAACAGGCCACGAACCTGGTCTTGAACACCTGGGGCCTCGCCCCGGCCAGCGCCTTGAAATCTGCGGCGTCATTCCCGCTCCCCTCCTTCTTTTTTCTCCCAGCCGATGAGCAGCTCCACCACTTCCGTCAAAAAAAGGCCGGCCTTGAATCTGGCCAAGGCCGCCTCGGCGTGCTCGGCGCAGCGGCCTCTACTCCATGGAAGGGCTCGAGCGATCGAGGAGCTGGAAATCGAGACCCCCTTCGGCGCGCCCTCTACCGCATCTTGCAGACTTGGCAGGATCGGCGGACCTGGAGGTGGTGTTCCTGCCCGCCACGGCCGCCACCACAGCTATCTCCACCCAGCGAAGTGCCCTACCGGGCCAACCTCTGGGCGCGCTGCGCTCCCTCGGGGTGCGCTGGATTCTCTCCTGCTCGGGCCGTGGGTTCGCCTGCAGGAGCCGTTAGCGCCCGCTCGACATGCTGGTGCCGATCAATTCATCGATCGCAAACCCATCAGCGCCCGATCAGCTTTTTCGGCCAGGGCGGCCTGGCGCACAGTCGGGCATCGCCGATTCCCTTCATGTCCCACACTCTTGCCGCCTGCTGGGCGATCGTGCGAGAAGCCGTATTGCCACCGGGCCGCCAGCTGCACGCAGCGGCACCTATTCTCTGCATGGAGGAGGCCGGACCTTCTCGACCCGGGCCGGAATCCAAACCTCTACCGCCAGCTGGGGTTGCTCGGTGATCGGCATGACAACCACAGCGAGGCCGCCGGGCCCGGGAAGCCGAGATGGACCTACGCCACCTCGCCCTATGGGTTCACCGACTACGACTGCTGGCACGCCTAACACTCTCGGGACGGTGGATCTGTGTGCTCGATTTAATCTCCGCGCCACCGCCGCGTATGGCCCACAGATCGTGGCGATGCGCTTGCAGAGCGAGATTGCTGCTATTCAAGGCCGTCGAGGCAGCAGCCAACACGGCCCCTGCGCAGTGCCCAGATGACTCCCAAGGAGCATGTGCCAGGCCACACCCGTGACGCGCCTCGACCCTGCTCACCAGCCCCTTACTGGGGCCCGTTCAACGGCAACGCCACAAACTGATCCAGGATCGCCCCGCAAGGTCAGCGATCGGCCGGCTTAGCGGGGTGGAGGGAGGCGCAGCTCAGAGGCACGGGCGGAGTCTGCCGCTCGCTGGTTTCACCAGAGACCTTGCGGCGTCATTCGGCCGATCCGCCCATGCGGCCATTCAGGCAGGGCCGGTATTGAACGACCCTTCCAGCGGCAGCCAGTAAGGCAGCGCCTTTGAATCCTGTCCACTCCGGCGAGGTCCGGAGAATCGCGCAGGGCACGGTCGTTTCGAGGGCTTGTTGGTGGTGACCGCCAATCCACCATCCGGTTCCCGTAGGCCTTAGCCGAGCTGAACCATCACCCCGGTGGAGAGAATGTTGAGGGCCATTCTTGTGGCGGTGCCGGCCTCAGCCGGGGTCGAGCCAGTCAGCAAGCTCTGGCCCCAGTGAGGCAAGCGAAATGTCGATTGCGGGTGACGCAGCGGCATGGGGCGCCTGAGGCGGCGGCCACACAACCTCATCGCGATCGCCAACGCTCCGATAGCTGCCGGCATGGCGGAGACACCCAGCAGTAGGGGGTGGTGCCGCCGGCGGGCAATACCGACGAAGAGCATCGGCGGGGCCGACAGATATAAAATATAGGTCGTTGGCTCCGGCTCGGAAGGCGGTCTTTCAGGCCTTCGGAGCTGGCAGCTGGCCGGAGCTCCACCGGCCGAGCACGCCTTGAACCAGCTCAGGAGGGGGTGCAGAAGCGTGGGCGGCACATTCCGCCGGCACCAGCACGCCGACGCGGCCTGAGGTTCAGCGCCGAGATAGAAGGGCCGGCGCCGCCTTCAAGGCGAGCGCCGATGGCCGCTGATTGGCGGCGGCCAGCTCAGGGGCGGCCGCCGGCACCGCCTTGCGGCAGGTTGGAGGTCTTCCTCGCAAAACAGGTTGAACGAGCCTCGAGCACGCCTGAGCTTCGATCCAGGCTGGGCACTGGCCGGATTCGCATTGCTGTCGGGCTGAGCAGCGTTGCCGCGATCGGCGCAGGTCTGGCCCCTCCAGACGGCGGGGCGGAAACGCCCGACCGCATCAATTTCTCGCTGCCATTCGCCCCCCGTCGCCATCCACTCCGCGTCACCCTGGGGGTTGGCCCTCCTTCCAGCTGCTTCACATCCATTTGTTGCGCTCGGGGAGACAATCAACAGGCGCTCCTCGGGCGGACTGAGGCAGGAGCCGGCGGACACAAAGCGGGCCTCGTAGCCAGGCCTGAACACAAACAGCTCCATCTCCTCGCGATCAAAGAGCCTCGACGCTGGGCACCGGGAAAATCCTGGGCCTCCAGCAGACCGGCATAGCGCTCCGCATCATCGAGCTCTTCGACAGCAGCACCACGGTGTTGGCCGTTCAGCTCAGGGAGTGGGATGCCTTTCATTTCGGTCCGCAAGGTTTCAAAAGTCCAGAACATGAAAACAGCATCGACCGAAACATTGCCGCCGCGGCCAGTGTTCATCGAGTTTCGCCGTCCCCCCAGTTACCTCCCGGCTCTTGCCATTTGCGAGCTGCTCCAAGCAGGCAGTAGAGGGCTTCTTCCGCTTCATTGAGTTGCTCGGAACACATGATCCGCACTTTTCCACCAACTGGTCACCCGCTTTGCTCCCCACGCGCCAGGCCACGGCCACGCAGCCGCAGCAATCGCCCGCTCGACGAGCCGGGCGGTACCACGCAACTGGACGCGCCCCCTGCAGGGTCGCACCACGACAAGCGGCAGCCAAGGGCCGCCTCCGGAGGAGACACTCAAGGCGGAACCGGACACCCGTAGACCTCGTACGCGAGGCCGTTCTGCGGTGCGCACCCGCAGCTGCAGAAAGTGATCGGCCGCCACCTGAGGCTACGCCGGCGAGGGCGCAGTCGCCAGCCATCCACCGCGCCATCGGCGGGTCCAGCATTCCCACCGCGGTTGCCACCGAGGCAACTCCAATCCAGTCAGCGAGTCCCTCCAGGGCCTTGCTCCGGCGTGAGGCTCAACCATCCTTTCCAGATCGGCTGCAGCTGGACAGGCGGCGGCGGACGGTGGGAGCGTGGGTGACCCCCATCCGAAGCGGATCCGGCTGCCACTGCGAATCGTGGTGGGCCAGGAAGCGCCGCTGGATCATCGCGAAAATCATCACCTAAACCATCCTCAAAAACCGCCTCCCAAAACGTTCTGCCTAGCGTCTTCCGGAGCGGTCGTTCAGGACTCGCCGGCGAAAGGGATCAGAGTCAGCCGTCTCTTCTGCCGGCGGCGACGGCCAAACAGAGCATCCAGGTTTAGATCTCGAAAGCGGCGGAAAGCTGCCAGCAAAGGGGATCAGTGGCGGGCGTTGGCGGGCGAGCCAGCGGATCGAGGCCGGCTTCCCAGGCTGCCCGTCGCTTCGGATCACGAGCACCGGCATAGGCCTCATTGACCAAACTTGAGCGCTCTTCAGGCAACGGGATCGTTGCCTGAGATCGGATGGCCAGCGGCGGCACTGCTGGCGGAAGGCACGCTTCAAGCTGGCGGCTATTCAGCGCCGTCGGGACAGGGCGAGAACCTGCCAGTTAGTCGGTTCGAGCGAGGCGATGCGCTTGCGGGTCACGGAGGGTCAGTACTCAGCCCAGGGATCCCGATTGGCGCCACCGCCGCCGCTCATAGCGGGTGGTGGTTCCGGTACCCACCCCGGCTCATCACCGGCTCTTCCAGGGGTCACGCCACTACGCCTGCGGCCATTCGGGCCGGTCCCAAGTCATTCCCAGTCGTCGTCGGCGGAAGAGATCATCCTTGAGCGAACCAAGGGTGTTCTTGACTGCCCTGAAGAGGCCCCGATTCGGATTTGCCCGCTCCGCACCAAGGCGACGAGTTGAGGCCATAAGAGGGCCTCCTGCAGCGGCTGACCGCCAGGTCCAATTCAAAACCAGGATCGTCTTCGCTGAGCAGGGCTGCCTCACGCAGGGCAAGCCCACCGCCCGCTGTTGGCGCTCAGCTCCATATGGGGCCCCAGTTCAGGCCGCGTCCCGCAACCCGGACGCTCGTTCCTGGGCTTTGCCAGGGTCTGGGCACGGTTGATGCGATCCACCTCGAGCGCTTGCGGCGATCCTCCGCCGCCTTGAGGGGTGGCCTCCTCAAGGCAACGCGGCTGATCTCTTCCTCACTGAGGTTGGAGCCGCCCTGAATCGAGACGCTTGCTACCGGGCCAGGTGGTTCGATCCGTGGCCCGAGACCTGCAGCAAAGGACCGTTTGGCATCGATGTCGAACGAGACCTGCACCTGCGGCAACCCCCCGCGGTTTGCCGGTGGGGATCCCCGAAGAGGCGGAACCGTCCCAGCGACTTGTTGGTCCGGCGCCATTCTGCCGCTTCACCCTGCAGACACATGCAGTTCCACCGCTGACTGCGTTTCGCCTCGAGGTGCTGAACACGTCGATTACGAACCAGGAATCGGCCGTTGTTAGCGAGAATCAGAAACCTTCATCACCCGCCGTCGTTTCGAGGCCCAAAGACAAAGGCGACACATGTGAGCATCAGGTCCCGGAGCTTCTCCGGTGAGGATGCGGCCTGAACGGCCGGCACCAAATCTTCCACCACCTCATCGGGATAGTGCCGACTGGGCAGGGCTCCCTCGGGTATGGCAGGTGCCTGACTCATCTCCGAACCATCGGCGTATGCGGTGCGCCGCCCACCAACACCACATCGTCGGATCTCTTCAGCCGTTCAGTTCCGCATCGCAGGGCGCGCTGCACGGGCCTGAGGCAAGCGATCGAGCAGATCGGGCAAAGGGACTCAAAGCGACGGCGTCCAGCTGGCATTCGATGTGAAGCGGTCCTCAGGGCGTGGCAATGAAAGCAACGACACCGGGGGCTCTGAACACCGGAGGCTCTGTTGGCTTTTTCAAGCCGCTTTCGTTGAGGCGTAGCGGGCCTGCGATCGCGGCGAAGGTCGATGGCCATGGGTCTGCTTCGAAAAATTTTCAGCGAGCAATCGACGATGCGCGCGATCCCAGTCGTTACACAGCTGGGTGTCACCGCTGGTGCCTCTTGACACTCGAACACACCGTGGCGATACGCAGCACGACGGTCGAACGGTGCCACCGCCAAAGATCGAAAACCAGCACCGCTTCCGGCATGCGATCGAAAGGCCGTGGGCCAGCGCCGCTGGCGGTGGGTTTTCAATTGAGGATGACGCTCCACGGAAAGCCCCGCCAGGGCGACCGGCATCCCTGTCGCCTGGCGCTGGGCATTCGCTTGAAATAGGCGGGAACGGTGATCACGCCGCCCCCAGCTCGCCGAGGTAGGTCGGCCGGCATCGTCACCGCTGCGCAGGAGCTTGGCCAGCAGTTTCTTCGGTGGGCATATTCCCGTTCCGGTGACGGGGCAGATCACGGCACATTGGCCCTGGTCGTTGGCCCGGATCGTGTTAAGGCAACAGCGAGGCTGCTCTCCTCAAAGCTATTCCCAGCTGCGACAAGGCAGGGAACGCTTGAGGATTGGCGAACGCTGTTGGGGGGGTTTCAGCACCCAGCTGGCGCCGGGCCAGCTGTCCAACCAGCAGCTCCTGCTCCCGGCTGTAACGACCACCGAAGGAGTGGTGCGGTGCCTTTCCAGCAATCGCGATGACCTGAGGCTGCCACCCTCAGCCACAGCCACCACCGACATTGTGGTGCCCAAGTCGATTGCAACGATGCGCCCATGGACCCCAAATCGAAGACCCCAAACTACCGGCTCTTCAGCCTGTGCCGAGGGGAGCGGCCAGAGCGCCGCACTCCAGCCGGCCGAGGGCGAGGGGATCAGGGCGGAGACTGGGGGATTAACGCGTTCTTAGTGGAGGAGCGGGGGTCAGTTCTAGATTTTCGCTAGTTCAGGGTGATGAACTTCTTGACGGAGCGTACTTTTTCCCTGGCTCATGCGATGAGACCGGAGCCACCTGTGGATGCTTCAAAATTAAGCGTCGCCCCCCTCAGAACGCTGGATTGACAGTGGCTTTCGCAGTCTCACCATTCTGCTTGCCTCCACCGTCGCCATCGTTCTGGTGGGGATCTTTCTTGTTGTGTCCAAGGGCGCCCAAGACGCGGATCAAGGCCTTCGTGGGCTGACATTTCTGACCACCTCCAGGGCTGGAACCGGTCACGGGAGTTACGGGGCCTTCACCGGCGATCTACGGACTTTTGGTGTCGTCGTTGTTGGCGTGCTGATTGCGGTTCCGCTGGGAGTTGGCACGGGCAATTTTCATCACCGAAAATCTGATCCAACCAGCTGGCGCGACATCATCGGGTGTGAATTGGTGGAATTGTTGGCTGCGACCCCTCCAGTGGGCTTGGCCTTTGGGCCATCTTTGTGATGGAAGCCCATCCTTTCGGCCCTTTCTCAACTTTCTTCCATGCTCCCTGGGCATGGTTCCCACTGTTCAGCCAAGCCACACCAAAGGTCCGGGGATGGCCCCAGCGATTCTGCATCCCTGGTGGTGATGATTCTGCCGATCATCACGGCATTTCCGCGACGCCCTCAACCAGGTGCCCCACGGCCCTACGGCAAAGGGGCTCTACGGCGGCAGCACCCGCTGGGATTGCCTCTTCAATTGTGGATCGTTCTCCCGCCGCGATTTCAGCCATCGATTGGAGGGGGTTATTTGCTGGCCCTCGGCCGTGCATGGGAAAACCCTGGCCGTGACCATGATTTCATCGGGCAAACTCCACGAAGTTTCAGCTGTCATTGTGGCAACCGCGGCAACACGCATCTCAGCCATGCTGGCCAACCAATTTTGGCGAATTCCAGCGCATTCAGGTGTCAGCCCTTCTCTATGCAGCCTTGATTCTGATGCTGCTCACCTTCACGGTGAATATTCTGGCGCAGTGGATGTCAAAAAGCTCAGCCTTCCGCTATAGTCGTCAACCTTCAGCTCGGATTAATTATTTCACTGTTCTGATCATACTTATTCAGAAACATCCAACCCACAGAACCCGAACTCAGATCCTGAATCTTCGATGCGACATGACCCCAGCCATCAAGCATTCATCCCTGTGCTTTGAATCCGTTCGCTGAGACGCAACGGCTGATCGACTGTTCAACCACGATTGATGGTCGGCTTCAGCTGATCGCGGTGCTGCCACTGTTCCTTTTCCTCATCTACGAGTGATTCTTGCAGGGGGGGCGAGCTGTCAGCATCCATCTTGTCACCAACTAACCGCCGGCTCCCGGTCTTGATGGAGGAGGGATCGGCAACGCTCATCGAGCACGTTCGTGCGTCACCTTGGTTGCGTCCCTGATTGGCCATTCCAGTTGGGTTTGGTGGTGCATATTTTCTGGCCGAATATTTCAAAAGCGGGCCTTTCGCCCAGGTTCATCCGCCTGGGTAAACGACTCCTCGCCGGGTGCCGTCGATCATTTTTGCGGCGTCTTTGTGTATGGGGCAATGTGGCGACCGGGTGTTCTTTGCGTCAGTGTACACGGCTGCCGCAGGGGGGCATGGCCTTGGCGATTCCTGATGTTGCCCACCGTGATCAAAACACAGACGAGGTCTCAGGCTGGTGCCCAAAGCGGCTCAGCATGGGGGCGATCGGAGTGGGAAAGCTCTCCAAGTTCGTGACGATCACGCGCATCAACCCTCCAGCGCCTTCACACGAATTGCCACCGGTGTGGTGCTGAGGGATTGCGGTGCTGGCAGCCGGTTGAAAACAGCCCCTCATTTTCACCGCACGTTTTCACCCTTCTGCCTGAAGGGGTCTTTCAATCCGATCGCCACGATGTCGGTATTTAATTTATAATTTTGCGATCATGCCATTCGATTCCCAGAACGAAACTCGCTGGGCAGCCTCGTTACCGTGCTGGTGGTTCTGATCCCTGGGAGCCAACCTCTGGCCCGCTGGCTGCGCCGTTGCAAGGCATGTGAGCCCCCACCAATCTCAGCGTCATCTGCTCCATCCATCCTCCTCCGCCGTTTCCCGGCCCTCTCACCATGACCATACGATGCCCCGCAAGGCCACAGCCATCACGAACCAGAGCTGCCGTCCCTGGAGAAAGTCACGATCAGCTACGGCAGTTTCGAGGCCGTTCGTTGATGTCTATCTTGAAATTTCCCGCGGCAAGGTACGCCTTTATCGGACCTTCGGAGTTGTTGGCAAGTCCACCGTGCTGCGCGTGCTAACCGGATGAACGACCTGATCGAGGGCTGCACTCTCAGGGGGGTGATCTTGATAGGGCACGGACATCTACGCCCCGGAGGTGGATTTCCGTTGAGGTGAGGCGTTCGGACGGTATGGTGTTCCAGCAGCCGAATCTTCCCGAAATCGATCTACGAAAACATCGCCTTCGGTGCCGCAATCAAACGGCTTCCGGGCGACATGGATGAGTTGGTGGAGAGTTCGCTGCGCAAGGCCTTCATCTGGGATGAAACCAAGGACAACTCAAGGAAAAGCGGCAACTTCTCTCCGGCGGCCAGCAGCACGGCTCTGCATCGCCGGGGATTGCGATCGAACCGGGAGGTGATTCTGATGGATGACCGTGTTCGGCTCTTTGATCCGATCTCCACCTTGAAGATCGAAGAATTGATGACGAACTCAAGAAAACCTTCTCGATCGTGATCGTGACCACAAACATGCAGCAGGCGGTGCGGGTGTTGATCAACGGCTTTTTCAATGCGAGGCCGTCGAAGGTGGTACGGGCCAAAGTGGATATCTCGCTCGAGTTTGACGAACGAAAGAATCTTCAATTCACCGCCTGCCCACAAGCCACCAGGACTACGTCACGGCCGCTTCGGCTGAACTCGTCGTTGCTTGGGGATTGTTTATTCTATGGCCACATCTATTGGCCACAATCTATGGCCCCCACCCCACAAATCTATGGCCCAATCTATGGCCACAATTTCCAAACTCTTGCCATCACTTGTAGGGACTTCTTGCTTTTTTTAGAGCCCAGAAAAAGGCGCCTAATTGGCGCTTTTTGGCTGAACTACGGAGAGGGAGGGATTCGAACCTCGATAGAGCTTGCCCCTATACAGCATTTCCAGTGCTGCGCCATCGAAACCACTCGGACCACCTCTCCATTCGAGACCAAGGCGCCATCGTGGGCAATGTATCAGTCAGCCTTCTGACGTTCTCGCCGCCCCGCTAGCGACAAACTGGATTCCGATCACGTTTCTAACGGCGCCAGCAGAACGGGTCGATTGCATGGACGTGCCCTTCGAGGCGACTACAATCCTCGCGGCTTCGAGCAGACAGGGAGAAAACCGCTGCCATTCAGCTAGCGAACATGGGTGCTGCACCACCTGCGCCGGCGGGTGATGAAGGCCGCATCGGACCAAGGTGAATCTCCTTTGGCCTCTCCCCGAGCTGCGGGCCGGGGCTCATGGCTTGTTAGGCCGTGCCGGGCCACCGAACCGCTGCAGTGGACCCAGGACGAAACAGAGGTCTTACCGAGCTTCAGATTCGGTCGCTTTTTTCGGCGGGTAGGTTCCGCCCGGTCTACCGATCGAGAGAATGAGCAGCAGACTTTGGAGGCGGGCAGCGGCCATCAGGCCTTGTC
>Ga0163217_1075556_pt1 | contig 13516 bp, 8 predicted proteins | sample SynspAceP_FD_185933 | JGI IMG/M metagenome (GOLD analysis project Ga0163217, IMG submission 185933) | Saline lake microbial communities from Ace Lake in Antarctica - Synechococcus sp. Ace-P (PacBio error correction) | ecosystem: Environmental > Aquatic > Non-marine Saline and Alkaline > Saline ... | reverse complement strand
TTGGAGGCCTTTGAAGGAGTATTACTGGTCCGAATAGAATAAATAAGGGGAATCCCCTGGCCGCGATTTTTCTGGGCCATTTACCAAAAACAGCTATCTGGACTGAAGTTTCGCTGGGAGTCAATGCGTAGCAAGAGCCAGGCAAAAGTGAAAACTCGCCGATGCTGCGTGGGGACGTGATCAGGCTGTGATCAGGATAGATGCTTTGGAAGCAGCCCAAGGCCGGTAGTTTTGATGAAGCCACCAGCATGGCTTGCCTGTCGTGGGACTTCAATCGTCATGAGAAAATCGTATCGGATTGAAATCAGGTGTGTGGATGTTTCCGAGATACCGGACTTGCTCAGCACCAGAATATCCGGAAGCATATGCTTGCCTCAGGAGCGATTCTGCCAGATAATGATCTCGGCCCATTATTTTGGACTCCGCGTGGAGGTTTATACAATTTGAATCGGTGCGAAATACCCTGAGAAATTGGTGATCCAGTTGGCATCTTGGGCTGCCTGACTTATTATCCGTGAATCAGCTTCGTTAAGTTCCGGCGGATGTCTTATTTCAATTGAAACCTGTTCGAACCAAGCTTAGAGTCGGAATTTTATCAATCAAGCAGAGTGGCGTGGTGTGTGATCGGGGACGGATTGGGATTTCCATGAATTTACGTAAGCACCCGGAATGAACTTGATGTGTGGGGTGATGATTTTGCTATGACCGTTCTAACGATCAATGCTTGCCACCTATTGGCTCGTAGCCTGCGGTGTTTCCGACAGAGTGAAATTTCCGAAGGAATAGGTTTTGCGATATTTCGCCGTGAGAGAGACGTGGCTTGTCAATCAGCTTGCTACAGGATGTAGATTTGGTGATTAAAAGAGGGGAGCGGAGTGAGTGAGGAGATAGATTGTTATTTATCTAAATAACGGCCGATCCTGAAACGTTAAGCAGGTCAGTGGCCAGCTGATGTCGGATTCGGAATTCTTCCCTTCTGTACTCTCATTGGCTAGGAAAGGCCAAACTGATTCAGGGGGCACGTTTTAAAGAGTTGGCGAAAAATTCCCTTCCGCATGCTTTTTTATTTAGCGAGGCATCAAGTGGTTCGATCCATACATCGTACTTTCGATCTGACAAGTTCTTTGTGAGCGGGTGGAGAATTTCCGCCTTGAGAGATCTTACATTAGGGTGTGTCGAGTGCTTTTGGCCCAAATAAGGTTATGCCCGTACTGGCTTTTGGTACTCCTCCGGCAGTGCTAGATTTGATGATTCGTTTCGCCCCATACTCCGATTCAATCTTCAGAGCATAGGGTATCAATTCTGGGCGTGGGTATTTCATATTCGTGGCTTCCTAATCTTCCGGATATAAGTTTTGTTGCTGTTTGTATTCTCCGAGCTAATATTGTGGATGAAGGGTTGTATCACCAGCGCTCTGCGATGGGTGGAAAGCTTACACTAAAGTAGTCCCATGGTTTGATCAAAGTAAAGTCTGAGTGATGGCTTCTTGTTGGTGAAATCGGCTGCTCTACTTTGATTTTCCAGCTAGAAAATGCTGAGTAGGGATTTTCAGTGGTAATTCAGGATTTAAAAGATTGGTGAGTTTGAACACTATTTCACTGTCAAACTTCCCTGTTCGGTCTGTACTACTCTCGATTTCCTTCGGTTAGATCCTTTAGAATGTTGCCTGGTGCGGAGGTGATGTTTGGATTCTTAGCAGTCCTCGAGTACTGTGTAAATTCTTCTCCAAATCTCTTATAGTGTAGGATGTCATTCTGGAGTTTCGAAATTCAGGTGGTCAAAAATCTGCTGCTCCACTTGATGAACAATAGGTTCGCAAATTCCAGTTCTTTTTCATACACAGTTCGATCATTTTTGGTCTTTGTGTCTCTCGATTACCATATTTTTTCCTGCAAACTGACTGTCTTGAGACTATCGATGAGCAGATTCAGTTGCCAGATGATCGGCGATGATGTAGTCAGAAGTTGATATGGAATTGATTTCAAAGTTAGGGGAGATTTTCGAATTAGCGAAGAAACTTCTTATTTTCAGCACGGACAAGACCTGAGCTTGCTCTGCGTGGAGCCAGTGTCGGCATTTGGGTCGATGAAGTTCGTAGTTGGGGAGTGGTCAAATGCTTTTCCTTGTCCTTTTCCTGGTGTATTGATTTTTCCCGGCCAAACAAGTCTTGCTTCAAAATTGTATTCAATTGCTAAGCTTCAACTTCCTCTTATATTTTTCACGATTATCGGGAGGTTGATTTGTCAATAAATACATCTTCTTTCTACCCGACTTTTTTAGCAAAAACTGAGGTCCCAAGGTTTGAATGTAATTCTACCAAGGCTCATCCGCCTTCTTTCGGGATTGAGTATTCGGAGACAAATTGAATCGCTTGTAGAATCAATCAATAATGCTTGTGATGGACGAGGTAATCTCGGCGATATCGGCTACGATGAGGCGTCACTCGCTTGGCATATTTCCGCAAATGTTCATCGCTACTTTTCCTCCATAGAGGTGCCTATGGAAATTTTTATCCAAATTTTTTATTTTCAGCAATTCTAATTAATCCTCCGCTGCGGCATTAGTTCACTCATCTGAATTGGGAATCACCATGATTGTTGGTCAACGATACATGGTAAACTCTTTTGTCGAGTCTGCGGGAAATGCCCTGTACCTTATCCGTGACCACAGGTCCTGGAGAATCACTAATGGTGGCTAGCTTTTTTTTGAATTTAACTGCATTTTGATTTCGTTTTTGATTACGGGTTAGTTGTTTAAACACACTTTTTAAACCAGCTATTCTTCCATAATCTATTTATTTTTCGTTCATCGGGCATCGGTCAACAACATCCAACATTTTTACTCAAGCTTCCTCGATACATTTGCAAATGCATGTGTCCAGCCATATACAAAGGTCCAGATAGCGAGTCCGATGGACTTCGGCTAAATAGGGGATTTTTTTTAACCTTTTTCAAAGGTAAATTGTGTAATCCAGTCGTGACTGCATTAAGTCCATGCCTAACTTCGCGTTGCGATTTCCATCTTATGTAGCTTTTCGGCTTTGTCGGCGATCAGTAGGAAAACCACCGCTAATGTTTCAGTGTAGAGTTCGACACGATCAGTACCGTCAGCTTAGCGGTTCGAATATTTCGTTCTGGATTGATGGAAATTTGAACGGACGCCGGTTCTTTCAACTCAGCTACTACGTTCGAAGCTACTTTGATGGCCGCGCGCTATCCCAACCGTTATTTTGATTAATGCAGTTGTGGATCGGGGGACAGTAGCTTGTGCCGCTTTCACTTTTTTTGACCAATTTCCGATCTAATCGCTGATCGGTAGCCCTCAATGTTGATTTGGTGGTGATACTTTCGCAATCCATTACATCTTGTAGGCGAATATGCGTTCATCCGGTCTGGCTGCACGTGAATTCCCTCTGCAAACCAAACGCTCAGCATCATTGCGACCTGTACACATTGGGCATTATTTGCTCCACGGGGTTTCTTGGGTGCGATCTTGTTATATTTACACTTAGCTTGGTTCATATCGATCTGAAGTATTTTGACTCAATAATAACGCTATAACACAGAAATTAGGACTTTGAGTTTAAAGACTGAAATAGAAGTGAAATTAATCCGCATGATCGCGCGGGAAAGAATCGATGTGAGTTGCTTTGGAGAGCATTCAAATCCTTGATTTTTGGGGAACTAAAGCGGGGCAAAGCGGAAATCAACGAAGAGGATTTGAATGAAAATCCTTACCAAGCGAATAAGCAGGCGAAAGACTCTGCAGGAAATCTTGAGCAGCAGGGTAGAGCTTGATCTTCTAGTAGGGAATTGGTGAATTGGCGGTATTCAGGAAGTTTTTGCCAAAGGCAATGACGGAGGAAGTACGCAGGCCATAATGCGATTATTGCACAACTGAGCGCAGTCCAAAAGTATGGAAAGTGGGAAAGTAGGAGGCAAGAACTTGAGGGAGGCAGATGCAAGATGATTGCGGTACGGTGAAAGCATCTTTTGAATAGCTTTTAACTTGGGAAATAGTCGACAGTTGTATTATTTGATAATTTAGGGCTTGGGCTTATTGAGGATTCAAACGAGGATTTCTCATGAGTTTATCTCGGCTTGTGGTTTTGTATAGCGATTAGTTTGGGGTTCTATTTTATGGACAACAAATGGCGATTGGTTGAGTGAAAAATGTCAAAGAAAATAACTGTGGCTAATCTAGGCTGGTTTTTGGGTTAATTTTTATCTCAGCATGATTTTGATTCGAATAGTAGGCTGGATTCTGAAAGTAATGGATTTGATTTTATTGGCAGGAATCGGTAGTGCTGTGGCGGAGTGCTGGCGTGTGGTGAAGCTGTTTTTAATCGTTTGTTTCTGTGTTGACCACAGATTTTAAAATGGATCTTCCCAAAGTGCGTAAGATTCTGAAATCTTAGGTTATTTCAAGCCTTTGGCCTTCCTACGGTGATCGAAGCGATGTAGACCTTTATTTCGAGTGTAAAGAGCAAGGACAAGTGGAATGAGTTTCGTAGATGAAGATTAAAGAAAAAGCAAGCGAAGAATTGTAGCTTTTTTCCGTCAAACCTTCAATCCCTCGACATCACTAGAGTTGGGAATTGAAATTCTTTCATTTCAATTATGAAATCGATTTCATGAAATTTTTGAAGAAACAGAAAGATTTGGGAGAAAGTCTACCCAATTCTTACTTGTGAGATTATCGAAAAAATTACCTCAATCAATTCACTTCCATCCAGGATATTGTGATGTCAAAGCTGAATTATTCGCAGCAAGATTGACATTGGTTTGAGATTGGTAGCTATTAGGAGAATACGCCGCCCTTTTGGCCATCGTACATCCCAGCACAGAGATTTGCTGTTCTTTTTCGATTCGATAGGGTGACTTTTCAAAGGAAGCTCCGGATTTTTGATGGCTGGTGAGTTTACCAGTTGTGGCAGTCTTGCCTTGAAATTGGCTTTGCCGATTAGTTTGATAGTTGTATCAGATCGTACATCGGTAATTTGATGGAGTGAGTCACCTCCTTGCGAAGCATACGTCATTGATTGTTACTTCTTGTAAGTTGTCCAATCCAGTTTGGATAAAGTCCTTACGTTTTTGAAATCATTAAAGTTTTTTGATCCGGAACTTGGTCGATTACTGCTCACCTTCCAGCTAATGAGCTGTTGCCATGTTCAGATGAACCAAGTTTGGATCCTGAAAGAATATCGAAGCTTGTGTGGATCCATTCATGATTGGACTTTTTGCTCATTCCATCAGGTTGCCTTGGCTTGGGTCTTCTGGGGCAGCTTCAAAGTTGGAAACAAGAGAATAAGAAATACTAGAAGGCGAAATTTTTCGGTGTTAAAGCTGTAGGGACTTTACTAAAAAGCTTCTAACAAATATTCAATAACGTTCCAAGTAGCCGTACTGCACGAGACCTCTCTGGCTTTTGGCTTCATGACTACGATTCCGGCGGCCTCGAAGTGATCATGATTCTTCCGGCATTCTATTATAACCAAGTTTTTAGTTCGCGAATTCAGGAGGTCTGCCTTGTGGTGCATTACCAGATCATCTTGCGGGCATCGTCAAAAAGTGGATCGCGATCGAAGATCGATTTGACCACGCCGCTATTGCTTCTTCTCTTCAAACTCCAGGTAGCAGATAGGCGTCCGAATATCCCTTTTGCTCACCGATCCAATCACAATCGTTCTACTTCTGGTATCGAGGAATGCAACATGAATCCGGGGTTTCTCGGCCATGTGAAGTAACATGTCCCCATTCGATTCATTGATCCGCTACCACCGTGGCTAGGATAGTTTGAGAGTCGATTTTAGAAGTCACACGGAAGGAAGTCGGGCTGGAAATTGCTTTGATGATTACTGTGATCACATTTCACCGGATGGCCCGTGCGTTGCTACGACAAGTAATTCCTATCGCTTGACAACATGTGCAAGCGGGCAATGGAGTTCTATTTCTTTTCCGCTGTCATATCAAGTCAGCTTATTCGTAATAACCAAACGAATTTAAGAATGAAGTAATTGACCTTTCTTGGGTTCGTTTAGGGCGATTAAATTGCATGGTATTCCTTCAGGTTTTCTCGTGCAGCTTTCAGAGGAGTTGTAGCGGTTATCATCTCAATACAGAGCGAATCAGTTGTATTAAATACTTCTGAATCAGTGATATCGCCTCTTGCTGTGGCGGGTAGTTTTGCTAAAAAGTGTCGCTCTATTTTATAAATAAAAGTTAATTCGACTTCTTTGTATCGACTAAGACAAATTTCAGTGCGAAGGATGTGTTCTATAAATCAAGGAAGCCAAGATCACTTGTCAAGGCCGAATGATTCTTGGCCCGTAGTCAGCCATAGCAGTGAGGCATTTTGCGTCGCTACAAAATGGTCATTAGGAAAATGTTTTCCCCAATGCAATCGAGTTTTATCCGGACTTCATCGATGTCTTTCTGGCAAAGGACTGCCCGTAGCCGGACAAGCTCACGGTTTTTTTGGCACCCGATACCGATAGTTCTTTACCAGGAACGGTGCGATAATTCGATTCCCAAAGCTGCTAGGACTAGCGCGAATGTATCTTCGAGATTCTTTAATTTGTCGAGATTTTCACGCCAGGCTCCGCGACGATTAAGTAAGTTGTCCCGGGTCGGCAATGGTATCTCTTGATTCCCTGATCGATTTTGAAGATTCGTCCAGTGTCTCGACAATTTTATTCTCTCTTATCCTCAGTTCCTGTCGGGGACTTACTTTTAGAGACATCGTATTCATTCAGGAGGTCTAGCGTAGAGTTATCTGTATTTGTGGAGGTTCATAGGTGTTTCTCGATGATCATATGCATCTCGTTTTCGACTTCTTACGTCTGTGTGTTTCCCGGCTAGGCTTTGTCATGAGATTTTTATTCATGACACTGTGTATTCTTCTCGACTGGATCGGGATATTTAGTTTGAGGTACTTCAAATTCGGTGTTTTACTTTTTCAGGTGCAGTTTTGGCACTTTCTATGGATTTTTCTGCGCTTTTGATCTGTCCATTCACTTCCTATCATTTATCTGATTCACCATCTTCCTAATTGCTATTCATCATTCATCTGTCCAAGGAATGGATTTTAATTGCGCTTGACTGTCGGAATGGTCTCTTGAGTCTATTTCGTCACATTTTGTTACTAAACCTTCCAGTTTATCAATTCAAGTAGAGATCACAAGATTAATAGATCCCAAGTAGCATAAAAAGTCCCCAGACTGAGAAAATCAGCGATAGCTTTGCACTCATATCCGAATCCCCCTGAAAGGAGCTCCGAAATGGAATACCTTTCAAATCATATCACGCACAATATACCGGCTCCAGTAATCCAACAGAATTTGGGAAAGCATAAAGGCAAAGGTGGAATATCGCGTCAGGTACCAGTGAGATTTTGAGGTCAGCGAGAGCTAGAAAAATAGAGAAGGGGGGGAATAAACGCAGGAGCAATTGAACAACCAAACGCGATTAAATCGCCATTCGAAGCTTGAGCGCAAGGTAACCTAGCGCAGTTGGTTGTTTCTTTTGACCGTTATCCCGAATTGCTCTCCGGCTTATTCTTCACCAAACTTGATCAGTTCAGGGAGCCCATTGAGCAGGTAGCTGACAAAAGCAATAAATAAAAATATGGGATGTAGAATCAATAGGATGCGAGCGTCATGACTAAGTTATTGGCTCTTCGTCCTCCGATAGGAGAACCTGGCCCCTTAGGTTTTGGGTCCTGTTTTTGGAAGCTCTCTCCTTTTTTACGAAAGTATTTTGTCTTGGGTGAATTGGGTGGCGCACAATGTATCGGATGGCAAATCATTATTAAGTGAGGATTAATGGAAATAGGTGGACAATTTATCTGAAATTAGCCATAATCCTTTCTTATTTTTTGATCATCCAGTCCGCTCATGAAATTCATGCCGAGCACACTTGATCAAGCTGCTCCAAGTTCTAATTTCTCAATTGCATTCCGCAGGGAGTAAGAATTCGCGCCCTCCGTGATCGGAAGGACTTCCTTCGACTTTGGAATGATAGAGAATACTCAGTGCTTCTTTGTAAGAGACTTTCCGCTTCCTCTCACGCCTCGATGGCCTTCGAAATTATTTTTATCCGTACTGGACCTGATCGAGTCGATTGTTGGTATTGGTGGCCATTGCTCATCTTATATATTTGTCTCTTGGTGAATGATCTCTTCGATATTCATCTAAGTTGGATCCATCGTCGAAGTCAGGAGGTCTCTTAGAGATTGCTCTCCAGGTTTTGGTTTGAGATCATTTCGCGATATTTTACAGCTTGACAACATGCTTTTCAAGGTCTCTTTCCCTGTATAATCTCGAAGATTTCGGCAGTGTTTGTGAGCTTAATTAAATACGAAATAATCCACGTGGATTCTGTAAGCTCAAACAGAAAAGTATCATTCTACTGCATTTTTGTTGTGGCGCTTTATCTTTTGCCAATTTTCCCACCGTGAATGACATGATTTTGCGATTTTCATCGTCTCGAAAGTTCATCGCCTCATTATTGAAGCCTTTCGGTTTGATCAAGATTCATCCTGAGTGACGTGCGAAATGTGTCTACGGCTGTGGTTGCCTTCTTGAGGTTTTGGGTACGAGGTTCCAGAATCTCAATAAATCCACAACCCCAGCATCGCATTCTCATCGATTGAGTCTTCGGTCATTCCTTGTCAAAATCCAGAGCAAGTCCACCGGGTTTTTGAACTTTATCGAAAACCATCCGCTCTAACTTGTTGGATCGTCAGCTTATGAACGATTTTAATTGACTTGTACAGGGAGTTAAACCAAACTTGTCGTCAATGTGAATGATGTGATCTTCTGGGTTCGTGAGAAAAGAGCTGGGTTGAGAATGGATTTGTTAACAGGACTTTTTGGGTTTGGTCTGCTCCAAGGTATTATTCAGGATTGAAAATGGGGTTTTTTGACTGGAATATTTGATTTTTGAGAATGACGGCACTACTATTGCCAATGTATTGCTAAGTGGGAGAAAGATGCCTGCCCTCGAGGCGGGCATCGGATATGAAGGTGATACTTAAAATAGATTACGCATATCCTCGAATTAAAGCCCAATCAAGCCTGCCTACTTACTTCTTTCATTTCCCATATATCGCACTACAACAGAAGTTAGCGCTGAACACCAAGTTAAAGCCATATTCTTCGACGGTAGAATCCGGGTATGTGCGATTGGAGTTAAGTCAACGGATCTCCTCCTTTTATTATACCGCAGCATTACTAAGATGCGGGCTTTTTCCTCGGAAGAGCTGGGAAAATCCTGTGACCGTATTTGGTCATTTAGCGATCTACATTCCCAGCTTCTTGCAAGCTGCTGTGATCGAAGGAGCATATTGTGGTGAAGGGCAGGAGGTTAACGTGAAGGATAAGCTGTTGTTTTCACATCTGCGTAGCACCTCGCTTTTTAGCGTATTGGACAGCTCATTTCTACAATTCGTTGTGGATAATTGCTGCTGTGCTACGTCGACCATGTTCGCTCTAGTACCGATCAATCGTCATTTTTTCAGAAAACATATTGAACGTAATTTGCTCCTGATGATAGCCCTGTGTACGACTCTGGGGTTTTGGGTGTGCATATTACGTTTTCTGGAAAGTACCCGGTTTGAAGCCCCACCGTTTGCGGAATGCGAGTGACAATCCGCGATCGACTCTGGACAGGGGGAGCTCCATGAGCTTGAAGGGCGAGGGGGGGGGGGGGGGGCGGGCTTACATTGACTTTTGATAATCCAAGTTATCTACGCAGCATAAAAGGGCCGGACCGGTTACCTATTTTCCCCTTCCACTATGCGCCAAAATATGCAGCTCCCAAATGCATCGACATCTTTATGATCCCTCTTTGCCATGAGCTCTGCCGCGCATCGTTCCATCTAAATCCTTCTCCGGCAGGTTGGAAATTAATTTAACAGAGGCTTGAGTGATCTTTCAATTCCCGCTAGATTCGCAGCACTCAATTTTTTTTTTTTTTTTTCCCAAGGGGGGGGGGGGAAAATTTGGCTACAGGGAGTATGACCGCACAAGCATGCATTACCCCTTTTCCTGTCCGTTATAAGTTGCGTTATATTTAGGATTTGAGGGGTAAATCATTTCGTTTCGGTAATTTGGTAAAGCATCCTATCCGCTCGAAGACCTCCATAAGGGCCTGGTGTTCCGCTTTTATACGCCAATACACTGTGTGGTACCTCTTCGGTAACTTCATCCAAGCGTCGGCAGGTGTTCGCAATGTTTCTTGGGCGGTTCGAAACTCTTTGATTTTCCTATCAGGGTATTGAGAAAGTCCTTAGCATCGTTACTTTTATTCCACGTTATCAGCAGAGTTGATCAATTTTTGGAGGTGTGAAGGCATGGAACTGGCCAAAGGCGGTGAGCGAAGGAGAGGAATGGGAGAGTACTTTTTCAAAATGTTGGTTTTTGTGTTTGGGTTATTCGATTAGGATTCTGTGTAAATGACTTTTGTAAAAAGTTAGATTGGAATTTCCAAGATTAGAAAAGTCTCCTTTTTTAAATCGGTTTATTTTCAGTGAGTTTCGTAGCATCAATTTTTTTAAAGCAAAAAAAGGCCAGAATCTCCAGATCAGGGCAATTTTTATTTTTTGTAGCCATTCGTCCATGATAAACTCATATCTTAATCCCAATCTCCATAGCTTACCTCACTCTTCCCATGAAGTTGCCACTAACAAGTAGCTCATCACACGCATTCCATAGACAATCACCTTCTCAATGTAGTAGAGTGTGTGAGAATGGTGTTGGTAGGATCGCCGCCTTTCTTTCATTCCGGCCAGGAAATAAACATCCTGCTTTCATTTGGAAGACGAGAGTCTCTGCTCGGTTATTGGGCGGGTTACGATGACATTCCCTCGCCCGAGATGCCAAATAGTTGGGGCCATCTTGGCGTCAGGGGGATATGTTTATGTGGGGGGATATATTTTTTTTGATTCCACATCGCGAGTAAGCTCGGCTGGCTGTCTCAGCAATATTCACTGCCACTTCTCGATCCGCTTAGTGTCCAGGTCTTGCTGCTCGGTTCAAAAGTTTCGAATTGTCCGTCATTTCCGACTTTTTTCAGCAATAAATATTATTGACGAATTCCACCATTGATAGACCGAGGTACCGTCTTGCAGGGTTTTGATCATAGGTATTATTGACATTCTAGAGAATGTTTGTGAAGCCTTTCACCCGATCTGTGAAGAGTCACGATTGAGATCTACTCCAGACCAGGGCGTGATTTGCGCATGTGGATTTGATTTCCTGTCAAGGTGATTTCCAATGTATCGATGAGTGCCATGCTTTGGACCAGAGTCGTAGTCCGATTGTTTACCCATTCATTGAGAACCGAGCAGACGTCTGGTTGTAACCCAAAGATTGCGGTCCACATCTGTTCACTCTCCGTTTTTGACCTTCCGCTGTGCACCGAAGCATGTCACTCTAAAGCTTCCTCCGCAGGTTAGGGAATGAATTTCACATTCTTGAGCTGATCTTTCATGTCAGCTTGAAGACCTCGCACGTCCCATTCAAAATAGCGTCACGTGTGCGTATCATGACCACGGCGTGCATGACGGTGTTTTCGTTGTTCATTATAAGTTGCGGTAGTCACAGAGATTATAGAATAGCGTTAAATCCACTCTTCAGTCACTGGAAGAGCGTCCATGTGTTTGCTCTTAGTGGCGCCAGTGGACCAGGCATATTTCCTCCTCTGTACTATCCTGACTACACAGTCCAAGTACGCCTTCGGTCAACTGCTGCATACCTAACGGGGAGGGATCGGCGGTTTTTTTTCTGGCTTGGTTCTTGGTTCTGCTTCCGAGCTCGCGACGGGTTTTTGTGAATAATCACGTCGCCATTCGATCACTTGATTCGATGGCAGAGAAGCTGCTTGTCTATTCTGCCGGTCTCAAGGTACGGATGCAGAATATGCGTCGGAGTTGAAGGTTATTAGGGGATCGTATAATCTTTCTTCCTGGGTTGTGTTATTTGTCTCAATCCAAATTTAGAAAAATGTTTCATCCAACTATTTTTAGGGATTGTTCAAAAATTAATTTGAGAGGAGCACTCATTTTTTTTTCGCGCTAAAACCTTTTTCTAAACAAAACACTATAAACGTTAAGTTTTAGAAGCTCGACCAACACAAAAATCGCAGTGGTCACAGGAAGTCAGTAAGCCATCGGATTGAATTAGTCAACTGTTTATCTGGAAAGGGAAAGGCATAGTAGCAGGCTGGTGGGCGAGTAACGGTGCCTCCTGTGACTCTTTGCAAACAATGACACTTTCACTTTTTAGACCTGTGATGTGGCCAAGAACGAATCAGGTGAGAGAAATGACTTTCAGAAACCATTAAGATTGGACAGATTTAGGATTCTGGTGATAATGCTGGATTTGGGAGTGGCTGGAGCCACAGAAAACCTTCTTACCGAGATTGGAAAGCCATGTTTGCACCATGGTTGCACGGTTTTCTCATCCATCCAAGCGTTTGATCAGGGGAAATGAAGGCGGCCGCGGACGAAGGGGGCATTCTTGATTGTGCTCCATAGCAGGGACTTATGCGGGTCTATCAGCTTTGCTGGGATATGTTAGGATCAGATGCCAGTGCGTGGGAGTTTCACTTGCCTTATATATGGTGCACAGATTGCAGTAGTTCTGGAGTCTTCAGTCTTCGACCATTTATCAGGTTACCTGCATTAGTACCATTTCTTCTGTAGATTCCTGGAAATCAGATTGATGGCAAAAATGAAATATGGATTCGGACCAGATTAGGATGTACCTGACGCATGCTTTCGACGGCGTGGAATTATCCCATTACTTTGTGGAGACTGTAGATGCTAGAACCGCTCAGACCAAAGGCGAGAAGTAGACTCTTCGTGATTGTGTTTACCGCGAAGGACGCCATGGTTTTCGCTAAGGGACACCAAGACCATAATTATTGGTTTTTAAAAGGTTCAAGTCTTAGACTTGGCCATTTTTTACCAGATTTTTTGGAGGAACTTTGCCTTTGCACCTCAGTTGTGAAGCACTAGTTAGCAACGTGTCTTTAATTTTGAAAGTTTTGACCCTAAGTTTTTAATTTAATATAGGAACCTTCTTTGGGGCAGAGCGTTTTTAATTTTTTTGAATCAGTTTATGTGTGTTTATTTTGTGATTTCATTCTAGTATTATCTTTCGGGGCGAAAGTATTTCTCTCAGTCCCATGGGATCAAAAAAAGTCATATATCCTTCTTATTGTCAATTGCTTGTCAGCCGGGCGGTCATTGAATAACACTGCCCCCCCCAGTTTGCTGTTGGGCTAAATATTAAGCTCAGTTTAGAAAGAATCAGCACGGAAATCGTGCTTCCAGGTACCTTCCAGATTTTTTTTTGTTCTTTGAACGATGATAATAGGAAAAATCGAGTCTATTTCATTCAAATTGGCAGAACCCAAACCGTTACAGTTTCATTTTTACTTCCAGGCTCGACTTGTCATCTATTGCGTCAAAAGATGAAACTTGGTTTGCGAATTTTCGAAAAAGAATTAAA
>Ga0163217_1047278_pt1 | contig 13516 bp, 19 predicted proteins | sample SynspAceP_FD_185933 | JGI IMG/M metagenome (GOLD analysis project Ga0163217, IMG submission 185933) | Saline lake microbial communities from Ace Lake in Antarctica - Synechococcus sp. Ace-P (PacBio error correction) | ecosystem: Environmental > Aquatic > Non-marine Saline and Alkaline > Saline ... | reverse complement strand
AAATTACCCCGATTTGAATTGAGCGGCAGATATTTCCGAGCAAAAACAAGCGGATTTATTCCCGTTTCCTCCCGAAAACATGCTCTGACCCTATATGTTTTGTTCGCCTGTCGATTGAAACCATCGTGTTTTTATGGTCACTTATGCGGTACAAAAGAAGGGCCAACCGTCATTTTAACGCACGCACGCCACAATAACAATGCGGTTAGTCCTGTAATAAACGATTTTTCATAGCTAATTCTATATGCCCATTCAAATATCAGACCAATGATAGCGCGGATTGGCGAAATATCATAAGCTGCGCGCCGCCAGTCAGGAGAACATCCGACTGGGTTGCGCAGTACATTGGCACGGTTTATGCGTGCTATATACCCTTCCGAAAAGGTGCATTTGACCTTCGCCGCCATTCAGCAGGAGCCTCCTGCCCTATGAAAGCCACTACAGTCCCTCGGCCGCTTTGGCTCCTTTTGCGCTAATCTCTGCGCTTTCGTCCTATTGTGCGTTCGCGGCGGCTTTCGGCGGCTGCTGGTTCATTATGGTGGGATGACTAAATCCCTACCGGGGTGGGCATGATTCTTGGGCCATCCTCATGGCGATGGGGAATGTTACCGAATCTGATCCAAAACCAAACATTCGATCCTGCGCAAAAACTATCCTGTTCTGGGTCACTCAGCCGGTTCTTCCTTTGAAGGCGATCCGTCCCGGAAATTTCAGCACGTACCTGATTGAATCCGATCAGACGAAGAACCTTCAGCCGCGATGACCGGTCGTTGGTCTTACCAACGCGGCCAAGGGCGTTGAAGACGCGACGACCGTTCGGGACGCGGATGCGGGTCTATTAGATGCCGGATATTCATGGGTCACCCACTCGGTGCAGCCTGTGCATATCACCGATACGGATCTTTCCGCGTGACCATCGGCAACAAGGACTGCAAGGAAACCCTACGATGCGTCGATCTATAACATCTCGGCCATGGCTTTGGGTCACTGTCGGCCAATGCGATCCAGTGCGCTGAACAAAGGGGCCAAAGATTGGGCCAGTTCGCCCATGACACTGGCGAAGGCGGGATTCAGCCGGTCACCGCGAGGGGCGGCGGCCGATCTTGATCTATGAAAATCGGGGTCGGGCTATTTTTGGGTGCCGACAGAGATGGTCACGTTTGACCCCTTATAAGTTTTCCAAAGAACAGGCCGCCAGCGACCAGATCAAAGATGATCGAGCTCAAGCTTAGCCAAGGGGCCAAACCGGGCCACGGGGGGATGCTGCCCGCTTCAAAAGATTTTCAGCGCCGAGATCGCCGGCAGCCGGGGGATTCCCATGGGGCACGACTGCCATTCTCGCCCGCAGCCCAACTTCTGCCGCTTTCACCTCGCCCGTGCAGATGATGGAGTTTTCTAGGCAAGCTGCGCGACTGTCAGGGGCGGCAAACCCGTCTCGGGTTCAAAGCTGTTGCATCGGACACCAGCGCGAATCATGTGTATGGTCAAGCGATGCTGGGGACCGGATTCGTGGCCGACTTTATCGTCGTGATGGGACCGAAGGCGGCACCGGCGCCGCCCCGTTGGAGTTTGCCAAACCACGTCGGCATGCCGGATGGTCGAGGGGCTGACCTTTGTGCACAATACTTTGCGCGTCGTATCCGCGAATCAGGGGAAACTGGGGGCAGGGGCAAAAGTTGTGTCGGCCTTTGATATTTCGCGCGCGGCCTGGGCGCGATTTGGATGCAATTCGGCCGTGGGTTCATGTTTGCGGTGGGTTGCATTCAGGCGCTAGGCGTTCCACACCAATCAGTTCCCCGTTGGGGCTGCGGACCAGATTTCCCCACCGCAACGCGCCGCTGGATGTGACGACAAAGCCAGCGTGCGCGCGGTTTCCCCGCATCGTAGTGCCTTGGCGAGATGGCCGGTGCCGCGCTGGAAAGCCCAGCAATTTCCTGCCCCGCCATATGATGAATGCGCAAACATAACAGCATGGCAGGGATCAGGTTCTAGTGGCTACCTGCCCGAAGGCTATGGCATTGGGACGATCAATCACCGATGTATAACGGAAAAACAAAACCGTTTGGGCACGGGCCACAGGCGGACACTTTGTTGCCCTTCGACTAATGACAGCCAAGTCAGAAACACAAAAAAGGCGCGCAGGTAGCCCGGGCGCGCCTTTCATTAAATCGGGACAGTTTACTTTGCGTCTTCGGCAAACCGCAGCAACGACGGAGGCTTTCGAAAAATCTCGAAGCCCCTCTCCGATGAAAATCGCATCGGACGCGGGTCAGCGGCACCATAACACGCACGGCGTTGCCCTGCATTGCCACAGCTTAGCAGGCAACAGGGCCCCCGCTTGAGCGCTTGCGCAATGACACTTTTTGGTAAAGTCGCCATCGGGTGTTGCGGTGTCCAAAGTCGGTCACAATCGAACTGCAACCATCGCACCCAAACCCACGGATATCCACATGCGGAACGGCGCGGAGCGTGCACCGAGTCGCAAAGCGCGGCCTTGAGGTGTTCGCCCATGATCCAAGGAACGCTGCAACAGGCCCTCTTCCCGATCGCCTCAATCGCGGCAGCGCTTGCGGCACAGGGCGACGGATTGCCGCCATAGTTTTGCCCCCCAGACCGCCAGGGGATCAATCGCGTCCATAACATTCGGGCGCGGCCAATAAACACCGGCCAAAGGATAACCGCCCGCCATGGATTTTCGCGACGGTGATCAGGTTTCAGGCTCTACGCCGGTAGTGTTCAATTTCAGCGAAACCATTTGCCAAGTCTCCGACCAAAGCCTGCCTGAACCTCGTCTGCAATTTCAGCATTAATGCCGTGCTGGTCCACAGAATCCGCGGAGCTGGCGCATTCATTGTCCGAAAGGCACTGGGGTATAGCCACCCTCGCCCAAAACGGGTCGATGATTGATGCGCGGCCACACGTTCGGGCTGCGCATCGTCAGGAACAGGTTTTCAGACGGTGATCGCCGTCCTCAACGTGATCCGTCACGGGCTGATGGAAGGACGCGCGCGGAGATATCCGACGGAAGGGTGCCACATCTTTTTTGTAGGGGGAAATTTTACCGTCATCCCCAGCGTCACAGCGTGCGCCCGTTGATAGCCGCCCGGTTAAAGCGATCACCACCGGGGCGGCCTGTTCGCGGCCGCGCGCCGATCTTAACGGCGTTTTCCCCGCTCGGCACCGGTTGTGACCAAGCAAGGGTTTCTTGGGGTTTCCCAGGGGCCAGCGCGTCAGCTTTGTCCGCAGATCGATCATAGGGGCCCATAAGGCACGACCTGAAAGCTGGTGTGCGTGTACTGGTCTCTTGCGCCTTTGCCGCGGCGATCACCTTGGGTGACGGTGGCGGTGTTCAGCACACCAATGCCGCCGACGAAATCGATATAGCGGTTGCCCTCTACGTCCCAGAAGCTCTGCGTTCTCGGCGTATTTCGATAGATCGCTTGCGGCAGACGCGACACCACGTGGGACGGCAAGTCACGGCGTGCAACCAGCTGTGCTGGTTTCGACCAGTATACATTTGCATTCCAAAGCATGTCGGACGACCGCTGCTTTTTTGCCGGTTTCTTTTTGCAAAAAGCCGCATTGCGCGGCTGTTTTTGACAGTGCTAGGCATATACAAATCCTCTTGTTGAAACGCGACCTGCGTTTAAAATCCTATTATTGCGTTTAATTTAATTGTCAATATAGATCTACCTGTAGCGAAATTGACTTAAGTTTCTGCGCCAAAAATTAGCCTGTGATCGCCAACCATGATACGGGTTATGCAGCAGATAGAATAATCGGGGGACCGGACGTGATATAGGTCAAAAGACTAAGAATCGATAAGAGAAGACGGCGGCCTGTCTCAGCGCGAACTGGCGACCAAGGCGGGGCTGACCAACGGCACCCATCTCCCTTCATTGAAAAGAACAAAGACAAGCCCTTCCGGTGCGCTTTGAAAAGCTTGCTGGAGCGATCCCGATCAGCATGGCGGAATTCTTTTCGGGGACTTTGAAGACACCCAGGGACCCCCAAGTGGGTCTACCGCGAGAACGAATTTTACAAAGTGCCCGACCAGCGACGGTCAGGTTTCGCTTCGGCAGGTTGGAAACGGCCGAACAGCATTTCGTTACAGGTGTGCACGAAACCTACCCCCCCGCGCGCAGATACGGGGCCCGAACTTTTGGTGCCACGAAGGCGAAAGAAGCTGGCATGTTTGTCATATCGGCGGGAGATTTCGAGGTCACGGGTAGATGTGCTGTGCTGTTCTGAGGCCCTGGCGATGGCTACCTGTTTGACAGCCGCTGCCGCACCGTTTTCAGAAAATCGGCGACGTGCAATCGCATCGTCGAAGTGCATGTACGCCGCCGAGTTTTTTGAATTCGTTATTTGTGGAAGTGCGGATGACCCGCACTGAACCGTTGATTATCGTCGTCGTCGCCCGGGATAGGGGCGATGCAAAACGATCTTTGGCGCTTTTTCTCTCGCTTTGCCGCCGCTTGCCGTGGTCAGCGAAAACGATAGCGATTTGCGGCCAAAGCGAGGAATCAAAAATTGATGCGAATAACAAAGTCTGTCGTCATTATGCCTCCTGTACGCTTGTGTTTATGGCTCCTTTTCAGGAGGAGTAAAAACAGTCGGGCGGCCCCAAGGTTTCCAGCCTTTGGAACCCCCTTAAATGTGCACGCAGAGCATGGGCTATTAATCTGCGCGACAAGAATGTTCGCCTGACATTAGACCTAGAGAGCTGCAACCGACGCGATATGCGGTAAAAATGCCCCTGAATCCGGAAGTTGCGTCAAGAGAGCACCTGATAGCTGACCGCGCACCAGAGTACATCCGCGACATAGAAAAAAAATCAGATTATTTTCGGTTTACGCGACGGCACCTTAGTAGTCGAAACTTCTTGTCGCTGCAGGGGACGTGGAATTCTACCGAAGAAACATAGAGGGGCGTCGTCCTCTGTAATCTCTACCTGCCGTCCAACTGCCGCGGGAAACGCCGTTTATCAAACGAGAACCGAAGCCCTGTGCGGCTTCGACTTCGCCCTTGCCGAGGTGTTCTTGACAACAGCAGCGCCATTTCCGGTTGGGTGTGGGACAGGCTCCACTTCAATCTGCCCCGAAGCCGTTTCGCGTCGGCAGCGACGTATTTCAGCGCGTTTTTGGTATCGCCTCTGACACCAGCAACGTCAAAGGGGCTGCGTCATCAGCGTCTCCAATTGCACGGGTTCCGTAGTTCTGTATCACTTTCGACGGCGGAGGCCCGAAGGCAAACCCAAACGCAAGCAGTGGTTCGACGTCTCATGCAAACAGTTGCGCCCCCGTCGGACGCGGGGACAGGTTATCGTTTTGATAACAGGCTTTTGTGCACCCGGTTCGTCGCGAGGGCTAGGATCCGGTCTTGAAGGCGCTGCAACACGCGCTTTTGAATTCGGGCGTGGCAGCCTGACGGATCTGCGTGTTCATGATCGGACGAGATCAGCTGAAGATTGTTCTTAACCCGGTGGTGGACTTCTTTCAGCAAGAATATCTTTTGTCGCAAAGTTGTCTTCGAAGCGCGGCCTCATCCCGTAAAATAAGATTCCGCCATGCCTACGAAAAGCATTTTCCATATCACGATTTCGGTTGAACGACACCGCCGAGCGTCGTCCGCGGGCAGAGTTCGGTTCAGCCGAAATGGTGCATTTGTCGGCAGTTTGCGAATATGTTTGATTGCCAGGGCGGTTCAGCGCCCAAAAACGCGACGATAAGGGGCTGGCCAGCCCACATCGCGATCGGAAGCACAAAAGCTTAAACGGGTCATTGCGCCAGCTTTCAGCATGGGGAATTCTTGGCCAAACGCTCATGCATAACCGACACAGACACGATCGCAGCAACCGCGTATACGCGCTCCTCACCACTTGGTTAGGTCTCGTGGAAGACGCGGCCAGGACTTGCCCGACAATACCATTTCAACGCGGCAAAATGACGGGCAATTCTTTTTTTGCTGTGGTGGCCAGCTCGCCTTTGCGTCAGAATACGCCTGCGCATTGAAAGTTCAGACATGGCGATCGGGGCGCCGATTGCTCGGTTACGGGGAGCCTCATCGAAATTTTTAAGCGAAACGGACAGGTTGATGAATCCATTACTCAATCATCACTTCACGGATTTGGAGGATCAATCACCGGCTCGGAGCTTTGCGCCGGAATTGGGCAGTAAAAACATTCGCCTCCGGTTTTGGAATGGGTCATCTTTGTGAAAGACTTCCCGCGTCCGACACATTGCCGAGACCCCGTTGAAAAACGCACCATGCTCCCGTCGGGCGTTAATTAAGCTCACGACGGTATAAGCTTCGGATAGTTCTTGGTATTCGCGCAGAAAGGCACTGCACGGGACACGTTCGTCGGATTTTATCAAGATTGACCACGGACGCCAAACGGCGGCCGCCCCAAAAGGCCTCTCTGATCGTGCCATTTTCCAAACGTTCTGAGGCCTGCTCTGTTATCGCACAAGGAAAGCCTCTGCGTTTCAAGGCTTTGATCGGATATCTCGCGGGTTTGTACGACAGCAATCAGACAATTGGCAACAGGCGAGCGGATAGGAAAGCAGGACGCGAACGCGAGGCCACCCGAAAAAAATAAATATTCGTTGATAGGAAACCCGACGTCATCGTTTCAGAAGGAAGAAAAACTTTGCGCATGCAGAAATTACAGACATTGTCGATTCATCCGTTCATTTCGAGGGCTCTCGTCGTTTCACGCAACCCCATTCGAACTCTTGCAAGGCGCGCGACGCGCACGGGTTGGTTCGCTTTTGATTGTTACCTTACTGCCACACGCCAACACATATCTGCCCTTCCTGTAAGAGAAGCCGGAACACCAACAAGCACAGAGCTTTCGCGCTTGTTTGTCTTTCAACAGACCAAGGCCTTGCGGAAGTCGGTCATCTTGCATATGCCCGTCGTGGGCCGGCTTTTCGCTAGCTTGCGGCTGAACACCACCATCACATCCGCGACTTCACGGTTGGCTTTTCCGACGCGACGTATAATAAGGTGTTTCCGCAAAAATACGTGAAGAGCACGCACGCATATTCGTGCCGACTTTCAAACTTCTCGATATTCGTCAGGCTTTTGACAAAGTGCGCTGGCGAACCATGTCATCGGCGATCGCACCGTTGGCGTGTCAGGCTAATGGCAAAGGCGCGCAGGCTGGCAATGCTCTACCAGTTGATCGCGCGGAGTCAGCGCGCTCAGCCTTTTTACAACTGTTTTATCCTGCTCTTTCACTGATTAAGGCAGGTTCTTGAATTTATTTCTTGGAACACCTCTTCCCATCGTTTCACTCGTAAACGCGGCGAAAGATTTTCATCGATTAAAGCGCTCACGCTCGTCGTTTTGGCCTGATTGCTTCAACAAGTTTCCTTGCGTTCTCTAAATAACGTTATATATATACATATGGACATGGAAACCAACTTAACGTTAGGGGGTTTGGTTCCAGAAATATTTTAAAGGCGACAATTAAATGACGGATGTCACCGAAACACCAGTGTCAGCCGATGCGTTGGGTGAATGCCTTTCCCTTACCTGGCGTCGCTACGCGCGCGCTCTTACCGGTAGCCAAAAACAGCGCGATGCTTTTGCAGCCGCGTCGCTCCGAAGCGATCTTGGACGGATCGTTTCGGTTCTGGAATGGTGTCGATACGCGTACGGGTGTTTTTCGGGTGTTGTACGCGCATTTGGCCTAGTTTGCCGGTGACCTGTTGAAGAAGGCGAAAGCGGTCTGCGGGCCCAAAGCGCAAAAACACCTCGGCTAAGCTGACCCAACACAGCCGCGAAAAAGCGTTGTGCTTCACACGATGGAAGGGTTTTCGTTTTCCAAAAGGTTGGGTCAAATCATCGGCGTTTGAAGAGACCCGAAGCAGCCAGCTGGTGCAGATGCGCGTCGCGAGATGCGATAGTGTGAACCCGGTTCGTTCATGATTATCGAAGACGAGGCATTTATCGCGATGGATATTCGAAGTCTATCGTTGCCGAGATGGGTTCCGCGTCGACTGGTGTTGCACGCACCGCGAAGAGGGCCGTGAAGCTGGGGCAAAGCCGACGTGCCGGACCTGATCCTCGCCGACATCAATTGGCCGAACCAACTTCCTCCGTATCGATTGCAAGTTAAACGACTTGCTGCGCGGACCTGGGCAAACCTCCGGTTATCTTCATTCACAGGCCCTGCCCGAACGCCTGCTGGACCGGCGACAAGCCTTGAGGGCCCGCTTGCTTGATCTCGAAACCATTATTACTGTGGATCAGGTTGTTTCTTGCTGTTTCGCAGCGATTTCTTCTCTTTCGACAGGACGCTGAATAGCTAAGCCGCGCGTTACATGTACAAAAGGCCACGGGTTCCACGTGGCCTTTTTTTTTATCCGCGATGTGCCACGTGAAACACATTTGCGTCGGAACTTATACCACAGGACGCGTTTGTTGGTGAACACATTGAATTATTGGAGAATCACATGGCGCAAGGACGCTAAACCAACACAAAAGCTCTGTCTGTCGATGACATTTCAATCCAGGCTGAGCGTTCTTGAAAGACGGACATTTGGCGCTCTGACAAGCACGATGGCAGATCTAACCAAGCCCAAAAAGCGCCGAGGCCGCCTCAAACGGCAATCCACCGCTCAGGATAATAGGCAAAAACTCCGGTCGCGATTTAAGGCATAGAGGCCCAAAAAACCGCCGAAGACTTCGTACGCACTCAACCCACTGCCCCCTGGCATCGCTGCTGGTGTCGGTCCATCGCGGTCTGTTCGCGAACGTTCGCTTGATGTTCGAATAGTTGTGGACAGATTAGGTTGCCCTCAAGGCTGACCCGAACTGCGCCAAACGCAGCGATTGTTTTCGGCGCCAATGCTCGCCTTGTATTGTAGGTGGGGCGATTTCTGCAGTTGCCTTTTGGTGTTTCTGTGACGTTCACAATCGGCTTTGGTGGCGTAAAGTGCCTGATTTTGGGTAGCTTGTCTTTGGCTTCGGCTTTGTCCTGATGCCGCCCTGTCGATCGTGCCCGCGCAATTCGCTTCAAAAACGCGGAAGCGGCCTTCGTGCAAACAAGCATGCAACAGGCCAAGTACTGGCGCGGGTGGCGGAATTCTGCGATCATTATGGCTTTCGTCAAACGGACTAAACGCAGGGAAGCAAGCGCGTCACTTGGACGCCTTGCATCATGGTTTCATTGTGAAAGGCCGGTCGACGGACAGAAAAAGACATACTGCTCGGGGAGAGCGAGACCTTGCCGTATAAACATAGCAAACGTTGGATTTGGGCAGATCGTAGGCAAAAAATTCTGCCAAATTCGTTTTCTTCGTGCCAGATATAAGCGGCGACCGCTTGGGCAGAACAGCTATGCAGTCCGTGTACCAAAATTGCCGTCAGGCTCGTCGGACACAAAAACAGAGCAGTGCAGCCGCATGCGCTGTCAGGAATATCGACCACATATCCGCCCGAACAATCGGGTCTTTATCAAAGACGAAAAAGGGAAATCACAAATACGCGCCTTTCTGTTGACGCAAGTGTTGTAGCAGTTTTGTCTCGCAGTCGCGTAAAACTATGACATACGAGTTAGAGATTTTTTAATGGGTATCGATTGCGGTAGTTGTCCGCTTCACAAAAAAAGACGCCTTTGTCACGATGACACGGGAAGAGCTCGAATTCATTGAAGAAATTCAAGGTTGCGAGCTATCGTCGTCCGGGGCACCACAATCCTGAGCAAGGATTCAAACTCCCCCAAACTCATTAACCGTGCTTTCGGCATGGGGATTCGCCATAGGCGCTGGACAATGGAGAAACCGGACAAGTCTCAATTCGTTTTCCGGGTGATTTCCTTGGGCTAACAGGCCGGTATGCTGGGCGAAATGGGGCATAGCATTTGATGCGCGCACCCCATATGCGTTATGTGTGTGTTTCAATCGATCGACTTCTGGACTTTTTCCCGCAGTAACCCCAATCGCGCCTTCGGAACATCACGTGGCTCGCTGCAATCGAGGAACATTTCCTCGGCCGAGGACGTGGCCACTGTCGGTCAACGGCACCGCCTTGCAGGCCGTGTCATGGGCGATGCCTTCAAGTTCTTTAACGCGGTATAGGACTGGGTATTGGTCACCAACAATACGATGCCCCTTCCTTTACACAAGCGCGATGCTGAGCGGATGCTTTGGGCCTGTCGCTGGGTCCACACCAATAAAAACCCTTGCAAGCTGCGTGATCAGCAAGCTTGCGTCGTTGGTCCGATCAGGTTGTTGCAGGTTAACGATCTGGACAGGCTTCGCAGAGGTGGCGAAGCGGAAGAAGCAAACCGGACCAAACGGTCCGTTGATGAGCAGTTAATTCCCTGAAAAACCGACCAGATTATCCCGACAACATACGCGCCCCGGTTTCCCCCGCGGCGATCAGCCCGGATGGTGCTGCAGGGGACGTGTGCGCAGTTCGACCCTGTGCGTTGCCACGAGGCCCCCAGATCAACACCAGAAAACTTGCTGATCCACAGCCAGACCAGCATGGCGATGACAAGCCCCGATGGACCCATTAGACCTGATTATAATGTCCCGAAAGTTCGCCACGGAAATAGCTGAATGCGATCGAACCGGACGGCCATGAAAAATTTACGCAAAAGACAGCACCCCATGTTAAGCCAGCCGATCCGCGCGGCGCACGGTTCGTTCCAAAATCGATTAGAGCACGCCCACACCGGCAACAAACTAGGGATTGCGATGCTTCCATCGGATGACCTCTGCCACGCGAAATAAACCGAACACGCCCATCGGAGAACGACGAGGGACGATCGGCGCAATCACCAACCGTCACAATCGCAGAATCCAATCCCGACCAGCACCCCCAAGGTAGCAGTCAGCGTAGCGCGCCGGAAAATAACTGCCGTGCGGCGTTTCCTGTTTCCGCTTCACTATACACGCTGTTCAAAACGATCATCATCGCGCCAAACGGCCCTGCTCGCGACCGGACCACATCGCCACCAGAAACAGAGACAGCACGCCGGCCGCCGAGCTTGCCAGTTGCTAGGTTCGTCACCAAAAGAAACGACTGATCGTTCAAAATATCATAGACAGTCATTCGGCAAGAAGACACGCATGTCCTCTAGCTGGGCAATTACAACGACCGGGTCCGAAATCAGGCTGAGGATCTGTGACCAACGCGCGCAATTCGCCCGGAAACAAGCGACAGCATCGCATAAAACGCCACCCCCGCAGCGATCAGCGATTACTTTTTATCGGCGATATCAAAACGCGCTGCTTTCACGCGTCCCAGTACAGCTTGAAGATGCCACTGATTTTTCTGCCAAAGCCCTGATCCGTTTGTCTCCTGCAGCGCTACAGCTACCGCAATCAATTATTCGCCCTACTTGTTTTCTTCTAACCTCATCGCGCACTTGGGACCCACAAGCGACGAGCGTAAAAGATGATCGTTCCTCCGACATGTTGCCGCATAGCACCGTAGGAAAAACTCGAACAACCGCTGCAACACCGCCAAGCTGACCGTCCAGGATCATCACCGCCATTGCTCAACCGACCCCGCAACAATATTGCGCCAAAAGGTCCCCTGCTGCCGATGAGCCAAGTGAATACCAAGGATTTCAGGAAAAAAAGACGTCTCATCCGCGTGCGGCATTCATTCCAAACGATTCGAGCCGCCACAATCACCCCCGCGTATAGCCCGCCAGAACCCCTGGATAGCGCCCCCATGCTGGTTTGCGTGATGCGAACGGCAAGTATGACGGACAGCACATCGGGCGAGATGGCCGGCGTCCCATCAGAAACAGCATCCGCGGCGGCAAAATGCGCCCACCACATTCGCCGTCAGTACGACCCCCCAGACGAACATGCACTCAGCGAATGCCAAGTCTGGCCGCATGATGGCAAACGTGGTAATGGTGTTCAGTAAACAACTGCATCCGCCCAGATCACGGCCAGAAATCCCAAGCGAACTAGCCCAGATTTTTCGGATCAGAAACGGTGCGGCGTGTCGGGCAGATAGGTGCGAAAAAACACCGCCTCGCCCAAAACCGACAGGCTGATCATGATACCAGCGGCGATCCCCGACGCAGTCAGAAAGACGCTGCTGCGCGCCAGCTCTCCTGCGCCCTCGCGGCGGATAACTTCGTAATTCAGCTTGGGGACAGGGCGTCGCTTCGCTCACAGATTTCTCTTCGGCCTGCCGCCATCTTGCGATTTCTTTGCGCGAAAACCCTGCGTTGAATAAGAGGGGCATGTCGGCGCTCTGAAAAAGGCTAAGGAATAGGCCGAGGCCTAAAAATACATGTTTACCAGCCATCAAACTACCGCAGAAACTGCAAAGGACACAAAGTAACGTAGCGGAGCGCTTAGGAAGTTCAACGAATAATCCCAAAACTCATGACAGCAATCCGCGACAGCTTTTGCCCATGTAGACAACTGCCCGTTTCAGGGTCCCGCGCGGCGTTTTTTCGAAAACGCGGCGCGCGCTAACGCTGAAAATTCCGTCGTCGATACTTCTGCAAATTCGCGGCGATTCCCTGACAACCAAGGCCGCGATAATCGGCATCCCATGCGCTCGTCGATGTTATCAAAAAGGCCGCGCGAATGCGCTGTTCTTTAACGCGCCGACGCCAGTTCTTTTTGCGAAAGCGGGACCGAGCTGTCGTTTCCGGCTGATCCGCACCCGCGTCATGGGCAAAGCGCAGATAGGGGCGTCATCAGGGTCCACCGTTTCGAAACACCCGCCTCGATCGCAGCGCGCGCAAACACTGGGCCGATTGTCGCGGGCAAACCCGTATATCAGCGTTACCCCATGACAACGCCACAGGGCAGGTCAACGCCCGACGCCTACGCCCGCGTTTTGATGCACCCGAGGTGCGCGTCGCTACGATTTGCCACACCTCGCCAGTTACAGGAATTGCCAACGATGTGGCGGGCATCAGCGCCGCGATCCGCGCCGTCCTCCCCGACGCCTTTATCTTGTTGATGGGCAGTCCAAGCACGCCAGCCACGGCCAATCGACAATCGGCCAGCTACGACATCGACGGAAACATGTGATCTCGCCCTACAAAACTGTTCTCGCGCACGGGCTATGGGCCATTTCGCATGGGCCTCCCCGATCGCCTTATCCGCGCTTGCCGATTGAAACACTGCAAAACGGGTCCCGCTGTCAACTGGAAAATTGGGTACCCGAAGGGACACGGGGGCCTATTACGACATTTTCGGATTGTGGTTGGCGTTATTTTGGGACTGGCTGGGGGGAAAAAGGGGAAAAAAAAAAAAAAAAAAAAAAAAAAAAAACGGCAAGTATTCCGACGCCAGCGATTCCGCGGCGCACGTATCGAAAAGCCCGCCGCGGCGCCAATCCACGCGCATGAAACATCAGCTTACCAAACGCGGCTGATGTTCGGTAACAGGCAACCTTGCCGGTCTTTGCTGTAATCTCGCGGGTGTCACCAATCCTTGGCGGAACAGACAAACCCCGACCGCGATGGGTTGTATCGTTCCACGCTCGAATCCCTGCCGCTGGCGATCTCTCTCTT